>Ga0073906_1005075_pt1 | contig 12304 bp, 10 predicted proteins | sample Inofromicrocosms_FD_65485 | JGI IMG/M metagenome (GOLD analysis project Ga0073906, IMG submission 65485) | Mouse cecum microbial communities from Vienna, Austria - Inoculum for glucosamine and mucus D2O microcosms | ecosystem: Host-associated > Mammals > Digestive system > Large intestine >... | reverse complement strand
ATTAAATATCTGGCTTTATGTGCCGCTGCGTGGCTTGACGTAGCGGAAGCGTACCCCTGTATGGAATATTCTGGCTCTGGCACAGAAACCGTCCGCCATCCACAAAACACAAGATAACTGGTAATTTATTACCCTCTTTTAAGCCGCCGGCGCTGCATTTTCTTCCATATCTTCCTTGTTGCGGCACAAATCCCTTCTTCAATTCCAAGACCAGCCGCCAGTATTTCATTATCAACAATGTCCAGCGCCAGTTCTATATCTTTGCCATCCCTGACAATACTGTCCACCCTTTGTAAAACTTCCCTGGCTTTTTCTATTGGGACACTGTCCAGTACAGGCACAAGTATATTGCCAACTTCACCTGGAAGGATTTCAAGCACCCCGCCGCCATAACTGCGTCCGCATATCTCAGTAAATGCAAAAGAAATACTGTTGTAATATGATAAAATTATCTTTTCTGGCATTACCTCTTTATTAAATTTAATCCTGTGCATTGTATCTGTTGAAACAGCATCACAACAATTCAATACAAATTTAGGGTACAAGTTATTTCTTCTTAAAAAAAATGCATCTGGAACCCATATAGATGGTATACAATACCACCTGTCCCTGATTTTACACTTATATCCTTTATCTTCCCCTCTCTCTTCACCCTCTTTAATATATTTCTGGTGCTTCTCTGGATATTTTTCAAAGGGCTTGTCTGGAAAATCAATTAAATAAGCAGATTTTCCAGCTTTAACATTCTTCTGCCAGTCCTCTTCCCTGAAATAAACACTGTTAGCATGTGAGCTTCTTCCGACCAGGGGCTTTACAACATCCCCCAGCCCATATTCCCCGACAGTATTTTGTGTAACAGAAAAATATTTATTATTTCCTGTTGTAATGCCAACATTAATAAGCATTATATCTGATAACTTTTGAAAACGCTGGTCTTTCCTGAGCGTTACAATTAATTCATTCTCTTTGGCACTCATAAAATACTTTGTCCACTTTTCATGTACATGGTTTATTTTCTGGAAGCCATTTGACTGTAAATCAAGGAAATCCAGGTCATCAAGATTATTTAATTCTATAATGCGTATGCCCTTTTCCTCTGCGCCCTTTTCACCTATAAAGACCACTATTTCCTGCTCAATATTTGGAAATACTAATTCCTCAAATGTAAGCAAAGTAATCTTTGATAATGAATTTGCAAGAAACAGCCTTAAATCTTCTGCGTAAGCAACTTGTAATACCTCTGCCGGAATAACAAATGCAATCTTTCCATTATCACTTAAAAGATGTACACATGCCACAATAAACCCTACCCATGTATTTATAAGTTTATTTGCTTTCATTCCATGTTCTGTAAGTATTTCAGACATTTCAGCACGCTGGTCTTCCTCAAGATACTGGTATCTTATATAAGGCGGGTTGCCAAGTACAAGGTCATATCTGACAGTATCTTTATTTAACTGGTAATAACGGAAAAAATCCATATTTAAAACATTTATTTTTTCACAATTTCCAATGCGTTCTATAATCTTCTGTACTTCAGATGTCTCAGTTTCAACAGCTGTAAGCTGCCCTCTGTCACCAATTAATCCTCTTTCCAGGGCAGCATCAATAAATACCCCGTCACCACAACTTGGTTCTAAAAAATTATGTAAGGTTTTATCTTCTATAAAGAAATCCACCATTTTCTCTGCAAGCTTAAGTGGTGTATAATATGCCCCTCTCAGTTTTTGCTCTGTACTGTCTTTTTTTAAAATCATAATTTTTACCTAAAACCTTAAGCAATAGACATCCTCAATACGCTCTTCTATACGCTTTATCAGTTTAACCTTTTCATTTTCTATCACTTTTCTGGTTGCCTTATCTGGTTTTATTTCTAATTGTCCATTTAACTTATATACCATTTTTGTACATGAAACAACCTCTTCATATGCTTCCCTTTGTTCTTTCACATTAAAATCCAGTTCCAAAAATGGTATCTTCTTTAACAAATAAGTACCTCTTGCTGTAAAGCCACCTTCAAAGTCACTGCCCATAGTCTGCAACAGTTTTTCTGTGTATGGATGGTTTAACCACGCCTGTATATATTCCAGTCCATACTGGCTGCCAGGCAGTGCCGCTATTGCACAGTAACCTGCAGTACCGCCTGACGCAACCAGCATATCTTCTATATCATAAGCATACATAGGCTGTTTGCTTAATACACGCACAATTAATTTGGGCGTATCAAAAAAAGCTGTCAATGCCTGGGTCCTTCCATACTGGTACCAGTTTTCATGTGTTGCGTTCTTTATATCACGCCCTTTTCCATTGTTAAGGCATTTAGGAACTAACAGGCTGTAACATGCACATAAATATTCATATGTTCCAGGATAAAATTCTTTCATTGCCGCAATATCAATTAATACACCCTCTTCTGTATAAGGAAAAATTATTCTTTTATCTGTCTTAAGCCGCGAATATGTTGACATTCCCTTTTCATCTGCCTTGGTTGGCTTAAAATATGGTTTTAGAATGCCCTTTTCAATAGAATATTCCCCGCCAAATTTATTAATTCTCACAATACCAGCAGTTTCCGAAATAACTTCATCTTCTGAAAACCAGTATACAGGTTCTGGTCTTTCTGCGCTTGTCTGGATTCCATTAAAAATCTCAACAACCTCACCCAGTGGTTTTGAATGTTCTTCCATTCTGGCTATTATTTTCATAAATTCAATATCTGTTGACAGCCTCCACGGTGCACCGTCCAGTAATGAATTTTTAACTATTATATTTTCCTGTTCCTGTCCCGTCCATAAACCCTGCAGTGAAGTTACATTTGTATAACGCATTTCTGTACTGCACCCATTAACACACAATACAATAGAACTGTATATTGTTTTATCCCGGAAAAGCTGCATGTCCCCAAAGTCATCCAGCTGTATTATCTTTGTTGAAAGCAGCTTTCTGGTCTCCTGTCCGGCAACAATTTTATAAAATTTATTAGGGACAATATAACACATTAAGCCATTATGTTTTAATAAATTCAATGCCTGTTCCATAAATAAAAAATATTTATCAAACTGTTTATACGCTGTTTTAAATTTTTTCTTATATATTGCAAACTCCTCTTCTGTTTCTAATGTATGTATATCTTCGGTTTTAACATATGGAGGGTTTCCAATTATTATATCAAATTTTCTTCCTTTGTTAAATTCTTCCCATTCAAACGGTTTTACGGATTTAAGCAAATCAAATGGTATTTCCCCTGTGCCAAGGTCTTCCCTTGAAATAAGGGAATTGCCATTCTGGATATTTTCACTTAAATCTGGCAGGACTGGGACACTTTCATATATTGATGCAGGGGTTTCATCTTCCACCAGCTTAACCAGCAATGAAAATTTAGCCACCTCAACAGCATGTGCATCAATATCCGACCCATATATACATTTAAGCAGGATATTTTTCTTATCAGAAAGCGGCAGTTTCTTTTTGCCATTACCTAGTTCCAATAAATGCTCCGGGTTATTTGCCATATACCATTCTACACAGTAATCCATAAGATACTGGTAAACTTCTTCCAGAAAAATCCCTGAACCACATGCAATATCCGCAATCTGTATATCTTCAATTTCTTTTGGCGTCTTCCCGCTGCAATATTTCCCCAAGGTTAATTTTACCATATATTTTACAATCTCTACAGGGGTATAAACCACAGAACGGTATTTATATTCCTTCTTTGGGGCAGGCTTAATCTCTCCTTCCTCCAGAATAAGGCTTTCTGTTAAAAAGGCTTCATAAATTTTCCCAAGTATTCCCGGCTCAATAATATGGAACAAATATGGTGTCTGTGGATAATACAGGGATATAATCATTTCAAAAATAATTTCATTATCCAGGTCAAAAATAATATTGCTGCCACCAAAAAGCTCAGAATTATACCTTTTATCTGCCTCTTTAAAAACGCACATTAAAGACTCCTGCAGTTCTGGCTTGCTTTTTGCAGTTTCTTTTAATTTACTATACAAAGGAAGGTTTCTGTCTTCACAGATACGCAGGAAAATAATCTGGTTTATAAATTCCTGTACCACATCATTTAAAAAGTCAATATCCTTATATTCTGATGAATTATTATACAGATACCTCCCAATTTCCAAACGCCACCGGTTAATTTGCTCTAAGAAAGTATCATCAATTTCTGTAGCATACCTTTCTGTATTCTGGAAATTACTGTCTAAGAATTTATCAAACTTTCCCGAATACACACTATCTCTTGAAAGCAGTGAGTAAATCTCATCATACTTTTCTAAATATTCAAGATAATGGTAACATTTATAAAGTGAAACCGTGGCTGTATCACCCTTTTTTGGCTGGTTTGTTGTATCAAAAACCATTAAATATTCAAAGTTTGATAATACAGAAATCTTATGTTTTGCGTTCCACCCATAACTTCTTGACTGTATAGCTGGCGCTGTTTCTTTCTTAATATTAACCGCAGGCTTTTTTGCTTCGACAAATATTTTAGAAACACCATTTAATGTCAAAGTATAATCTGGTCTTTCAGTCTCATTTGAAAATCTTTCAACTACTACTTCTTTATATTGTGGTGCTACACCTTTTTTATTATGTACATCCCATCCAAAGCACTCTAAAAGAGGGCTGATAAACTCATCCCTGCAGTCCTGCTCATTATATTCCCTTGCATTTCTATATGTTTTAATATTTCTTTGGTACTGGGTTATTAACCTTTGCAAATCATCTTTTTTCATAATTAATTATGCTCCATACAGCTAGTGAAACGGAATTAGTTATAAAGCACTTTTTCCGCTTTTGACCCATTCATCAACTTCAGATAACTTGAATTTCCATAGTTTTCCTATCTTATGTGCTGGAATATCTGTTTTCTTTATCCAGTTTCTAATGGTATCCTTTGTTACTCCTAAATAATCTGCTGTTTCTTCAAGACTTGACCATTTATCTGCTAAACCCATCTTATCTCCTCCAAACCAAACATAAGCTATTATACTAACCAGCCTTTACATTATATATTTCTTTTCCGCAAAAGTCAACCATATGTTCTATAATTTAATATGATTTAATAGTATTATTTAGGATATTTATAAGAACTAATGAAATTTCTAATGTAAATTTACCAGGCAAATACTGCCAGCCTGCACATTAAAAACAGCAGTAAACCTGTTATAAGTTTACTGCTGTTTCATTTACAAGAATTACAACCAGTACTAGTAAAAACTGTGCCTGCCATTAAACCTGGATGGACTGCTTTACCAGATTTTATTTATTTCAAATTGCTGACATACCTAAGCATTGGTATATTTTTTATGCAAGCCCACGCTTCTTTAATATCCTCTTTTCAATTACTGAGAATATACATTTATCAATTATTATACCAACAGCAACTATTACTACCATTACAAGCATGACCTGGTTAATATCAGCAAGGTCACGCCCCATTATAAGTGTCTGTCCAAGACCTATGGATGTTGTCATTACTTCACCTGCCATTAATGCCCTCCAGGCAAATGACCAGCCCTGTTTTAAACCTGATATAAGTTCGGGCAGGCTTGCAGGGAATATTACATTTAAGTACATCTGCTTCCTTGATGCCCCCATTGTAAGGGCAGCTTTTGCATAAATTGGCTGTATATTTTTAATAGCATTATCAACTGATATTGAAATACTAAAAGCAGAACCCATAATTACAACAAACAATATTGCATTTGTTGACAGCCCGAACCATAATATTGAAAATGGAACCCAGCATACACTAGGAAGTGTCTGGATACCAAGTACAACTGGCTTAAGGTTTTTCTGCAAGTATTTAAAATGGTTTATAAGAAGCCCTGTTGCTATACCTATAATAACAGCTATTACATAGCCTGCCACACCACGCATAAGTGAATTAAATGTTGCTTCAAAAAGAGTCCCGTCACTGCAAAGTTCAACAAACCTTTTTGCAACCCCTGCTGGTTCTGGAACGGCATAAGGCTTCCAGAGTTCAAGCAAATCAACACCAACCCAGTAAAAGCCTTGCCATGCAAGTATAAGTATTACAAGAAATATTAACATTCCCATTACACAGCCTCCCCTCTTACCTGTTCCATAATCTCATGCCTTAACTCAACAAATTCAGGTGAGTATACGTGCCTTGGCCTTGGTATGTCTATAGTTATTATACTAGCTATACGCCCAGTATCAGGTGAAAGTGCAACTACCCTGTCACCAAGGTATACGGCTTCTTCAACACTATGGGTTATAAATAAAATAGTCTTTTTAGTTTCCATCCATATTCTCTGGAGTTCTTCCCTGAGCCTGTTAGATGTCTGTTTGTCAAGGGCTGAAAATGGCTCATCCATAAGCAGCACTTTTGAATTCATTGTAAGTGCCCTCGCAAGTGCTGTCCTCTGCCTCATACCACCAGAAATCTGGTGTATAGGGTAATCTTTATAATCCTGCAGATGCACCATCTCCAGATAGTGCATTGCAACTTTTTCCTGTTCTTCCTTCGGCACACCTGCAAGCTTCATTCCAAACTTTACATTCTCTATTACATTTAACCACGGAAAAAGCCCATGTTCCTGGAACATAACTGTCCTGTCTGCCCCAGGCCCGTTTACTTCCTCCCCGTCAAGCAGTATTTTGCCGCCTGTAGGTTTTTCCAGGCCTGCCACAAGGTTTAAAAGTGTACTCTTGCCACAGCCTGATGCGCCTACTATACAGACAAATTCCCCGCTTTCAATTTCCAAGTCTATCTCATTAAGGGTTGCTTTCTCACTATTTTCAAAATGTTTATTAAGCCCTTTAATAACTAACGACATATAAGTTCTCCTTCCGGCAGCTCAGAAATAAAACCTTCTGATTTGCTTATATCTGCAAAACCAGTAACAGACTCCTCATTAACTTCTGTACTTACACCAATACGTTCAAAAGCTTCACTTATAATATCATCCCCTAAAGACTTTCCTGTAGCTTCTTTTAACTCATTATTAATAGTTTTAAGGGAATTTTCCTTGTCATCATTAACTTTCTTTGTTGCTGCTTCATGCTGTTTAAGGAATTCATCAACTATTTCAGGATTTTCTTCCATAAATTCCTTTCTTGCAACAACTACTGCAACATCATACTCACCATTTTCAAAAATTTCATTATAATCAAGCACCATTTCTGCATCATTTGCAAGAAGTGTAGCTCCCCAAGGTTCTGGCACAAGTGCAGCATCAATATCGCCACGTTCCATTGTATTTGCCACATCAGCATTAGCAACTGCACTTACCTTAACTGTACCACCACTTGTATCAGGTTTAAGCCCATTATCTGCAAGAAGTTTTAACAGGCAGAGATGCTGTGTATTACCAATCTGTGGTATAGCAACAACCTTACCATCTAAATCAGCAACACTGTTAATATCTGCACCTTTTCTCTTAACAAGGACTGCACCGCCCTTTGTTGCACTTGAAATAATTACTACATCACCTTTTGATTTAACATTAGCACTAATAGCTGGAACAGGCCCTATATATCCTATATCAATATCCCCTGAAAATAACGCTTCAACTTCAGCAGGCCCTGCATTAAATGCTGTCCATTTTACACTTACATCATCACCAAGGCTTTTATCAAGAGTCCCTTCTGCTTTCATCATAAGTGCCTGTGCATGTGTAATATTATTAAAATATCCCACACTTACCTCTTTTGTTTTTTTAGAATCTTTTCCACATCCAATTAAACCAAAAGCTGTTACTGCAATAATTCCTGTTAATATAATCTTTTTTAACTTATTTTTTATCATAATAATAATCCCCCATTTCCTGGCTGCTTCCTGCAAATAAGCAGCTCTGTTTCATATCCATTCAACGTATCTTAGTTTACGATAAATATAGCCAGAAATTAACAACTATATATGATAACGTTATCACTTGATTTTTTCCTTATATAATGCTAATATAACAAAAATTACCTTTTTAATTGTGCTATATATTAATGCTATATATGCAAACGTTATCATACCAGACAGTACACTTGCAGAAGATATTCCCACCATATATGGAATTGCCCTGTATAGCCTGTTTTATAGTTTTCACATAAAACTAATCTTATATACTTTAACAGAAATTTTAAAGGAGAAAGATAATATATGTCTTTAAAAAAAATTGCAGAACTTGCTAATACTTCTGTTTCAACTGTTTCACGTGTGCTTAACACACCAGGGCATACATGCCATATACCTGGATTGTCTGAAAAAATATGGGAAATTGCCAGGGAACTTGAATATATCCCAAATGAAGCAGCACGAAATTTAAGAATTGGAAATAATATAACCAGAGCCCCGTTTTTTGCTGATATCCTGCTTACAAGATTTAATTCTATAGACCAGGACCCGTTTTTTGCCGAGCTTTTTATACATATTAAGGAAGAACTTCTTGCCAGCAATACATTACTTGGTGAAATTTTAAACTTTACTGATATTATGTCACTTGGGGAAAAAGCTGCTTCCACGAAAGCTGTACCTTATAAGACTTCTTCAAAGGTAATTGAAGAGAAACCTGCTGCCTCACCTGCATTTATTTCCAAAAAGCACAGTACAGGGCTTATACTGCTTGGCAAATGCCCGCAGGGGCTTATGCCTGTATTAAAGAAAAGATACGCTTATATATCAGGCATAGACAGAAACCCTACAGATTATGAATATGACGAGGTAATATGCAATGGTATAACTGCTGCCAGAAAAGCTGTTGAATATCTTGTAAAACTTGGACACAATAATATTGCATATATTGGCGACTGTACATTTGAATCCAGGTATACAGGTTATTACCAGACACTTCTTGACCATAAAATCCCACTAAATTACGCCAATGTGCACCAGACTGGACAGACTGAAAAAGAAGGGTTTATGGTTATGTCTGAAATAATAAAACAGCCTCAAAAACCCTCAGCAATATTCTGCGCCAATGACATTACTGCCATAGGTGTTTTAAATGCCTTAAAAACAAATAAAAAAAGGGGGTATCTGCCATCAGTAATTTCTATTGATAACATTTACCCCTCACAAAAAACAACCCCTATGCTTACCACAATAGACATTCCTAAAAAAGAAATGGCACACCTTGCAGTTATGCTGCTTCTTGACAGGAAAGCTGGCAGACACAGGGAAAATATACGTATTGAACTTCCATGCAGGCTTCTTGAACGCGAAAGCTGCACTTATAAAGGCTGAACAATTCTTACTATATCATAGTGGTAAAACCTCCGCCAGATGGTACAGGTGCTGCCCCTGAAGCACCTGCTACCGAAGATGCTGCTATTGTCTGGCTGCCAGCTGCCTGTGCAGAAGAAACTGCAGAATTAACACTCTCCACTATTTCTGCCATAGCAGCTGCCCCTATTTCATTATTCTCTATAAATTGTTCTATACTTTCCTTTATTGCCTCTTTCCTCATAATGCTGTAGCTTGCATTAATAGCAGTATTCATGCTTACATTCATAACACCAGAAGAAGAAGCTTTTCCTCCGCCGCCTTTAATATACTTAATCTGCGCTTTTAAGTATTCCATGTCAGCCTTAAGAAGCTCTAATCCTCATCCCTGCGGCGTTCCTTCTTGCGCTGCTCCCTGAAATCAACAGATGCTTTATCCTGGCTGCCATATTTATCAGCAGCTTCCTCCTCTTTCATATGTGCAAGTTTTACTTTGGCTATACGTACCATTTTACCTGCATGTGTTATTGCCATAGTAAGTTCCTGTGTGTTATACTTGCCGCTTGCTGCTTTCCTTCTTAAGCTTATAAGTGAATTTTTCGCTTTAAATACAGCATTTCCAGCCTGTGTAACATTTTTTGCCTTTGATATCGTAGCCGAAACCTTTTTAAACTGGTAATTTAATGTCTTTTTTGCTGTCTTTCTTTTCTCATTATTAGCCTTGTACCGTTCCCTTGCCTTTTTCATATCTTCTAACAGCCTGTTCATATAGTCTATATCCTCATCACTAAACCCATATGTCTTGCTGCTCTTCTTATTCTTTTCCTCTTCTTCAAGTAAAGCAAGTTCTTCATCTGTAAGTACATTTTCTTCTGTTACACCATTCTTTTCTGCTGCTGCAATAGCACTCTCCAGATTCTGGCTGCTGCCACTTGCTAGCGCCTGTCTATTATATGATTCCTGTGCAGCATTAAAATCTTTTGCATTTCCCTGTGGTACTGTCCCTGTCTGGACTTCTGCCCCGCTTCCTGCTGTACTGTCCTGCATCCAGTTAGCAATATCCTCCTGGGTTACAATAGAAGAAAGCCTTCCAAACCTGTCAGGCAGTGCATAAGCATTATTATTAATACCTTGTGTACCTGTATTCCGGGATGCTGGTGCATATGCTTTTGCAGCATTTCTTCTTGCAGATGCCGTTGTCCGTTCCCTTCCATTAGCAGAATACGTCCTTCCTGCCTGGTTTCCAAAATTACCATCCGTGGTTATAAATCCATTCATAAGCAACTCCATTTCCTTATACATGGCAACCGCCAGAACGCCAGTTACTCATCCCGGCAGCCACCTGATATAATAATTATCCACAAAACCTTCAAAAAATCTGTCTTAAATCCACAAAAATGGATATACTTATTTTACTTATCGGCAATTACAGTTAATTTCTTTACAATTCTGCTGGAATTACTGGAATATTACTATATTAATATTAAGATACCAGGGTTAAAAGGTGCTTTAACAAATTTCCGCCCCTGCTGGCATATCTTTTTCAGGTGTTACAAGTGCAAGGTTTCCTTCTGCATCTTCTGCACAAAGCAGCATGCCCTCTGATAAAACACCTGCAAGTTTTGCAGGCTTAAGATTTACAAGTACCATTACTTTCTTTCCAACCATTTCTTCTGCTTTATAATACTGCTTTATCCCGGAAACAATCTGCCTGGTCTGGCTTCCGATTTTAACCTGGGAGCAAAGAAGTTTTTTAGACTTTTTAACTTCTTCACATGCAATAATTTCACCAACCTGGAACTGCATCTTTCCAAAATCCTCAAATGTAATTTCCGGTTTTGCCTCAATATCAATTACATTTTCATCTTCTTTGCTGCCACCATTTGCAGCTGCCTGTGCAGCACGGATTTCTTCTGCCTTTTCTAAAACTTCTTTTATATCATGTCTCACAAACAGGATTTCCGGCTTATCTGTAACCTTAGTTCCTGGTGCATACAGCCCAAACTTTTCCAGGTCATCAAAGCTCTTTTTAACTGCATTTAACTGTGTTAAAATTTTATCTGTTGTTTCTGGCATAAACGGTTCAAGAAGGCTTGCGCCTGTCACTATGCTTTCAATAAGGTTATAAAGCACTGTTGAAAGCCTGTCTTTCCTGCTTTCATCCTTTCCAAGTATCCAGGGTTCAGTTTCATCTATATATTTATTACACCTTTTAAATATTGCAAATACTTCTGTAATTGCATCTGCCACGCGCAAAGCTTCCATTTTATCTGTAACTTTTCTATATGCAGATGTTACAAGCGTTTTAAGCTCATTATCCACATCTTCTTCTATGCCTTTATCCTCTGCAACTCCTCCAAGATATTTATTTGTCATGGAAATAGTCCTGTTTACAAGGTTTCCAAGTGTATTTGCAAGGTCAGAATTTATCCTTTCAGCCACAAGCTCCCATGTTACTAAACCATCATTTTCAAATGGCATTTCATGAAGCACAAAATAACGTACTGCATCCACTCCAAATACATCCACCAGGTCATCCGCATAAATTACATTACCTTTTGATTTGCTCATCTTGCCATCATTCTGCAAAAGCCATGGATGCCCGAATATCTGCTTTGGCAGCGGAAGACCAAGCCCCATAAGCATAACTGGCCAGTAAATAGTGTGGAAACGCAGTATATCCTTTCCTATCAGGTGCAAATCAGCAGGCCAGAATTTTGTAAAAAGGTCTTCTCCTCCTTCTAATGCATTATCCCCGTCTACATCATATCCAAGCCCTGTAATATAGTTGCTAAGTGCATCTATCCATACATACACAACATGCCCTTCATCAAAATCAACAGGAATTCCCCACTTAAATGATGTACGTGATACACATAAATCCTGTAAACCAGGCAGAAGGAAATTGTTCATCATTTCATTTTTACGTGATTCCGGCTGTATAAAATCCGGATGTGTATTAATATGCTCTATAAGCCTGTCTGCATATTTACTTAATTTAAGGAAATACGCCTCTTCCTTTGCTGGCTGGCACTCCCTGCCACAGTCAGGACATTTGCCATCTACAAGCTGTGAAGATGTGAAGAAAGATTCACAAGGAGTACAATACAT
>Ga0073906_1005069_pt1 | contig 12316 bp, 16 predicted proteins | sample Inofromicrocosms_FD_65485 | JGI IMG/M metagenome (GOLD analysis project Ga0073906, IMG submission 65485) | Mouse cecum microbial communities from Vienna, Austria - Inoculum for glucosamine and mucus D2O microcosms | ecosystem: Host-associated > Mammals > Digestive system > Large intestine >... | reverse complement strand
CCGCTGACTCTGGCTAATGCTTCTCGCAATCCGTTTTTTTGAGCCGCTATTCGGGGCTCTTATTGTTGTGCCCTTTTTCGGACTGCCTCCCTGGCTACTTCGTTTCAAACTTGGCTCCTTTCTCCTCCTGCATCAGCTCGCCGCTGCGCTCCATGGCCTTGCCCAGCAGGGCGGGATCAAACCCGCACTCGTGATAATTGGCGATCAGACTGTCGAAATACATCCAGGACGGATAGCCCGGCGCATGGCCCGGCACCATGACATAAAACAGGGCAGATACCACCCGGTTGTATATCTCAATATCCATCGTGATCTTTCAGCTCCGCTCTGCCGTAAATCTCCGCGCCGGGGCAGCGAATGTACATTTGCGACAGGTCCAGATTGCTGCCATAGGCGGCGTAAATTGTGCTGCTCATCACCGCCCACCTGCCTCTCCAAACAGCTTTCTTTTGTAGTCGGGCGCGTGAACCTCCAGCAGATACCGCTCATTGCCGCACTTATACAGGCATAAGCCCTTCAGCGGAAAACGGATATGCTCATACTCCGATTCCTCCAGCTGCAAATTGTCCATAAAAAAGCGCCGGTCGATGGACCCGGCGTTGAACAGAAATTGATGGGTGGGAATGGAAAACAAGGGCTTGGTCAGCTCCGCTACCCCTGGCATGGTGAAGTCCTCCAGATTCTGGCTTGCCAGCAGGAGAGCGGAGTCCTTCTTCCGGACCCGCTTCATAAAGTTGCGGATGTACTCAATGGTGGTGGGATTGGACAGGAACAGGTACAGCTCATCCAGTACCGCCACCGTGTTGCCGACGGTCAGCAGCTTGTCGCTGAGGTAGGAGAGGACGTTGAACAGCAGGGCGTTTTTCACGCTGCCGCTGGCCTGCAGGACGCCTTTGACACCGAAAACCAGAAACCGGCTGGAGGTAATATTGGTGCAGCCATTGAAGAATTTGCTCTCCGCGCCTTTGCACATGGAGTGGAGGCCCAGCAGTACCTCCTGCAGCAGTTCCGCCGGATAGAGGGGATTTTTCTCTCTGTCATAATTCTGGTAGGCATCCTCGATCACGGCGTAGAGGTCCGAGAGGATGGGGAAATCTGCGGGGCGCATGGCGGCAAAATTGGTTTGGTCTGTGAAGCCCCACTTTTCATACAGACGCTCCAGCATGATCTCTATCGTATCCACATGCCGGTCAGTGAAATCCTTGTAGGAGTGGAAGAAGTCCTTCAGGAACGAAATGTGCTGGCTGAGGCGGGAGCGTTCCCGGAAAGCGGCGGGGGTGCCGGGGCTGTCATCCGCGTCATCGCCATCTATGTCCCAGCCCCTCGGAATCCCTGGCGGTCAGCTCGATGAACACCGCGCAGTGGAGCAGCGGCTCCTGATTGCGGTGCATGGAGGCGATCAGGTTGGCCACGTCCTGCAGGTTGACCTCCGCCGTAACCGTCTGCTTCATGTCGTTGGTGTTGCTGCGGTCCAGACGGTTTTTGTTGGTGGCGTTGTGGATGATCTTCTCCTCCTCCGCCGCCGTGACCAGCCGGGCATAGATGTGCAGCGTCACGCCGCTGTGCTCCCCCAGACGGCTGAGGAGCGCCAGTTCCTCCGTGCCGGTGGGATACCCCCGCAGGGCCAGTGTGCTGTGGTAGGCGCTGCCCAGGATGAAGTGGTCTGTGTTGAACTTCACCGCCGCCGGCGCGATCTGGTCCAGGAAGCTCAGGGGCTGGTATTCCTGTATCTTGCTCTTTTTCGCTTTTTTACCCATTTGTCACTCAACTTTCTCCATCAAAACGGTCAAAGATTTCCGTGGTCACATCGTTGGCATAGTAGACGGCCAGCAGTCGCATAATGTCCTGCTCCCTGGCGCGGCGGACATGGAAGCCCCGGTCCCAGATACTCTTTTCCAGGCGTGAAACCTGACTGCGGATATTTTCTTCTCTCTGCCGGTCCATCTCAAATACCAACGCAAACTCCCGCGCCGAGGCGGTGGTGGCCTGGATGTCGTCCAGGTGCGCGGCATCCTGGCGGAGCAGTTCCCGGATTGCTGGCAGCTCCTCATGTGCGCTGCGCTGGTTATACCAGTCCTTATTGCGCTGGAAGGACTCGCGAGAATCCACCGCCAGCATCCGCACCGACTCCGTGCTGTGGAGCAGTTCCGTCAGCGCCCGCACCCGGCCCCGAATACCTTCTTCCGACAAGACGGACAGGTTGTCCGGCTGGATCAGGAAAAAGACCAGCTCACTTTTCCCGGCTTTCAAGCCGTATTCGGTGAACTGGTCAATGCCCATGAGCTGCCGGGTAGAGTGCAGCTTTTTCCGCGCTTTTTTCTCTTTTCTAGTCATTGGGTTCCCTCCATTCATAATACTGCCTGAAAAACAAAAAGCAGACCGCATAGCGCAGGAAGTCAAGAATACTGGCGTCATCCATGTGGATGCTGAGGAACGCATACAAAAATGTAGCGACCAGCGGCGGGACAAATCCCCACTGCGCGATGATGAGGGCCGAGAACAGCAGGCCCAGGCAGATTACCGCCACGTCCCGCAGTTCCCACAGCCACAGCGTTGCTTTCGCCTTCAGATTGTCAGGCAAAAGGCGGGGAAATGCAACCCTACAAAATCAAGATTGCTCAATGTCCATTTTCTTTATCAATTCTTGAAATTCTGGTTCATCTTTCAAAAATGCGGTAACTTCATCGGTGTCCATAGATTGCAGGATTACCTTTTGCAGATTGGAGCCAAAGGCTTGATCAACTTCTTTAGTTTGGATGTGCCGATATAGCGGAGACTTGCTGATTTCCCACTTTTTTGCCAATGACTTTAACATGGGCTGAAGAATTTTCAGCATCTTGTCCTTATTTTTCATAGCACTATAAAGCTGAAAATGTGCAACGTAGGAATTATATTCCCATAAATCGAGTAATTGTGCGGCTTGCTTATTAACATCAGCAATATACTCTGCATCCTCCATCCGGTTTTCTTTCAGTGCGATTTCCAGCAAGGTTATTAACGCCGCATGAATTTCATTTGTGGCAAATAAGAGTTTTTCTTCGATTAATCTTGCCGCTTGCTCCATTTCCCCTTGTGCGATGTATATGTTTGCTTGTATCTGCTCTCTGTCCACTGGGTGTTTCCTTGAAATCGCATTCAGCATTTCTTGGGCCTGGTCATATTCCCGTTTTTCCATCAGTCTGGAAATTAAACACGCCTGTGCCTGCTCTCTAATTTCCCCATGCTCACTTTGTGCCGCATGGCGGTATAATGCCTCAATTTTTTCCTGATATGGTTCATCCGATTTGATTTTGTCAGCATTGAGCATTAGCGCACCCTCTAACAGCATGGCTAAATTGCTCACCAGCAAATCACAAGTGGGGTATTCTTTTAGTTTTTCAGCTGCAAGGGAATACCCTGCTTCAAAACCCTGCCTATCTATCGTTTCTGATACTTTATTCATAAACAACGCTACTTCTGTTTCTGACAAATCATCTTGAAAGGACAAGAGGGTATTCAAATCCGTACCAAGAAGCCGGGCAAGGGGTGGTAACAGGGTTATATCGGGGTACGAGGTTCCTTTCTCCCATTTATTTACAGCTGGTGCAGATACGCCGAGGTAATTTGCGACCTGTTCTTGTGTCAGCCCTTTTGTCAAACGCTGTTTCCGGATAATTTCATTTATTTTCATTGTATACTCTCCTTCACTTCATTTTGCCTTTATATTTTAGCATTTTCTGCTCATATTTTCTATTTACCGCTTATTAATTTTTGAGCAGAAAAAATAATTATAGGTTTCCCAATTATGAACCACATACAAACGCAAGAAAGCGGCAGCTTTGATTGCTCAAAGTTACCGCTTTGCAATACATTTATTTAATAGATTTGCCCAACTCACAGGCTTCTGAAATTTCTGGCCTGTCTGCTATATCTCCTACGTTCATTACGCCTCCGCACAGGACCTTGCCAAGATTTTTCCATTGTAAATGCTCCATCAAATGGTCGTAGTAGAGAGCAACATCATCAAATCCGTTTCCCTCCGCAGCCATCAGCAGGTCGGTTACAGAGTGTCCGGCGCTCTCCGCCCCCTCTCGAAAAGCCTTTACCAATGTGCTTGTATTTCCCTTCTTTCGGGGGCTTCCGTTCAAAATAACAGTGCTTTTTCCCATACGGCTGTATCCTCCTTAGAATTTGTCCGCAAGTGCTGCAGCCAGCCTACAGCCATCTGTCTTCTGAATGTCTCCTGTGTTTAATACGCCGGGAATCAGCACCTCACCCACCATCTTCCATTTCATCAGCGCGGCAGAGCGTTCCAGCGGCGTATCCTGTGTAAAATACTTTCCCATTGCATAATCCTTTCTTTTCTACATTCCTGTTCCCTGAAAACAAAAAGCAGGGCCTGTATTTTGCCGCCGTTTCCGGCTGCATACAGGCCCCGCTTCTGCAATCAGTAGCTGTATTCGATTAGATTTGTTCCATGCCTCCCAGCTCATGTTGTTTGGGATATTGCGTCAATTCATTTGCCAGATCGATCACCTCCGGCACCACTCCCTCGATCTGTTCCATGATTTGCTCCAACAGTTTCTCCTGCTTCGGGTTGGAGACAAAACCCTCAGCCGTCAGAAGAGGAGCCGACGCCATTTGCCGCATATACGTCAGCGTCTCCACCGCGATATGCCGCGCCTGGTCCAGAACATCCTCCTGACCATTCTTGCGGACAAAATCCGGGGCATAGCTCATACCGCCGTGCATATTGATGGTGCAGAGCTGGTGGGCATCCTTCTTGATGGGCAGCAGGCCATTGTACTCCGGACCGGCCTCGAAGCCTGCACGGCGCAGCCGGTGTTCTACCTCTGCCAGGTATTTTTCTTGTAAAGCGTTCATTCGCAGTCCTCCTTAAAATTATCACTTTTTTATTGTAAATCTCCCGGTGCCCATGGTAAAACCAACTGTTTTCAAAATGGGCGCTGGGAGAAAGTGGTGGTGGCGCTGGATTCTGACACAGCTTGTCGCGGCGCTGCAAAAGAAAAAGCCGGTCGATATTGCGCCTTTTCTGTGCGCGCCATACGACTGGCTGATAATTTGAACTTTTTACAGATAAATTCCCAGCGCCCTTTTTCTTTTGGCTGTTTTTCGGAATGGGCGCCGGGTCCTTCGCCATCTGTGCAGAACCAACAATTATGACGGATATTTTTCTACAGAGAAATTTTTCAATAGCTTGGACAACTCCGCTGACCCCACAGGCAATCGGTCCGCTGCGAGTGCCTATTTACACCGAAACCAAGGGTTCAAATCCCTCCAGTTACGGGAAAACCGCCGTTGGCATCTATGGCTGAACACCTCAATTTTCGGGGTGTCAAAACCCTGGAAACAGTTGTGCCGCAGGCGTTTCCGCCTGCGGCATCTATACTGTTGGCTTCTTTTGGCGGAGATGGAGAGATTCGAACTCTCGATACCCTTTTGAGGTATACACGATTTCCAATCGTGCGCGCTCGACCAGCTACGCGACATCTCCGTATAGTTGTCCGACCATGTAAGCAACTATTTCATTGTATCCCCCAACAACTGTTGAGCAAGGTATATTATACTCACCTTCTTTCGAAAAGTCAATAGGGAAATTCATTCAAATTTTTGTGATTGAAGTGTAGTAATTTCTAATAATGTATGGTATGATTGCATAAAAGAGCGAATATATCATGCGCGTAAATGAACAAAAAACCACACATACCCAACGATATGATTGTTCGTGCCGTTTTTTGCAGGAGAAATTGATAAAGGCAAGTCTGCTATCCGGTAAAGCGGGGCCATGCCGGGGAGCTGGCGGCCAGAATCATGGCCGGATTGGAGCGGCACATTGCCGATGGCAGCACCCTTCAAGGGAAATAAAACATTAGAAGGAGGAATCACTCTATGAGCATCAGTGTAACCAACACCCCTGGGGCCGCCTACAGCAATCCCTACGGCGCGGCGCAGGCAGAGGGCAAACAGAACGCGGCGGTTCCCGCCAATCCCCAGGACACCGTGTCCATCTCCCCGGAGGCACGGGCGGCTATGGCAAAGCAGACTGCACGGACGGAGGACGCGGATGCTGCCGGTGAGGTCTCGGAGGACCAGGAGGTAAAGGAACCGGTCACCGCCTTCCCCTCCTTTGCCGTGGAGTTTGACAAGGTCACAGAGCGGTACACCGCCGCCGTCCGGGAGCATTACGCCAAGGCCCACGGGGAAAATCTGACCTACGAGGACCCCAGCCTCCATATCTGGGACAAGTATAAAAACCCGGAGTCCCCCGACTTCCGCGCCGGCCTGTCGGAGGACGAGCGGGCCTGGGCCTACGACCACGAGCACGATATGCTCCGCGGCGGCAAGCACTTTCAGCTGGGGAACCCCTTTGTGTTCGAGAACCCGCCCACCCTGTCCTCTGCGGCTATGGAAGCTAATCAGGCGTTCCGGGAGGGGATGGACGAGGCAATCCAGTATATTTTTAAGCAAGAGGGCATCGAAATCCCCGAAGGCGCGTCCTTCCGGCTGACGGTGGATCCTGATTATACCATCCATGTGAGCGGCCTGGAGGATGAAAAATTAGCTGAATCCATTGCGCAGGCGCTGAATTCCGGCGACAATGGGGAAAATCTGCACCAGCATCTCAAAATCACATCCCCGGATGGCGAGTCTCTGGGCGTAAACTATTCCAACGGCCATTTGGAGGCGCTGGACGCCCAACAGGAATTGGGGAAGGAAGCCTTGGCGGAAGTCAGGAAACAGGTTGGCTCCATCTGTTTTCATTACTCCTCTGCCTATAATCCTCATCAGGGACCGCTGGGCGTAATGGCGCTTCCCGGAACACCTGAGCGCACCCCGGCGGATCGGGAGAGTTCCTATGCTGCGGTGCGGCTGGGTGCGCCGGAAATGCTTGCCAGGGAGCGCGCCGGGGAATTTTATCAGTCGTCGCTGCAGCTGAATGCACAATATCGGGACATCGATCGGGTCGATACCGTTGCGAGAAACCTCTACTCCGATTTCTACCTCCAGCACACAATGAACACCCAAAAGACCATAGAGGACTATTACGCCGCTGCCCACCGGGAAAACAGCTCCTATCCCTTTGAGGAGGGCGTCCAGCATATCAAGGACAAGTACCAAAACCCGGAGTCCTCCCTCTTCCGGTTTGACCTGCCGCCGGCCCAGCGGGATATGTACTACCGGCAGGAGATGGCATTGCTGACCGGCTCTCTGCTGACGATGCGGGACCCCTACGCCCTGGCCTCCACAGGCGGCGTGCTGTCGGCAGAGGAGATGCACGATCTGGCCATGAAGGCTGTGCTGGAGAAGCTGGACCAGATGCTGAAAGAAGCAAAGCGTTTATGATTGTCCGGTATGCTCACCGCCGCCTGTGCCGGGCAGTTGGGTATGAAAAGCATTCTGGTGCTGAAAAAGCGGGTCCCCAGAGCCTGGCTCTGAGGACCCGTCAAGCGGTATAAGGAAAAAACGAATCTTACTTCAGACTCTCCGCCACAGCCACAGCCACGGCCACGGTTGCGCCGACCATGGGGTTGTTGCCCATGCCCAAAAAGCCCATCATTTCCACGTGGGCGGGCACAGAGGAGGAGCCGGCGAACTGGGCGTCGCTGTGCATACGGCCCATAGTGTCGGTCATACCATAGGAAGCGGGACCGGCGGCCATGTTGTCCGGATGCAGCGTACGGCCCGTGCCGCCGCCGGAGGCCACGGAGAAGTATTTCTTCCCCTGCTCCACACATTCCTTCTTATAGGTGCCGGCCACAGGATGCTGGAACCGGGTGGGGTTGGTGGAGTTGCCGGTGATGGACACGTCCACGCCCTCCAGATGCATGATGGCCACGCCCTCGCGGACATCGTCCGCGCCGTAGCAGCGCACGTTGGCCCGCTCGCCCTCGGAGTAGCGGATCTCCTTGACCACATTCACCTTGCCCGTGCCGTAGTCAAACTGGGTCTGGACGTAGGTGAAGCCGTTGATGCGGCTGATAATCTGGGCAGCGTCCTTGCCCAGGCCGTTGAGGATGACCCGCAGGGGCTCCTTGCGGGCCTTGTTGGCGTTCTTGACGATGCCGATGGCGCCCTCGGCAGCGGCGAAGGACTCGTGGCCGGCCAGGAACGCGAAGCACTTGGACTCGTCGCTGAGCAGCATGGCGCCCAGGTTGCCGTGGCCCAGGCCCACCTTGCGGTCATCAGCCACGGAGCCGTCGATGCAGAAGGCCTGCAGGCCCTCGCCGATGGCGGTAGCGGCCTCAGCGGCGGTCTTGACGTTCTTCTTCAGGGCGATGGCCGCGCCGACGCAGTACGCCCAGCAGGCGTTCTCAAAGCAGATGGGCTGGATCCCCTTGACGATCTCGTAGGGGTCAAAGCCGCGCTCGGTGCAGATGGTGCGGCATTCCTCGACATCCTTGATCCCGTACTGAGCGAGGACGCCGTTGATCTTGTCGATTCTTCTCTCGTAACTTTCAAACAGAGCCATAATGATTGTCCTCCTCTCTTATTCGTGCCGGGGATCGATATACTTGGCGGCCGCGTCAAACTGACCATAGTGGCCCTTGGCCTTCTCCAGGGCGGTGTTGGCATCGTCGCCCTTCTTGATGAAGTCCATCATCTTGCCCAGGTTCACAAATTCGTAGCCAATGACCTCGTCGTCCTTGTTCAGGGCCATCCGGGTGCAGTAGCCCTCGGCCATCTCCAGATAGCGGGGGCCCTTGCTCTTGGTGCCGAACATGGTGCCGATCTGGCTGCGCAGGCCCTTGCCCAGGTCCTCCAGGCTGGCGCCCACAGCCAGGCCGTCCTCGGAGAAAGCGGACTGGGTGCGGCCATAGACAATCTGGAGGAACAGCTCCCGCATAGCGGTGTTGATGGCGTCGCACACCAGGTCGGTGTTCAGCGCCTCCAGGATGGTCTTGCCGATGAGAATTTCGCTGGCCATAGCGGCGGAGTGGGTCATGCCGGAGCAGCCCAGGGTCTCCACCAGGGCCTCCTCAATGACGCCCTCCTTCACGTTCAGGGTCAGTTTGCACGCGCCCTGCTGGGGGGCGCACCAGCCCACGCCGTGGGTGAAGCCGCTGATGTCTTTGATCTCCTTGGCCTGTACCCACTTGCCCTCTTCAGGTATGGGAGCCGGCCCATGGTACGCGCCCTTTGCGACTGGGCACATGTGCTGGACTTCGGTAGAATAGATCATGGCAAATCTTCCTTTCCTTTTATTTAAATAGCCGGGCTGAGGCAACCGGCTATTCGTTTTTGTGCGGACCGGAGGGAGTCCGGCCAACGGTTTAAATTATAGGGAAAAAATCACAGATTGTCAAGGCTTGCCGCTGGGAAAAGTGGATGAAACCACCATTTCCCCGGAAAAAAGTCTCATATGCGCTGTCGAATTCTGGAAAATCCCGATCCTCTCTCTCTGCGCGTGAGTTACTTTTCCTTAAAACCGGGAAGCAAACATCGCTTCATTGCGCCTGTGCTCCATGAAACTGCTCTTCTGCCCCCCTGCGGCGCAGGGCGTCCTTTTTCTATCAAATGCTTGACAGCATGTTCCTACAGGTGTAGGATATAGAAAACTACAACTGTAGGAGGCGGTCGCATGACAAAGTTGTCAGAGCGGGAATGGCTGGTACTGGGGGCGCTGTGGAACAGCGGCGGCGCGACCTTGGGGGAGCTCACCCAGGCGCTCTTTCCGGAGACAGCATGGAGCCGGAACACGGTGCTGACCTATCTGACCCGCATGGAGGCAAAGGGCCTGGTCCGGATCGACAAGGAGGGCTACCCCAGCATCTACCGGGCGTCCCTGGATCGGGACGCCTGCCGGGCCCAGGCCAGGGATTCGTTTTTAAAGCAGGTCTATCAAGGGGCCGCCGGGGATCTGGTGGCCGCGTTCCTGCGGGAAAAGCCCATCTCCGCCCAGGAGCGGGACCAGCTGCGGCAGCTGCTGGACGAGATGGAGGTGTAGGCGCATGACAGATATCTGGTCTTTCTTACTGCAAACATTGACGGCCTCCGGCGCGGCGGCGCTGCTGCTGGCGGTCAAGGCCATGTTCCGGGATAAGCTGACGCCCCGCTGGCACTTCGCCGCCTGGGGGATCCTGGCGCTGACACTGCTGTTTCCCGCGGGACTGGGGGGCCGGTACACGCTGGTCAACTGGCCGCTGTTTGTGGAGACATGGAAGTCCGGCGCAACCGGCGACTTCGGCACGCTGACCCGTGTGATCGCGCCGGTGCCGCTGCCGCCGCCGTCCCGGCCTGCCGCCATCCCCGACTGGCTGTTTGTCCTATACGCGGCGGGCGTCGTATTCTTCCTGGCGCGCTACGCCCTCGCCTATCTCCGGCTGCGAATCATCCTGCGAAAAGGCAAACCGGCGGCACTCCCCCAGCTCCAGCGGGTGGCGGAGCGGTATGATTTGCCGGTATGCGCTGCCGTGGAGGTCACCGGCCTGCCCTCCGCCTTTGTGTGCGGTATCCTGCGGCCCGTCCTGGCCCTGCCCGCAGGCGTGGAGACCGATGAAAAGGTACTCCTCCACGAGCTGCTGCACCTGAAACACCGGGACGTGCTGTGGGGCATAGTCATCTGCTTTTTCCGGTGCGTCCACTGGTGCAACCCGCTGCTCTGGTACTGCGCCGATCAGGCGGGAAACGACCTGGAATCCCTCTGCGACCAGCGGGTGCTGGAGCGTCTGGAGGGGGAGGACCGGCGGGACTACGGGCGCATCCTTCTCTCCATGGCCGACGACCGGTACGCCCGCACGCCGGGCACCTCCTCCATGGCCAACGGCGGGAAAAACATCCGCCGGAGAATCGAGGCCATCGTCCGCTTCAAGAAATATCCCCGCGGCATGGCGCTGGTGTCCGTATGCATCGCGCTGGTGCTGACGGTCCCCCTGCTGGCGGGCCAGCGGGCCAGCGCCGCCCAGATTCGGTACCAGCATCGGGACCGGAGCGATGATCTGGGCTGCAGCGCGGCAATGGCGGCGGCCCGGACGCTGCGGTGTACCACCTATGCCGGGGCCTTTGACGCCTATGCAAAAGCGGTGCTGGACGCCAACGTCCTCTACCGCGCCATGTGCGCCCCGCTGTCGGAGCAGAACGCCCTTGCATGGTCCCTCCAATGCGCCGCCGGCGGCGACAGAGAGGGTTCCTGCACCTGGGAGGACTTCCCCCTGTACCAGAGGGTAAACGTTCAGTCCGGCTACCAGATTTACAACGTATATCCCGCAGAGGACGGGGCCTGGGAGGGCCTGCTGGTGGTGGAGCTTTATGAATCGCCGGAGGGAAAAGAGCTGTCCTACCCGAACCACTGCTGGCTGGCGGCGCAGGCCGTCCGGGCGGAGAAGCAGGCCGGCCGCTGGGTGGCGCTGCCCCAGGAGGATTTTTGGACCGTGGAAAGTGAGTGGGGTGCCCTGAACGGCCACGGCAATGACACCGCTCTGCCCGCCCTGGTCTATGAGGCCCGGTCCGGCGACTTTGTCCTCCAGATGCGGCGGCAGAGCTGCTCCCAGGTGGACAGCTATGTCACAAATCAGCATGTTTTTTTCTCCTCCATGTCTTTTGACGCCACCCCCCAGCCGGACGGCAAATTCTCCACCATTTTCGGTCAGGAGCTATACGCTGTCTATACCGGCTCTCCGGCGGACAAAAGCCGCTATACACATATTGCCGCCTCTACTTCTCCACTCCGGGAGGGCGATGAGCGGCCCGCCCTGGAAAATCCCGGCATGACAGGGAACAGCAGCTACAACGCAGCGTCCGGCAGTGACTGGGGTGGGCGCAGTCTGGAAACAGATTGGGAGAGCCCGGTTTTTCTCACCGGCGGAGGCTGGTCCGGCAGCGGCTGGGAAGTGCCGGACAGCTACGCCGCAGACCTCTACCTGAACGGCGCTCTGGCGGCCCAGCTGGCCCTATTACCAGTGGAGGGGGACGGATACCATGGATAACCGGGAAAAACTGTACAGCGGCCTGTCCAAAGCCGCGTGGGGGTATTTTCTGCTGAATTTTGACATCAATCTGGGGACTGTCAGCATCCTGCCCCGCTTCGCGGGCTTCTTTATGCTTTGCTCCGCGCTGGGATATCTGGCGGAGGAGCAGCGGGATTTGACGCTGCTGTGTCCGCTGGGGCGGCTGCTGGCGGTCTGGAATCTGGCGGATTGGCTGCTGTCCTGGTTCGGTACGCACCTGACCGGAAAACTCCTGTTCCTGGATTTGCTAATAAAAACCCCGGTTGCATAGTGTTGGTAAGCAGAGTAAAATTCCTGTAAACGAAAGTTTACAAGGAGGAGCAGATGAAAGGCATGACGGACCGGTATAAATCCCGGAAAGCAACACCGTG
>Ga0073906_1005061_pt1 | contig 12335 bp, 12 predicted proteins | sample Inofromicrocosms_FD_65485 | JGI IMG/M metagenome (GOLD analysis project Ga0073906, IMG submission 65485) | Mouse cecum microbial communities from Vienna, Austria - Inoculum for glucosamine and mucus D2O microcosms | ecosystem: Host-associated > Mammals > Digestive system > Large intestine >... | reverse complement strand
CGCCTTCGATGAGTGCTGCTCTCTCATGCAGCGGCATATCAGCCCAGGAGCCAAATCTGTCCGTCCGGCATAACGGCGGTGCTGCCCGGAATCCTGTCAACGATCCTTCCCGTATGGACATCCCGCACGATGACCTCCTCCCGATAGTTGGGGTCCTCATGCCAGGACGAAAAATACAGCTTGTCCTCCACTCTGAACTCAAAGGCCTCTGTCGCCCCGATCGCAAACTCCGCCTTTTCCGGCCACAGGATCTGGAACTTATCCTCGCTGCCCTGCCGCGTCAGCATCAGGGGCCACCGCTTCAGCATGATGTTATAGCAGTCCTGCACATCTGAAAGGGGGATTGCCGCCAGCGCCGAAACCTGGCCGGCGGTGTCGTACTGCAATACCTCTATTTTTCCCGCCGGGAAATCCACCCGCAGCAAAATGATCTTCCCCTCGTAGAAGACCGGACGCCCCAAATACTGTCCGCTCCCCGCTGTCACCGGCTGGACGACCTTCCCGTCCGGGTAATGGAGCAGCACCAATCGATTCTGCTTGACCGGGTGTCCATCCTGGAAAAGCTCCTCCGCCTCATACAGATCGCCGCCGGTGTAGTCTGTCCCCCAGTACCACTCGCCGCTGCCCTCCAGAGGCTCTATAGCGGTAATGCCCTGCGTGTCTATCCGTTTCATCTGATACATTCCTTCCATCATAAAAATTCCGCCTGTCTGTCTCCCGGATCACAGCGCCGGAAGCCGCTCCAGCTCCTGGGTCAGGGCCTGAAATGTGCCGTGGGGGTATGCGTCAACCGGCAGGCCGCCCGGATTTTCGATATAATCCGTCGCCAGATAACCGGACAATCCCGCCTGCACTGCCGCCATGTCGTCCACCGGGTTGTTCCCGATCATCAGGCACTCCCCCGGCTCCCGGCCAATATGCTCCAGGATATCGCGGTAATAGTCCGGGTTCGGCTTGCTGCGGCGGCTGTTCTCATAGGTGGTGATATAGTCGAAGTCCTCCTCCGACAGCCCCACCCAGCCCAGCCGGGTCGCCACCGCCACCGCCGGAAAAATCGGATTGGTGGCCAGGATCACCTGATACCCCTTCTGCCGCAGGCCGCCGATGAGCCGGCTGTGGTCCGCCGGTTCCCGCAGGACTGACCGCACAGCGTCAAATTCCCGCGCATAAAAATCGTTCAGTATGCTCTCCAGCGCCATAGCGGCAATGCCCAGCTCCTGGGTAAAGGCCTCCCAGAACGCCTGCCGGTTGGTGACGCTGCCGTCGTTGGCCACCATAGCGGCTGTGCCTTTCCAGACGGCGTCGACCAGCTGCCCGCCGTCGTAGCCCATAGGCGCGGCGCAGGCCACCAGCGCTTTAAAATACGTATGGATGAAATCATCCTGCCAAAACGGGAGCAGAGTCCCATCCAGGTCAAACAGAATTGCATGCAACATATGGTCACTCTCCTTGGGGTGATTATACCAAATATGGGAGCATATGGCAAGGTATTTCTCAAACGAAACAACAGCAGCGAAACAGCCTGCGGCTGATCCCCGCAGGCTGTTTCGTTCTCTATCAAGCGGCTGGCCGCCGCAGTCAGCGCACTCCCGGTACGGACACCAGCCGTCCGGAGGCGGCGCTGCCGCCCCGCCCCTGGTGGGCGATCGCCTTCCAGTTCTTCGTATCCCGGAACAGCGAGATGACCTGCAGCGGCATCCAGGAGGCCATAAATACCGGGAACAGTACAATCGTCCCCGCCATTCCCCGCAGCCCGTAGCCGCCCAGCAGCGCCAGCACCGCGGCCAGGGCCATACCGCACAGCGCATACAGGCCAACGCCGCACAGACTCAGCGCCAGAACCGCAAGGTCGCCTGTCGCCGCGCCGCTGGCCAGGCCGCAAACCATCAGCAGCGCGGACACCGCCTGGGCAAAGGGGGCCAGCAGAAACATGGTCATATCCCAGCGCAGCATGGGCTCCGGCGCACTGCCCTGCCACAGCCTGACGGTCTTCTGCTTTGCCACCTGCATGATCCCGCTGCACCACCGCTTGCGCTGCCGCAGGGAGAGCAGGAAATCGGTCGGTTCCTCGTCGTAGTTGACTGCCTCCGGCACCCAGCTGACCCGGTAGCCCGCGCCGGCGCACTGGGCCGCGAATTCCGCGTCCTCGGCAATGGTGGACGTGTTCCAGCCGCCCAGGGCCTCCAGCACGCTCCTGTGGACCGCAAAGCCGGTGCCGATCAATTTCGCCGACAGCCCACAGGCCGCCCGTGGACGGTTCCAGATCAGGTCAAAGCAGGTGTTGTACAGCCCGTAGCAGCCGGCCACACAGCCCGCCGTGGGATTGGCGGCCTTGGTACGGGATTTGCAGACCATGGCCCCTGCCGCGAAGGCGTCGTTCATCCGGGACAGGTAGTCCGGGGCCAGGGTGTTGTCCGCGTCGAAGACCACAAAGGCGTCGTAGTCCTTCCGCAGCAGCTGGGCGAACGCCTGGTGGAGGGCGTCGCCCTTGCCGGCGACTTTCCCCAGGCAGCGGATGATGCCAGCCCCAGACGCGGCGGCGGCAGCCTCGGTGAAGTCGGTGCAGTTATTGGGTACTACGTACACGTCCCGCAGTTCAGGGGGGTAGTCCTGGTTCAGCACGCTGTAGACCAGATCGCCGATGACGGCCTCTTCATTCCGCGCCGCCACCACCACGGCGAAGCGCGTTTTCGGAGCGGTGCGCGGATACTGCTTCCGCCGCCGCAGGGCGAAGAGGGCCACCGCGGCAAAATAGACGGTAAAGACCTTCAGGCACAGGGATAGGATGAAAAATAAAGTATCCATGCATTCCATAACATACTCCTCCTGCTCACTGGTGAATGGGATCGGGTACTCGGTGGTATGCTTGCATACTAACAGAGATTTTTTAAGTTGCAACCAGCGGAATTTTTAAGATTCATTAAAGAACCCCTGAATAATTTTTGTTGGCCGGCTGCGGGACGATCCGCCGCCGCCGGACCTTTGTCCCAAAAAGTATACTGGAAAGTCCATGAAAATATACAGGCGCAGTTCTGATGCCCTTGAAAAGCAGAGGGGGTTGTGGTAATATGAGCGTGGATATCGTTCTGCTTGTATACAGAAAGCAGGTGATCAGTTTGGACAAAGCAGAGCAAAAGCGCTGGAAAGATTTAGAACGGCTGCGCAGTCTCAGGCCCATAGACGATGACTTTATGCGCTGCCTCTTCAAAGACAACATCCCCCTGGCCGAAATGGTGCTCCGCATTATCACAGGGAAACCGGATCTGGTCATCACCAACTGCCAGACGCAAAAGGATATGAAGCGGCTGGCTGGGGCCCGTTCCATTTGCCTGGACGCATACGGAAGCGATTCTATCGGAAAAAAGTATGATATGGAAATCCAGCGGGAGGACAAGGGTGCGGACCCCCACCGGGCCAGATTTCATTCCAGCGTAATGGATATTGAAAATCTGGATGCCGGGCAGGAGTTTTGCGAATTGCCCGATACGTTCACAATTTTTATTACGGAAAAGGATTTTTACGGGCAGGGCGAAGCAATTTATTACATTGAGCGGATGAATCTTACCACGGGCAAACCGTTTGCGGACGGGGAACATATCCTCTATGTGAACGGCGAATACCGGGGCGATTCCGACATAGGGAAGCTGATGCACGACTTTCACTGCACCGAGGCCGATGATATGCATTTCCCGCTGCTGGCGGAGCGCACCAGGTATTTGAAGGAAAATCCGAAGGGGGTTAGCGAGATGTGTAAGGTGATGGAAGATATGCGCAATGAGGAGCGCAAGGAAAACATGATAGAGGTCGCAAAAAAACTGCTGTTTGATGGAACACTTACGCTTGAGAAAATTGCTGCATGCGTTGACCTTTCGCTGGAAGAGCTGAAAAGATTGCAAGCAGGACAAAGCGTATAAGCATGTATTGTGTTAAGGGCGGGAACTTGATGTCAGATTCCCGCCCTGTTTCTGCCTTGATTTTTCAATCTTAAGAATTTTCTAAAAAACTCCCCGCTTTAATCTTAATATCCTCTATGTTAAAATAAAACATCGAAAGGTGGGAATTCCACAAATGGCTAACATTCTGATCTGCGACGATGAGCGCGACATTGTCACCGCGTTAAAAATATACCTCTCCTCCGAGGGCTACGGCCTTTACGAGGCTTTTACCGGACGGGAGGCCCTGGAGATTGTACGCAAGCACACCATCCATCTTATCCTGATGGACATCATGATGCCGGAGATGGACGGCATCTCCGCCACCGCCAAGCTCCGGGAGGAGTACAATATTCCCATCATCCTCCTCACCGCCAAGAGCGAGGACACCGACAAGGTCCTGGGACTGAACATCGGCGCAGACGACTACATCACCAAGCCATTCAACCCCATCGAGGTGCTGGCACGTGTGCGCTCCCAGCTGCGCCGGTATACCACCCTGGGCGGCATGGAGCAGAAGCCCAACAAGCTGACCATCGGCCCCATCTCCGTGGACGACGAGACGAAAACCGTGACTGTGGACGGGGAGGCTGTGAACCTGACGCCTATTGAGTACAATATCCTGCTGCTGCTCATGCGCCATCCGGGCCGGGTCTACTCCTCCTCCCAGATTTACGAGCAGGTGTGGAACGAGGCCGCCTATGGCTCGGAGGGCGCGGTGGCCGTCCATATCCGGCATCTGCGGGAAAAGCTGGAGATCAATCCCTCAGACCCCCGGTATCTGAAGGTCGTGTGGGGCCTGGGGTACAAAATGGAACCGTGACAGCGGTCTGCGGCTGTCGCGGCGCTGATGATTGGAGGTCTTACCATGAAGCGTGATCTGCGAGGGAGCCTTGCCGCCAAATGTGTGGCAATATTTCTGCTGATCCTTACTACCGCGGGGGCCGTGGGGGGCTGCGCCATCGTGCTGATGCAGTCCTACGGCTATGGCACTGCGGGTTCTTTTCAAGAAGACCAGCTGTGTCTGGACGAGATGGTCCAGGCTGAGAGAGTTGCACTGGACAAAACGGTGGAACCGGACTACTACTCCGGCTATGAATTGAATAACTTCTACCCGGATTTTTCCGCTCTCATCTACGATGGAGAGCCGGACAGCGAAAACCTTGCCGGCTCCTGGTCCGAGGTCCCGGAAAATATTCTCTGTGAGCATACCAACCAATTCCGGGATGGCCGCGCTGAGTCCGGCTACTATACGGTCATTGGCTACCTCTCCAGCCCCATGCAGTCCCGCAGCAATTTTTATCGCAACTTCAGCGTCTATCATTTTATGCGCTCCTTTGACTATGCCGGAACCGCCGCCATGACCGCGTTTCTGGCGCTTATCTCCCTTGGCCTGCTGGTATTCCTCCTCTGCGCCGCCGGACACCGGGCCGGAAGAACCGGCGTCTTCCCCAACTTTATGGACAAAATCCCGCTGGATTTGTATCTCTTCTGCGCTGTCCCACTGTTTGTCTTCTGCCTTTTGATGCCGGATCAATTCGGCAGATGGAACGCCCATATTCCCCTGCTGTTCTATTTGGCGCCGTGGGTGCTGTGCCTTCTGTGCGCCGCCGCTGTTGCATTAGCCACGCTGCTGACAGTGTCCACCCGGCTGAAGCTGGGCAAGTGGTGGCAGAACACCATCTGCTACGGCGTCCTCCGCTGGTGCCGGAAGATGTGGCGGCGGTTCTGGTGGACGGTGCTGGAGTTCGTGCGCATCCTGCCCATGACGTGGCGGGTTGTGCTGGCCGTGGGCGGGATCCTGGTCGTGCAGACCTTCCTGACACTTCTTATATTTGAAACCTACGACCAGGCGGTCTTTTTCCTCTTTACCCTGGTTCTGGACGCCGCCCTGGTGGTGGGCTCCGCCTGGCTGACCCGGCAGCTGCAGCTGGTGCAGGACATGGGCAAAGCGCTGGCCGCCGGGGATCTGGACGCCAAGCTGGACACCGGAAAGCTGTTTTGGGACATCAAGTCCCACGCGGAGTGCCTCAACGCCATCGGCGTGGGCATGAACGAGGCGGTGGAGCGGCGCATGCGCTCCGAGCGGCTGAAGACGGAGCTGATTACCAACGTGTCTCACGACATCAAGACGCCCCTGACCAGCATCGTCAACTACGTGGACCTGCTGAAAAAGGAGGAGCTGCCCCCTGCCGCTGCGGAGTATGTGACCGTGCTGAACCGGCAGTCCCACCGGCTGAAGAAGCTGACGGAGGATCTGGTGGAGGCCAGCAAGGCGTCTACCGGCAATGTGGCGGTGCACCTGGAGCCCATTGTGGTCAACGAGATCATCCATCAGGCGGTGGGCGACTACGACGAGCGATTAGCCGCCGGGAAGCTGGAGGTGGTGGTGAGCACCTACGAGGGCAATCTCATCGCCATGACCGACGGGCGGCTGCTGTGGCGGGTGCTGGACAATCTGCTCAGCAACGTGTGCAAGTACGCCATGGCGGGGACGCGGGTCTATGTGGACCTGGGGGCCAGGGACGGATGGATCCTGCTGACCATGAAGAACATTTCACGGGACCCCCTGAACATCAACGCCGACGAGCTGATGGAGCGGTTCGTCCGGGGCGACGCCTCCCGCCACACGGAGGGCAGCGGCCTGGGGCTGAACATCGCCAGGAGCCTGATGGATTTGATGGGCGGAGCGTTCAGTCTCAGCGTGGACGGGGATCTGTTCAAGGCGGAGCTGACGCTGAAGATGGTGGAGCAGAAGCCGTGGGAAAAGCCGGTGGAGCTGCGTCTCGTGACCGGCGCCGAGCGTACAAAGAACGCCTGAATGGATAGAAAGCAGGTATACTCCTCCCTGTTTGAGGAAAGCTAAGGCCGACTTCATTCAGCGAGGAGTAACTGCTATGTTTAAACATGAAAAGCAACTTTTCCACCCTGTCGGGGTGGAGCGTCCCAATCCCCAATACGCCGCGCTGCTCCAGGAGCAGCTGGGCGGCGCAAACGGCGAGCTGAAGGCCGCCATGCAGTACCTGTCCCAGAGCTTCCGCATCAAGGACCAGAAAATCAAGGACCTCTTTATGGACATCGCCGCAGAGGAGCTGGGCCATATGGAGATGGTCGCCCAAACCATCTCCCTGCTCAACGGGCATGACGTGGACGCCCAAAGGGTGGACGCGGGCGAGATCCAGACCCACGTGCTGATGGGGCTGAATCCCGGCCTGATCAACGCCTCCGGCTATTCCTGGACCGGGGATTATGTGTCCGTCACCGGCGACCTCTGCGCGGATATCCTGAGCAATATCGCCTCGGAACAGCGGGCAAAGGTGGTATACGAGTACCTGTACCGCCAGATCGACGACAGGCGGGTGCGGGAGACCATCGACTTCCTGCTCAACCGGGAGGAGGCCCACAACCAGATGTTCCGGGATGCCTTCAACGCTGTCCAGGACAGCGGGTCGAATCAGGATTTCGGCACCACAAAGGCGGCAAAAATGTATTTCTCCATGTCCAATCCCGGCCCCAACGCCTTCGCCGGGAACGAGGTCAAAGCTCCGGCATTTGCCCGGTAACCTGTTCTCAACAGGGGCAGCCGAAAGCGATTTTCAATATTGCCGGCAGCAGGCCCTCTCCGTCACGGCTGACTGAGAGGGCCTGCTCTATAGGACAGCAGCGCGCTATCCTGAAAAATGATTTGACCTGCGGCGGCGTGTGATAGGGGCCAGTTTTTTGTTGACACATACATCAATGTACGATACAATAGGTATTGTATCGTAGGTGGCCAATTGAAAAGCTATTCATCCAGAGAAATCATCAGGATCCTGAAGGATAATGGCTGGTTTGAAGTATCCTGTGTAGGTGATCACCACCAGTTTAAGCATCATACTGTGCCGGGCAGGGTAACCATTACCCATCCGGTAAAGGACATGCCTGTCCGGAATTTAAAAAGTATAGAACGACAGGCAGGAATAAAATTCCTGTAATGGAAGGGAGTTCGTCATGCTCAAAAACTACTATTCCTATCCTGCTTTCTTCTTCTATGATAATGATGGCGTATCTGTTGAGTTTCCGGATTTGCCAGGGTGTCTGCCGTGCGCCGAGGATGAGGAAAGCATATTCCGCAACGCAAGAGAAGCGCTTGGGCTCCACCTGTTCGGGATGGAGAGCGATGGGGAGGATATTCCAGAGCCAACGCCTGTATCGAAATTGACTCCGGAGCCTGGGGCTGTGGTCGCCATGGTGGATGTCTTTATGCCGCCTGTCCGTGAGCGCGTGAACCGGCAGGTCGTCAAAAAAATCTTGACCATTCCATCCTGGCTGAACAAAGAGGCCGAGGAGGCAGGCGTGAACTTCTCACAGGTCCTGCAGGATGGATTGAAGCAGAGTCTTGGCGTTCAGTAGCATGTCAAAACCAGGGGGCCGGGCCCCCTGGTTTTCTGCGCGCAGAAATACCCCCCGTCCACAGACAACCCCATTTGGGCGGAAGGCCCTCTTTTCAATTCCCCGGCGGTGTGGTATACTTGGGAAGATCCTGGGGCCGGGGGCCCAATCCAGAGAAGATAAAAGGAGGGCGCCGCCATGCGCGCTTACGAGAGATTCCTGCAGTATGCGGTCATTCACACCACCAGCGATGATACCAGCGGTCTCACGCCCAGCTCCCAGTGCCAGTTCGACCTGGCCCGGCATCTGGTCGAGGAGATGCGCCGCCTGGGCATCCCGGACGCCCATGTGGACGGCAAATGCTACGTCTACGGCTCCATCCCCGCCTCGCCGGGCTGCGAGGACCTGCCGGCCCTGGGCTTCTGCGCCCACCTGGACACCGCCTCCTTCAACGGCAAAAACGTCCGGCCCCGGCTGGTGCCGGACTACGACGGCGGCGACATCGTCCTGGGAACCAGCGGCCGGGTGCTCTCCCCCGCCCAGTTCCCCCACCTGCCCCAGCTGCGGGGCAAGACGCTGATCGTCACCGACGGCGCCACCCTTCTGGGCGCGGACGACAAGGCGGGCATCGCCGAAATCCTGACCATGGCGGAGACCGTGCTGGACCGCGGCCTGCCCCACAGCCGGCTGTGCTTCAGCTTTCCGCCGGACGAGGAGATCGGCGCGGGGGCCAAGGACCTGGACCTGGAAAAGCTGGGGGCGGACGTGGCCTACACCGTGGACGGCGGCGAGCTGGGTATGATCCAGTACGAGAGCTTCAACGCGGCCATCGCCCGCATCACCATCACCGGCATCGGCGTCCATCCGGGCCACGCCAAGAACATCATGCGCAGCGCGCTGCTGGTGGCCCATCAGCTCCAGGCCATGCTGCCCGGAGGCGAGACGCCCCAGGACACCGAGGGATACGAGGGGTTCTTCCACCTGACCAGCCTGCGGGGCACGGTGGACGAGGCGGAGATGGAATACATCATCCGGGACCACGACGAAACCCTTTTTGAGGGCCGCAAGCGGACCCTGCTGCACATCGCCCGGCTCCTCAACGACCGCTGGGGCGAGGGCACGGTCCGGGTGGAGCTGCGGGACCAGTACCGCAACATGGCGGAGGTCATCCGGGACCACCTGGACCTCATTGAGACCGCCAAAAAGGCCACCCTGCTGGCAGGCGTCCAGCCCGCCACTCCCCCCATCCGCGGGGGCACGGACGGCTGCCAGCTCAGCTTCCGGGGCCTGCCCTGCCCGGACCTGGGCACCGGCGCCTACGCCTGCCACGGCCCCTATGAGCACATCACAGCGGAGGACATGGACAAGGTGACGGAGATCCTCCTGAACATCGTCGGGCTCCACGCCGGTTCGTGAGCCCCGCCGGCATATCCTGACAGACAGCGGACCGGGAGCCACTCATGGCTCCCGGTCCGATCTTATTGGCTACAGGCGGTCCTTGTTCTCCAGAAGGGACAGGCGGTAAATGCGCTCGCCGGTGCCGATGTAGTGCTCGTCCAGGGCCCGGCAGGCCGACTCCAGGTCCCCCCGCCGGATGCACTCCAGAATGCGCTCGTGGGGGGTCACCAGGTCCCGGATATAGCCGGGCACCTTCCGGTTTGTGCTCTTCACGGTCAGGAACATAGCGCCGTTGAGAGGACTGAGCAGTTCCCACATCTGGACCAGCCGGCTGATCTGGCCGGACCGGACGATCTCCCGGTGAAAGCGCTCGTCCGCATTGACCTCCTCCAGCGTGTTGCCGGTGCCGGCCAGGGCGCGAATCTCGTCCAGAGCCGCCTCCATGAGGAAGATCCCCTGGCTGTCCACCCGGCAGGCGGAGCGCTGAAGGGCCAGCTTTTCCAGGCTGCCCCGGAGAAAAAACACCTCATATGCGTCCTTAGGGGACAGCAGGGCCACGGTGCAGCCCCTGTTGGGCTGGTAGTCCACCAGGCCCTCAACGGCCAACTGCTTCAGGGCGTCCCGCACGGGCCCCCGGCTGATGCCCAGGGCGGCGGCCAGCTCGCTCTCCACCAGCTTCTCCTGGGGCGCCAGGTTTCCGTTGATGATCTGCTCCCGCAGGTAGACGAGCGCGCGCTGCGAATAGCTCTGCCGGTTCTCTCCGCTTTTTTTCTGCATACTCCCCCCTATCAGCCGCCGCTGGGCGGTTCATAGGCGGCCAGCGCCGCGGCGGTATAGGCCATATCCTCCCCGTCCAGCCACTGGCCGCAGGGGATGGAGACCACGTGGTCGTAGATGTATTGCTCCTCCGGGCAGCCCGCCAGGCTGACCAGGGGGCCCACAGGCCAGAAGGTGGTGGAGCGGATCCCCCGCTCCGCCAGATAGGCCTGGAAATGGTCCCGCACATCGGCGTAGACCGTGAAATTGCAGGGCACGGTCCCCTCCGGCAAAACCGGGAACACCGGCCGGAAGCCGCGGGGCTCCGCCGGGATGCCGGCGAGCAGGGCGGCATAGTTCTCCCGCCGCCGCCGCCGCAGGCGGTCCAGGTCCGCGTGGCGCATCGTGTACTCCGACTGCGGGTCCCCGCCGTAGCTGTCAAAGATCTGGCGCAGCAGCATCTCGCCCTCCCAGAACCTTTCGTCCCCTGCCGGCTCCAGATAGGCCCGGCGCAGCTCCAGGTGGCGCGGGTGGGGCGGAAGGGGCTCGGCGGCAAAGTCTCCCCCCCGCTTCAGCGCGAAGCCGCCGCAGCTGACGCCCATCCACTTGCGAAAGCTCCCGGCGGCGTAGTCGCACAGGGGGTCGATGCCGCCGTCGGTGAAAAGGGAGTGGGTGACGTCCTCAAAGATCACCACGCCCCGCTCCCGGCAGGCCCGGACAAAGTCCCGGTCATAGCTGCAAAAGCCAAAATAGCCGCACAGACTCAGCACGCTGATCTCATCCAGGGCCGCGCTGTCAAAGCGGCAGCGCATATCCCGGTCCACCCCGTAAAACCGGAGCTGATAGCCGGCCTTGGCAAAGGGGGCCAGCACCGTCTCGCAGGTATAGCGGGGGACATAGGCCACCCGTTTCCGGTCCGCAGGCAAAATGTCCTCCAGACAGTAATAGATGCCGCAGCGGCCGGACATCATAAAGCGCAGACCGCCGCCGAGGTTCTCGAAGTACCCGTTGTCCCGCTCCAGCGTGGGCTCAATCCGTACGGAACTGCCGATTTTCCTCATCTCCACTCCCCCTTTGAAATATTGCGCTGCAGGCGCACAGTATCAGCGGTTATTGTACTCCCGATGCTGTCTAATGTCAACAAAAAACAGCAGGAAAAAAATTTGTTAACAAAAATTTATAATTGTTGACAAATGGGAGGCGGGTATAGTATAATAAAACGAATTTGCTGCGGGAATCCACGGTTGACATGCAGCTTTTTGACCAACTCAGGTCTGAGAACCTGCCTGCGCGGCCGCTGGTGTCCTCTGGGCAGTTTTCCGGCGCTTTACCGCTTTGCCGTGTGAAAAAGCCGGGGGCTGCACGCCCTGCTTTTCCCCACACGACGCAGCGGGGTCTCCGTCCATCCGGCGCCCGCGGCAGCGCAGACAGATCTGAACAAGGAGGAAAAGGGAGGAAACCACATGCACAAGTATATCCTGAAGCGGCTGTTGATGCTGATCCCGGTCATCCTGGGCGTCACGTTCATCGTGTTCTTCATCCTGAACCTGTCGCCCGGCGACCCCGCGGCCATGATCCTGGGCGAGCAGGCCACGGCGGAGGCCCTGGAGATGAAGCGGGAGGAGCTGGGGCTCAACGACCCGCTCCTGGTCCGGTACTTCAACTACATGAAGGACCTGCTCCGGGGCGATATGGGCGTATCCTACCGCAACAGCATTTCCGTCTGGGAGCAGGTGATCGACCGGTTCCCCAACACAGTGGTGCTGGCCATAGCGGGCATCCTGGTGGCGCTGCTCATCGGCATACCGCTGGGGATACTGTCCGCCAAAAAGCAGAACACGGTGATCGACAATATCTCCATGGTGCTGTCCCTGATCG
>Ga0073906_1005059_pt1 | contig 12335 bp, 13 predicted proteins | sample Inofromicrocosms_FD_65485 | JGI IMG/M metagenome (GOLD analysis project Ga0073906, IMG submission 65485) | Mouse cecum microbial communities from Vienna, Austria - Inoculum for glucosamine and mucus D2O microcosms | ecosystem: Host-associated > Mammals > Digestive system > Large intestine >... | reverse complement strand
CTCCCCATCTTCCTGCTCGATCTCAAAATAGTAGTTCGTACAATCGTAATACAGAACGTGGTCGTTCCTTTGGCAGATGAAATGACTGTTTTTGTATACTTCTTCCTGGATATAATCGCTCTCTTGGGCCAGCACACTTAACGCCCTGTATACATCATGGAGCTGATACGTTGGTGGTTCCAGAAACTTTTGTGCCGCTTCCAATCCGGAGCGTTTACTGCCAGGGTCCCTAACTTGCGGATCACGGTGGATGTGCTTTTTCCCTGCTCATTGATGTATGACTTGGTGATGTAGAATGACTCTGCATTTTTAGACTTTGTTATGGTTACTCGCATGATATATTCGCTCCTTTATGCAATTATATTATACATTACTAGAAATTACTATACTTCAATACAAAAAATTTGACTGATTTTCCCTTGTATTCCCAATGCTTTTCAGGCGTTTTTTACTCCCGGAACTGTCAAACGCCCGTGTTGATGTGACTTTGTTCACGATTTCAACAGGTTTATTCGTTCAATTGCCCCGGCAATGCGTCATCTGTGCGTTGCAATCATCAGGCATGTATGATACAATAAGCGGCATGATTGTACGATAAAGGTTGGAGAGCATGAATAAACCTGAAGTGGAAGAACAGAAAAAGAGCGCCTGTGAGGCGCGGGAAGGAAACGGACACGGATGAGGAGACGGCTGAAACGGGCCTATGTCGAGATCACCAACGTCTGCAATCTCCGCTGCGATTTCTGCCCCGGCACCCGGCGGGAAAAGGGGTTTCTGCCGCCGGAGCAGTTCCGGGTCCTGGCCGGACGGCTGCGGCCCTATGTGACATACCTGTACCTGCACGTGATGGGGGAGCCGCTGCTGCACCCGCAGTTAAGAGAGCTGCTGGAGGCCGCCGGGGAGATGGGGTTCTCCATCTGCCTGACCACCAATGGCACCCTGCTGGACCAACAGGGACCTCTCCTGCTGTCCGGCCCGCCCCTCCACAAGGTCAGTATCTCCCTCCACTGCATGGAGGGCAACCGGGCCGGAGAGCTCACCGGCTATCTGGCCCGTGTGTGGGACTACGCGGTCCAGGCGGCCCGCCGGGGCACCATCTGCGCCCTGCGGCTGTGGAACATCGGCGGCGCGGACCGGCGCAACGGGGAGATCCTGGATTTTCTGGCTGGGCAGCTGGGGGCCCATCCCCTCACCCTGCCCCAACCGCGGAGCGGGAGCTGGCGGCTGGGAGAGCGGCTGTATCTGGAGCAGGCGGAGAGGTTTGTGTGGCCGGACCTGGAGCGTCCGGAGGGACCGGTCCGGTTCTGTCTGGGCCTGCGGGAGCAGATCGCGGTGCTGTGCGACGGCACCGTGGTCCCCTGCTGCCTGGACCACGAGGGGGACATCCCTCTGGGGAACCTGTTGGAGCGGGACCTGCCGGACATCCTGGACAGCCCGCGGGCCAGGGCCATTTACAACGGCTTCTCCCAGGGCAGGCCCAGTGAGGAGCTGTGCCGCCGGTGCGGATTCGCCCAGCGGTTCTGACAGGAGGGGAATGCATGACGGAACAACGGCTGGCGGCGATGGCCGGGCCGCTGCTGGACTGGTATGACACCCATAAGCGGACGCTGCCCTGGCGGGGGACCGGCGACCCCTACCAGGTCTGGGTGTCGGAAATCATGCTCCAGCAGACACGGGTGGCGGCAGTGCTGCCCTACTACCAGCGCTGGATGGAGGCGCTGCCCACTGTGGAGGCCCTGGCGGCGGCGGACGAGGAGCAGCTGATGAAGCTGTGGCAGGGCCTGGGCTACTACAGCCGGGCCAGAAATATGCACAAAGCCGCCCTGATGATCGTCAACACCTGCGGCGGGCGGTTCCCGGAGGAGGAAAAGGACCTGCTGAAGCTGCCGGGAATCGGGGACTATACCGCCGGCGCTATTGCGTCCATCGCCTTTGGGCGGGCGGTCCCGGCGGTGGACGGCAACGTGCTGCGGGTGGCGGCCCGTGTCGCCGGCCTCCAGGAGGACATTATGGACCCGGCGGTCCGGAAAAAGATCCGGGCCCTGATGGAGCGGGCCATGTCCCAGGACCGGCCGGGGGAGTACAACCAGGCGCTGATGGACCTGGGGGCCACGGTGTGCCTGCCCAAGGCTGCGCCGGCGTGCGCCCGCTGCCCGCTGTCCGGCCTGTGCGAGGCGGAGCGGCTGGGACTGCAGGCCGCGCTGCCTGTGCGGACAAAAAAAGCCGGGCGGCGCAGGGAGGAGCTGACGGTCTATCTCCTGTGGAGGGATGGGACCGTCGCCCTGCGCAAACGCCCGGAACAGGGACTGCTGGCGGGACTGTGGGAGTTTCCCCACGTCCCCGGCGCGCTGGAGGAGGACGCCGCCGCCCGGCCTCTGGCGGAGTGGGGCCTTGTGCCGGTGGAGTGGCGGAAGAAAATCACCGCCAAACACATTTTTACCCATGTGGAGTGGCACATGACCGGCTATCTTCTGACCGTGCGGGGGGACGGCGGCGGCTTTACCTGGGCGGACCGGGAGACGCTGGAAGAATTGGCAGTGCCCTCCGCCTTTGGGAAGTATCTGGCGGAGGCGCTGAAGATCCTTTAACGGGCTGCCCTGTCCCGTTCGATCAGCAGCTTCATGGCCTCCACGCCCACTGTCACGGCGGCGCTGGTGTCCTCGCTCATCCGCTGGTCCAGGCCGGCGGCCTCCCGCTCCTGGTTCCAGATGACGTGAAAGCAGCTGCCGCAGCGCACATGCAGGGCCGCGGCAACCACGTACAGCGCCGCGCTCTCCATCTCGCTGGCCTTGACCCCCAGGCGCTTCCAGGCCTCCCACTTGTTCAGCAGCTCGCAGCTGACCGGCATGCGCCCCGGACTGTGCTGCCCATAAAAGCTGTCCTTGCTCTGCACCACGCCCGCGTGGCAGGTCTTGCCCAGCGCGCGGGCCGCGTCCAGCAGGGCGGCGGCGACGGTGAAGTCCGACACCGCCGGGAACTCAATAGGCGCGTATTCCCGGCTGGTGCCCTCAAAGCGGATGGCGCCGGTGGCGACGACGATGTCGCCGGACTGCACGTCCAGGTCGATGCCCCCGCAGGTGCCCACCCGGATAAACGTGTCCGCGCCAATGGCGGTCAGCTCCTCCATGGCAATGGCGGCAGAGGGGCCGCCGATGCCGGTGGAGCAGACGGTGACCGGTTCCCCCAGCAGGCTGCCGGTATAGACGGTGTACTCCCGGTTCTGGCTGATGAGCCGGGGGCTGTCAAAGTGCTCCGCTATGGACGCGCACCGGCCCGGGTCGCCGGGCAGGATGCAGTAGCGGCCCACGTCGCCGGCAGTGCAGTGGATGTGAAATTGCTTTTCCAGTTGCTGCATAGCTTGATGCCTCCTGTTTGTTTTTTTGCCTCAGTTGGATAGAGGCATTATAGCATATATTCGCAAAAAGGGATACGGGCTGTCAGAAAAAATGTCCGGAACAGGCGGCCGGGCCCACCGCGGGCTGACCGGGAGGGCTTGGGGCTCACGGCTGTCCGTACCGGATCCTCCGGTACAGGGGGTACAGCCTGCGGCCCACCCGGCTGTGCATCAGATACACCTCACACAGCAGGCGGACCGTCTCGCCGTTCCGGAGCCCCCCGCACCTGCGCAGCTGCCGGAGGGCCTGGCTGGCCGCCTGGCCGCGCCCGTATTTCATGGAGATCTGATACCGCCGCCGGGCCTTCCAGCACTCCAGGCGGTCCAGGGACGCTTTGTCCGCAATCCGGCAGATGGCGGCGATGTCGTCCACCAGGCGCTCATAGTCGCTGTATTTTTTCTCCTCCAGGGCCTGGTCCAGAGCCCTGCGGGAGTGGCTGCCCGGCCGCACAGCCACGCCGTACAGCTCCTGGGGGATGGTGGGGCACTTGTGCCGGTACATAAACGGCAGCAGCATTTGAAAATTCTGCCCCACATCGTATTCCGGGATGCTGCGGTCCGGGTAGATGGAGAAAAAGGCCCCGGAGCGCAGCATGTAGCAGCCGCAGCACACAAAGGTCTGGAATTCCAGAATGTCCCAGAACAGGTCCTCTTTTGACAGATCCCCCTGCTTTTCGTCCCGCTCCGCCAGGCGCTGGCCGGTCTCCGCGTCGAAGTAGTAGGACAGGGACCGCACGCACTGATAGCCCGGATGCTTTTGCAGAAAGTCCACCCGCCGCTCCACGGACTCCGGCTCCAGCACGTCGTCGCTGTCCGGCCAGATCAAAAATTCTCCCGTCACAAAGGGCAGGCCTCCGTTGATGGCAGCGGAGGCGTTTTTGTGCTCCCCGCGGACGAGCCGGTAGCTGTACCCCCTGGCGGCAAATTTGTCCCGGTACCGCTCCGCCGCCGCTGCGGTGCCGTCGGTGGAGCCGTCGTCCACCAGAATGATCTCCATCCGGGGATAGGTCTGGGCCAGCAGGGCGTCCAGCAGGGTGTGCAGATGGGCCTCCCCGTTATACACCGGCGTGACGGCGGAGACCAGGCCGCGCTCATAGTGCTCCATTACCGCCGCCTCCTGACAACCAGCCGCCTGCACAGTCCGGCGGCAGACAGCGCCGCGGTGGACAGGGGGAACAGCCACCCGGCGGGCAGAACCCGGCAGGCCGCCATAAACGCGCCGCGGAATCTGGAAACCGGCGTCGGCTCCCGCAGCCGGGGCTGCAGGGCGTCCGCCTGCCGGCAGGGGAACCAGTCCAGCCCGCCCCTGATCTGCGCCCAGACCTGCCGGGCCTTTTCCGTGTGCAGGATGACCAGGGAGGTCCCCATGCCGTCGTCCCACTCCGGCCTGACACGCTCGATCCCCCAGAAGTCGCCCAGGGTGAAATCGCTCTCCCGGTCCGGCGTACAGTACCGGCAGGCGTGGCAGGATGGGCGGATGCTGAGATTGGCAAAAAACATTTTGCAGAAAATATCTTCGCCCAAGCTCGACGTATACTCCCGGCTGCCGGTGGTGTAGCAGCGGGTATGGCCATTGTCCCGGGCCCGCTTGTCCCGGAAGGAGAACTCCGTCAGCCTGCCGCCGTGCCTGCGCTCCAGCAGCGCCACATATCTGCGCCAGATGCCTGGGGACGGCACGCCGTAGCACACCAGGTCCGCCAGGAGCAGGGTGGGGTATGGCTCCCCCAGAAAGCGTTTCAGCGCGTGTGCCTGACAGGGTGTGCCGCAGAACAGCACCCACCGGCCCTCTTTCAGCAGGGAGCGGATCCGGATATACACGCCGTCCAGGCGGCTCTGCACATACTTTGTCCGCCGCAGGCCCTGCAGCGCCTCCCGATTGCGGGCCTCCCGGTGGACAACCGCCATATCCGTGCCGTACGCCGCGCCGAAGACTGCGCCCCCCCGTTCCAGGATCTCCTCCGCCAGCACGGCGAACACGCCGCCGGAGGAGCTGCCGGAGCGGAGCGCATTCGACCGCGCGCCGAAAAAGAGGTTCTCCTGGTGCGCGGTCCTCTCCGCCTTCAGGGGGCAGACCGCCGCGCACCGCCCGCAGCGGACGCAGTCCGCCCCGCTGAGCTCCGGATACCGGAACCCCTCCCCATCGGAGACCATCCGGATGGCCTGGACCGGGCAGGCGTCCGCGCATGCGCCGCAGCCGCAGCAGGCCGCTTTTTCCTCATACAGCCTCATAGTCCGTCCCCTCCAATATTTTTCAGCAGAAAACCGGCGGATTCCTCCACCGCCGCCCCGGTTTTCCGCCGTACTGCCGCCCAGTCCACAGGGGCGCGGATATCCGCCCCGTCCCCCCAGAGCCGGTCCTCCAGACCGTGGCGGCGCAGAACACTGGCCAGCCGCGCGTTGAGGCTGCTGTGGGCAAAGGCCAGGAACTGTTTTTCAAAGATGACGGAGAAGGCGGTGGCGTGGAAGGAGTTGGTCACCACGCAGTCCGCGTGGTGGATGTACCCCAGAAACTCCGCCGGGCCGGAGGTGTCCTCCGGCCCCCCCAGCCGCACCACCGGCAGGCCCGATGTCCGGGACAGCGCCTGGATGTATTCCTCCATCGCCGGGTTTGCCTCCGTGCGGGTGGTCAGGATATAGTTTTGCCGGGCGGGGGGCTTCTCCACCGCCGCCCAGTCTTCCCGGTCCAGGAGAAACACCGGGTCCAATACCGCCGCGATCTCGCCGGGATAGAACTGCCCCACATAGGCGGCGGCCTCCTGCTCCCGGAGGGAGAGCGCGTCCACATGCCGGAGCAGGCGGGCGAACTCCTGGTCATACCGGGGCGGGAGGGACCCGCCGCCCAGGCTGGCGGCGTAAGCCACCACCCGGCTCCCGGCGGGGTCCGCGAAGCCGCCGAAGTATTCCGGCCGCAGGCCGCAGGTAATGTCGGGGTTCCAGATCTGGTCGCTGCCCACAATCCAGCAGCGGTAGGAGAGGTTTTTCAGCCCGGCGGGGAAGCGGATAGTCCGCTGTCCGGGCTCCAGCAGATATTCCCTCCGGAACCGCCCCATGTTGGCCCGCCGCAGATGGAAGGCCCGCTTTTGGGACAGGTGCATCCCCAGGCCATAGACCGCGCCGCTGACGCGCTTCACCGGACTGCCCGCAGGCACATAGGGAATCAGCCAGTGGCGGCCCGTCATATAGGGCGGCGCGTAGGGAATGAGCTCCGCCCGTATGCCGCGCCGGCACAGAAAATGCTTCAGGCCGTAGGCTTGAAGCATGGCGCCGAAGTTATCAGAGCAGTGGAAGGTCAGGATCCCCACGTCTGCGCAGTTGTTCTTCATGGCAGCCTCCTCAACAAAGGTTTTGTGCTGGGTCGATTATACCCGCCGGCCCGGAAAAAGTCAACGGGGACCCAATTCCCCTCTTGACAAAGCGGTTCTATTGGAGTAGAATATAGCCATTCTATTGCAATAGAATAAACAGCAAAGGAGCGATACCATGGAGCAGAAGATCTACGACAGCGAGCTGCGCATATTGGAAATCCTGTGGAGCGGCGGGGAGCTGGCCGCTAAGGACATAGCCGCCGCCGCAAAAGAGGTGGGCTGGAGCAAGACCACCACCTATACTGTCCTGAAAAAGTGCGTGGACAAGGGCCTTGTTCAGCGGCTGGACCCCGGCTTTCTCTGCCGCGCCCTGGTCAGCCGGGAGGACGTGCAGCGGCAGGAGACCCGCGAGCTGATTGAGCGCATGTACGGCGGGCACGCCGACCGGCTGGTAGCGTCCCTGCTGGAGGGCCGGGCCCTCAGCAGCGGGGAGATCGACCGGCTGCGGAAAATGGTGGAGGAGCTGCCATGAGCTATCTGACATTGTTGGGGCAGGCCTCCCTGTCGGCGGCGGTGATGATCCTGGCGGTGGCCGCCCTCCGCGTCCGCTTCCGCCGCCGGACGCCCCAGCGGGTGTACTGCCTGCTGTGGGACATCGTGCTGCTGCGGCTGCTGGTCCCTCTGCCGGTCCCCTCGCCGTGGAGCATCCGGGCCCTGGCGGCGCTGTGGCCGGCCCCCGCCCCGGACGCCGGCGTGCTGGCTGCGGGGCCCGCCGCCCAGGTGGTCCTGGTGGAGAAAGGCGCGGCCCAGGCGGACATGATGCTGGCAGCGGTGCAGCCGGGCGCGGCTGCCGGCCTGCCGGACCTGCTGCCGCTGCTCTGGTGCGCGGGGGCGGCCCTGTGCGCCGGGTGGCTGCTGTGGGGCCACCTGCAGAGCAGGAGCCTCTACGCCATGAGTCTGCCGGTGGAGGACGGTTTTATCCGCTGCTGGCAGGACCGGCACCCCCTGCGGCGGTTCGTCCAGGTGCGGCGCAGCGACCGCATCGCCGCCCCCCTGACCTACGGCGTTCTGCAGCCGGTGGTGCTGCTGCCCGGCGGGATGGACCTGGCGGACCGGGAGGGCCTGGTCTATGTGCTGGAGCACGAGTATACCCATATCCGCCGCTTTGACACCCTGCGCAAGTGCCTGCTGGCGGCGGGGCTGTGCCTGCACTGGTTCAACCCCCTGGTGTGGGTGATGTACGCGCTGGCCAACCGGGACATCGAGCTGGCCTGCGACGAGGCGGTGGTGCGCGCCGGCGCGGACCGCCGGGGCTACGCCCTGACGCTGCTGCGCCTGGAGGAGGAGCGGGGCGAGGCGTCCCTCAGCGGCAGTCATTTCAGCGGACACGCGCTGGAAGAAAGGATCGAAGCAATTATGAAGCATAAAAACCTATCCATTGCCGCGCTGCTGGCGGTGCTGGCCGTCATGTCTGTGACCACCACCGTGTTCGCCACCAGCGCGCCGGAGAATAAAGCGGCCTCGGAGGTCACGCTTGTGACCGGTCGGAAAACCGGCGCTGTCACCGAGGGCGACACGCTGGTCATCACCAAGGGCCTGGACGGGGAGCAGCACTTCTCCATAGACGGCGGCGGGACCTGGCTGGACGAGGAGCGCTATCACGCCCAATACGGCCCCTGGGGGGACGATTGGCAGGTGGAGTGGTGGACCTACGACGAGTACAAGGACTGGCTGGAGCAGGAGAAAAAGAATCTGGCGGACATCATCGGTTCCCGGGGCTACACCAGCGACAAGGGGTGGTTTGTGTGGGACCAGGAGATGGTGGACGAGACCATCGCTATGTATGAGCAGACCCTGGAGCACATCAAAAACGGCGGGCTGTACTCCAAGAGCATCACCGGCCCCGACGGCGCTGTGGAGCAGACTGCCGTCATGGCCTCCGGCACGGCGGACGTGGGGACCACATTTGCTGAGCAAGGTCCGGGCTATCTCTTTGTGGAGGGCTCCCAGGACGCCCTCCACAAACTGGAGGAGACGGCGGCGTTGCTGGAGGGCCTCCAGGCCTTCGGCGTCTCCGGCATAGAGGCGGAGGGCCTGTACTACAACGGCCAGCCCATCCGGTATCTGGTGGACGGCTATAGCGTGGGGGACGGCGGCTACGGCATCCGGTACGTCTACAGCAACGAAAACGGCGTCATTGACGTCCACACCCTGCGGGAGGAAGTGCCCCTCCCCGGCGGCGGCGTGGACCCGGCGGGACCTCTGAAGGGCGTGGCCGCCGAGGGAGACAAGGACTATGACCCCGGTCTGATCGACTGCGGCCTTTGGAGCGGCAAACCCCAGGCCACAACGACGGTGTTTGCCGAGGCCCAGGGCAATTCCTCCGGAGGAGGCCGGACGTTCGCGGAAATCTTTGCCGGGTATGCCCGGTGGGGGCTGCGCTACGACGGGGACGCGGAGGACAGGGAGCTGCTGACCTTCGACAGCCAGCCGGTGGCCCGCTTCACGGACCTGAAGCCGGACGGCTCCGCCTTCAGCTACGACAATCCTTACGCGCCTGACGGGCTGCATGTGTACACGGTGTACGGCGCGGACGGAACGGTCACCAGCCTGACGGCGGAATAGGCAGACAGCAATATGCCAGGGAAATGATGGGAGCTTATCCCGCCATTTCCCTGGCTTTTCTATAAAAAAGCAGGGGCACATTCTGGCGAATGCGCTCCCCGTAGTTCGATCTGTCTTCAGTTCAAGTGCCCAATCAGTCAGCAGCCTGGCACTCCATCATATACAAGAGGAACGCCGGGGTATCACTGGGGTTGGTCAGCTCAATCTTTACGCCGTCCTTGTTGGGCGTCATCAGGCGCAGAAGCTCACGGGCAACGTGCTCCTGCTTCAGGTTGCACTCGCCGCCGTCGGGCAGGCGCAGGAATACATCCCCCTGGCTCTGGTCCACCACGGACAGCAGCTTATCGGGATTGGGGATCGAGTAAAATTTCAACATAGTTGTTACCTCCTTTGGGGTGATTGCTTTTGATTTGTTTTGCTCTGTTTTTCTTGAGCACAGGGGTATTATAGCAGGGGCGCGGGGAAATGTATATGGTGATTCCTCCAATATTTCGCCGGACAAAAGGCAAAAAAATATTGAATAATTTATTCGATTTTCCCGGAAACCACACACTTTCGACGGAATAGACGCTGCTTTTTCTCCCTGGGATTTGCGGAAATATTATGCAGGATGTCAACAAATTTCAATCACAGGATTTTCCTTCCCGGCAAACTGCCTAAAAAGCGCGCCGCCAAGGACGAACAAAAGTTCTGTTTCGGACAGCGCAGGACAGAGAAGGAAAAATTGCTGCCCAAGCGGATGAGCGGGGCTTCTGCGGGGCAGCAGTGCGCCTGCTGATAATTATTGACAAACGATAATTTATGTGCTATGCTGAAAATGAAATTATCGTAAGACAATAATGTGAAGGAGGGGGTCATCCCATGAACACAAAGAAAGCGGGCCTGGCCGCCGGGCTGTCTCTGGCAGCGCTGCTGACGCTGCTGCTCCACACCGAGCTCTTCCCCTATATGGGCCAGTGGCTGCGGGCCCTGTCCCTGTCCGGCGGCGCGGGGAACGCCGGGGCCTGGGCCATCGTCCTGCTGCTGGCCGCGCTGCCCATGCTGGGACTTCTCCGGCGGAGGCGGTGCAGGTGGGACTGGCTGCTGCCGCTGGCCTCGTTAGAGATCCTGGCTGGACTGTACTTCCTGGTCAACCCCACCCTGCTGGGCACGGTGATGGACCTCAGCAGCTTTTGGGGCCTGGCCGCCGCCTGCGGCGCCGGGGCCACCCTGGCGGCCTGGGTGGTGCTGCGGGGATTGGAGCGGCTGGAGCACGCCTCCTCGCCGGGCCGGACCCTGGCGGCGCTGCTGGACGGCGCGGGGTGCCTGCTGCTGTGCCTGGCCGTGTGGGAGCGCGCCGCGATGCTGGTGATAAACATCCGCAGTGTCACAGCGGGCAATACCACCATACCGGCCATATGGGCAGAGCATCTGTATATAGCATCCGACCAGCTGTCTCTCACCTACGCCTCCCTGACGCTGCTGGCTGTGGCCGGATTGATCCCCCAGCTGCTCAGTTGCCTGGTGCTGCTGTGGGGCGGGGACCTGGCCCGAGCCATGGAGGCGGCCCCCTTCAGCGCGGATACCGTGGCCCTGGCGGAAAAGCTCAGCCGCCGGTGCGCCCAGACCGCCGCCCTGTCCGTGCTGGTCTGCGTGGGCGGGAATGCGGCGCAGATGCTGCTGTTCTCCAGCCTCCGGCATATCTCCGCCATGCTCTCCTTCCCCGTGGAGACGGTGCTGCTGGCGGCGGCGCTGGGGGTGCTCTGCCGGTATATCCAGGGCGCGAAGGCTGTCAACGACGACAACGAGAGCATTATTTGAGGTGGCGGCATGGCGATTGTTGTGACGCTGAACGAGGTCCTCAAGCGCCGGGGCATCACCGGCAAGGAGCTGTGCGCCAAGGTCGGCATCACGGAGGCCAACCTCTCCATCCTGCGCTCCGGCAAGGCCAACGGCGTGCGGTTCCATACCATCAACAAAATCTGCTACTATCTGGAGTGCGATGTGGGGGATATCCTGCATTTTGACGGGAGATTGGAGGAATCTGACAATGAGACGTAGATTAGCGCTGCTGCTGGCGGGACTGCTGTTTGTTTTGACCGGGTGCTCCCTGGCCCAGCCGGAGGCGGGGGATTCCAGCGGAGGCCGCTTCGCCGGATTTTTCGTGGTCTATGACACTGACAGGAAGAACTGCGGCCGGGGCAGAATTTACAGCAGCCCGAATCTGATTACCCAGGGCGAAAAAATGCTGGATACGGACTTCGGCAAGGTCGGCGTTCCCCGGAATATCGTGGTTGGGGAGGAAAAGGACGGCAAGTACAGCTTCGGCATAGAGGGCCGCAGCCTGTTTCTGATCCACGGCAGCGACCCGGTCCCTTTTTGTGATACGGTATCTGATATGGCTGATAGCCAGCTGCACCAGGAGGCGGAGTTCAACGAGGGAAAAGGCGATACGGTCACCTACAGGATCAGCGGGACGGTCTACATCGGTCCGCCTGCGGACGCGGGGCCGGACTGGCAATGGTATAATGATGGCGGCGGCATGACCTTTTTCCGGGTCTATGAGGCTTCAGACGGCACAGTCTATCTGGATGACAGCGGAAACAGCTCCAACGGCCTTGGTGCATACTCAGAAAATCGCACCTTCTCGAAGATAACAAACGGCAAGATGACCTCTGAAACGATTGAGGTGACGGTGAATGCCGAGTACGCCCCCCGGCTGGAAAAGCTGACCGTGTCCCAGTTCGACGGGAGCAACACACTTCTCCAGTCCGACGACCTGGCCCTGCGGGAGAACCTGCCGGAGGTGGAATGCCTGCCCGATACCGCCTGGGTACTGGTGGAGGAGCAGAGCGGGGACGGGACCGCCCGCACGGCCTACAGCGCGTCAGATGTCACAGAGGAGGAGCCGGAGGCCCGGCACACGGTGGTCCTCCTGGACAAGGACGGCCTGGGCACGGCGGCGGAGCTGTGCATCCGCTTTCCCGACCGGCGGGCATGAGACGGCGGACGGTGAAAATCCACTTGCGGCA
>Ga0073906_1005057_pt1 | contig 12343 bp, 13 predicted proteins | sample Inofromicrocosms_FD_65485 | JGI IMG/M metagenome (GOLD analysis project Ga0073906, IMG submission 65485) | Mouse cecum microbial communities from Vienna, Austria - Inoculum for glucosamine and mucus D2O microcosms | ecosystem: Host-associated > Mammals > Digestive system > Large intestine >... | reverse complement strand
TTGCTGTTCTGTCGGCGCAAAATCGCCGCCACCCGCAAAAGGTAATCTTTTTACTTGATCGTCGCTCCAATCGTTTTTATAGAATAGTTTGAAATCGAAAAGGTCGGCGCGTCCGTAAACATCGCAATATCTAACCGGTTGCAAAGAGTAATATGCTTCGTCCACTATATCGTTTTTTCCCGAAACATCTTTATCGATACAATCGGCGGCTTTGAAATTGTCTTCCATATCCCACTCAAACACGATTGCGTTTCGAAGCGGAAAATGCAACAAAGGAACTATAACGGCGCGGCTTTGCGTACTTGGTTTCGGTTGCGCGATTCCGTTCTCGACTTTTGCCTCGCTACTCGGAAACATAACCGAAGTGTCGTTATTCGGCAAATTGTAGTGATTGCGTTTTATATCCGCTTTGTAGTTTGTATATGCAAAATTAGGCATTTGCGGGTTGCCATTATCGGCGAATAACAAATCTCTTATAAAACCGTGCCACTTGCTGTTATTTACAAATCGCAATTTCGGCGCGGTGCTATTTGCTTGCGATGATAGCTTTATGAAATCAAACATACGAATTTCGCGGCGTATCAATGACCTTTCGCTTATCTCGAAAAAGCGCGGCTCGCTCGGTATCGTAACGATATTCGATAATTGGTTGAAATTCTTTGAATACGTTACTTTTTGAAATATGGCATCGGCATAATACTCACATTCGCATTCCGTAACATAGTAGCTTTCGTTGCCTATCGTTATCAAATCGCCCGGCTCTTTTTCTTGCCCTATGTCCGCATATTCTTGGCATTGATATACCCCGTTTGCCACTCGAACAAGCCGCCCCCACAAATTAGCCGAAAATCTCTCGCTATCAATAATTTTGTCTTGCTGATTAAAAAACTGCTCGTGATGCGGATAATTTTCGAACTCGCTGCTTTTCATAAATTGCTCTATATCGGGGCGAATTTGGTTAAGCCGCAAAGTATCTTGCGTCTTGTATTTAACGTGAAAACGCAAATTATTGAATTTCAAATCGGCATCAGTTACGTTATTGTTGAAAACGCGCCCGACGATCGTCTTTAACGCCATATATCCGTCGTTATTCGGTGTGGGTGGCACATAATTCAAGCCGCGAATCTTATTATCGCCAAGCGTAAAATACAACGCCGACCATTTTGCCGGAACGAGATCAATTTGCGATGATAAAACATCGTATACGGTTTTTTCGAACACAAATTCAAGCGCAGACTTGGTTTGCCCTTTATACGTTATATCAAACTCTACAAGCTCGGTTATTCCGTATTTTGTATGCAATTCCGCTGTATTGTTTGAAACCAAATAGCTATTGTCGCTCGTTTTGCATACGAGCCATTCGTCAACCTCGTTTTGCGGACTGAATATATTTGTAACATACGCATCATATTGCGTAAAGAAATTGCTTAAATTTTGGCTGTTGAATATAGTGATTTTCGTACTGTTGTTATTGCCGTATTTCGTGCCGCCGAGCTGCCTAAATTTTAACGCAAACTGCGACTTCCCGTTTCGCGCAAATTCTAAATACGGTATTGCGTGTAAGTAATGTCCTATCTGTTGCAACACCTCCCAAAGATTTTTGTTCTCAAATACGCTTTCGAACATAGTTGCTTCTTTCAGTCTTTGCGCCCAATCGGAATGGACAACGATTGGATATTGTATGCCTATTTCTTGGTTGTTGCTGTCGCGCATTTCGTCAAGCCCCATAACTTTGTTGTCGAACACGCGAGTATCACACGTCAACATAGCTCTCCGAAAAAGGTCATAGCAATTATATTTCCGTCCCTTAATGAGAAACGGGTTACTCGGAGCATCTTCCAACATATTGCGACAAAGGAAAACTGTTGAAGCAATAAACGAACTCGGCGATGCGGTGACGTAGTTGCTATACGAAATATCATAATCGACACTACCGTTAAATAATATCGGAATGGTAGGCTTTTTGTATACCGTGTTTGCGGTCGCCGTGTATTGTAAAACGATTGCTCCCGATTCGTACGGCTCGATAGTCAGCTCAATTTTATATTCGTAACTAAACTTATTTGCAAAATCTTGTGTAGTAAGCGGTGTTGTTTTGAATGTTACGGTGCGAGAGGCGTCCCCCGTATTGTTGGTATTTATCATAGCGGGGAGATTGGTAATATCTCCCTCCGAAAACACTTTCAACACTCGGTGCGTATCTGCCGTTGACGGTATTTCTTGGTTGAACTTTCCCGTCCACGTTCCACATAAACCCGCCTTACCGCTTTTATTATACATAAACCTATCATTCGTATTTTGCACGTCGATCGGATTATATAACTTGTTTACTACTGTTACCGTAGTACCCGAAATCGCTACGCCGTTCTTTAATTTTGTGCGCTTTACTCGACACCGCGTCGGGCAATCGAACAAGAATGTTTGCACGGCACTTCCGTTATTCGCATAGCACTTAATTATCGGCATCGTAAAAGAAATTTCGTTCTCAATTAAACCGTTCAAATTTCTATTTACGATAAGCGGGGATAAATCAGTCCACCTATAATCAAAGCTATTCGTATATCTCGTCGTGGTATTGCTCGTAACGCTTGTATTATAATATCCGTCGCCCGTTCCCGGACCTATGCCGGACGTTCCATATTTCCAATTTGGACGCTCGAAGCCGTTTCCTCGCGTACTTTTGTCATCGGTCAAAACCGTTTTATCCGTAGATGATATAACGGTTTTATAGTTTAGTGTGCTGTCGTTTTGCTCGTATGTCAAAGAAAAGTTGTCGCAATGAAGACCTTGCGCATAAACGGACGGGTCTATTAAGTATATCCTATGACAACAAATGTCGGAAAGTCCGGCGTAATGCTCCACGTCATCGTGATCCACTACAAAATCAAAATAGCGTTGCATATCATCTCCGACCCACCGTTCGAGCGTAAACTTGGTTTTCGGAGAGAATGGTTTTTCGAATGCGCTTGTAGGCATATTGTCGAGTATGATTTCGCCGGTCGGTAATTGTTCGTTGCAACGTAGTTCCAAAAAAACCGGGGCGGACAAATACTCGGTCATCTCGACACGATCGATACCGTTTTCCCATTTATATAGTTTCCAAAAATATTGCATTAGCGTAATCTCCCGGTCAATGCCGAATAGTTGGCTCTTGCAAGCTGATAGGCTTGCGAATTGCTTTGCTCAAACATTTCGTGTTGGTATGCTCTTTCGCGTTCGGCATACTTAAACGCCAAACTTATGCCCGACGAAGCTGCGCCAAACACCGCACCTATAACTGCACCTACACCGCCGGCAGCCGCGCCCGCCGCCGCGCCGCCGAGTGCGCCTTGCGCGACACTCAAACCGTCCGTTACTTTTTCTATGTTGCGATTGACGATTGCTTGGTAGTTGCTGTCGCCATTTGCTCTGCCTATATCGCTCACATAGTAGTTTATCGCTCCGCGTCCCGTTTGCACCGCCAAATTAACGCCCGACTGTATGGCAAAAAATGTGGTCGGCGAAACGGCTTGCTTCATCTTGTCTTTTATCGTGCTGTTGTAGTTCAGCACTTTATACAAAAGCGATTTATCCTTTTTCTTTTTGCCGCCGCCGTCCTTGCTATCGTCCGAGCCGAACAAGCCGCCTTTCATCTTGCCGCCGTCGTATACGATAATTTTCAAATTATGCAACGCCATTTTTCTTGCCTCGCTTTACAAATGTAACCGTGTGCGTTTCGTTGCCCGTGTCTGCGTTCACGGTTATTTTGTGGTCTTTAACGATCATCTCGTGCGTGTAGGTATTTTCGCCGCGCGTTACCTTGACCGTAAACGGTTGGTTGTTGTCTACGCCGCCCGGCGCAAACGATTTGTCGGTTATGTAGTTGACGAATTCGTTATTGAAACCGTCGAACACCATAACAAACGACGTTGCGCGTGAAAGGTTTATTTGCCCTACATTTTCGGGTTTATCGATATTAGGTATCGCTTTTTGCGTCATCACGCTTGCAAGCGAAAAACTTGTGAGCGGAACGTCCGCGCTCTTGTATTCGCCGTTATCGGTAAAACCGATATTTACGGTGTAGTCGCTGTAACTCGCCACGTCGGGATAAAGCAAAACCGCAACGTCCACGTCTACGTTTGCCACTTCGCCGAACGGGGCGGCGGTCATTATGTCGCCTATGTTCGGACTGTCGAAAAACACAACGGCGCGGCGCGTTTCCTTGCCGAATTGCACGGGTATACGCAAACCGCACACGGCAATGTTGCTGTCCTCGATAAGGTATTCAAGCAGTTTGATTTTGCTCGTCTGTATGTAGTACCTGAGCGACGCTTGTAAAACTACCGTGTCAACGTCTTTCGAGAATAGCCGCTCGATATTATCCACCGCCAAACCGCAAAAAGCGCAGTTCAGCGCCGCCAACTCGTTTACTTGTCCTTTTGCCGCAAGTATTTCCTTGATTGTGTCTTGCGTGGACTTCGCGCGGTGTTTGAGTGTAAAATATTCGACGTTTAATATCTCGGATATTTTCTTGCCTTGCCACGTTTCGGGCGCGTCCGTATCGTCAATTATAACGTCCACGTCCTCGTCCTCGAATATGCCGCGAACTATCGCAAGCACCGCATCGGCTGTTATGCGTATTTTATTCATACTCTTTTGAGCCTCCTATATCCGACCTTTCGTTCCCACGCGCGTTTGTTCTTGGCGAACTGCTCGGGCTTTTCGTTCTTCACGCTGTTGAGCGCGTTCATATCGCTGTTGTATTGAAAGTTATCCATAACCGCGCGCATCGCCTTTATCTTGGCGGCGGTGCTTTTTGTGGTTTCGAGCTGTTTCAGCGTAGCATACGGCAAGTATAACGGCGTATTCTTGCGTAACGCTTGCACGATTTTCGGAGTATTGTTTATAAAGCTCTCGATTATGGCTTGCAAGGTACGCACACGCGCCAAAACTGCCGCTTGTTTGCCATTTACCGCAATATCGCCGTCGGGCGTAATTTTGCCGTTTAACGCCGCGACAAGGTATTTTTTCACACGTTCCTCGGTCTTGGCTTGCGAATACATGTTTTGCAATTTCTCGCCCGCGTCGAACTGCGGAAATACATTCGCAAGCTGCGCGTTCATAAACAAGTCGCGTATGTGTATATTTCGGTTGTATTCTTGCATCGTTACAGTCCCGCGCTCGAAATCGGCAAATGCTGAAAGGTTTGTATCTGCTTCGGTGTGTAAATGTAGTCGGTAGTCTTACCGTCTATTATGAGCCAAAACCCCGCAAGCGGCGTATCGCCCGTTATTTTTATAACGTCGCCGTCGTCAAACTTTTTGAGCGAATTCGTCCGTATCGTTACATACGAATTAGGCACGATAAGACCGTCGAGCGGTTGCTCGTCCGTGTCTTGCTTCGCTGTTTCCTCTATCCACCGAAAACTACCTACGCAAGCGTAGCGGTTATCTTGCACGGTTATCGTGTCGCCGTTCTTTATCTCGACCGGCATATCGTTCGTAAGCCGCTTATACAACCGCGCCGGCTCGTGCGGCGAAAACATCGGGTATTCAAAATTTTGCGCCATTGGTCCCTCCTAATACGCCGACAAGTCCATACGGTATTCGCCGGTCGCGTTCGGGTCGGTAAGGTAATTTGTCCGAAGCCAAATAAGCACCTCATCGTGAAGCCAATATCCCGACGACATATCCACGTCGTTATCGCGCAAGCGTCCGCTCTCACTGTTCACGATCATTTTCGGTGCGCGTTTCGCGTCGCCGAAATCGTTGATATACTCGGCTTGCTTTACGAGCATACGCTCTAATTCGAGCCGCCCCTCTCTCGGTGTTTTCACGCGCCCGAAAAGGCTTTTTGCAAGTCGATAGCACATAAGGTTGTATTTCGTCAATGCCATTATTGCTATGTAGCTGTAAACGTGGTCGGTTGCCGTGCGTATCAACCGCTTTGCTTCTTGCGCGTCGCACAACACGCCGTAGTATTCGAGCGCGGCATCGGTCAAATAATAGCGGTGGTCGCTCTTGTCGTAACGTAGCCGCTCCGTATCGCACGGATATTGCGCATTGCTCGGTATCTCATCGTAAAACGGTATTATGAGATTGCTGTTGTCTATATTGGTATACATAGGTCTTTACTCCTCGCGTGATATTAAACGGCTGCCGCTCGACCACTTTTCGTTACTCTCGCGCCCTTTATATCCGGGCAATGTGCGAACGGTTACGTCGCGCTGACTTTCCACGTCCAAACCTTGACGCTTGGCAATTTCAAGCCGCTGTCCTACATTTTTCGGTCGTATGTCTTTTTGCGGACTTGTTAGGTTATCGGCTTTTTGTTTCCATTTCGCCGTGTCCTCGTCTGTCGTTAGCTGAACGACTGCGAGCGTGTTGTATAGCTTGTGGCTTTTGGCGTGTTCTACGGGTACGACTACAACATCGCCCGTGCGATATTCCTTGTCGGTTTCGTAATCGTATAGCTTGCCGTGCGGCGAGCCGTGTCCGTAGCTGACCGATATAATTCTACTCGGCATCGCACCGCACCTCCGCTTTTATTCGTCCGCTTCGCTTGCGGGCGGCTCGTCTTTCGGCTCGTCGGTCGCATCGTCGTCGCCGCTTATACCGTCAAAGTGTTCGCTCCACCGATTGGCTATCGCCCACGCTTCGCTCGCTTTCGCTTTGTTGCCGTTTTTGATTTCGTCGATGCAAGCGCGTATATCGTCGCGTTCGGGGTGTTCGGCGGCGATTTGCTCCATTTCATCGAGCGTATAGCCTATATCGTTGAGCGCTTGCTGTGCGCTCGCCATAAGGCGATCATTCAACCGCGACATATAGCGGTCAATATTGTTGTTCATCTTGTTACCTCCGTTTTTTGGAATAACGAAAGCAATGGGAGCGGTTTTGCCCGCTCCCGTTGTTTCCGTCTTTTTGGCTTACGCCGAAGCGTACTTTTTCGCAAGCACCTTTTTCGTGTTGCGAATGCGCCCGCCGCACACGGTCATAATGGATATGAGCGTGCTGTTGTGTTCGATAGCGTCATACGGCACAAGTCCGATGAAACGCGCCACGTTGATGATCGAAAGCGTCTTGTGGTCGTAGAGAATATACTCGATATTCGTCCAATCCCACTCGGCTTTTGCCTTTTTCCACGCCGCTTTTTCGGTCGCGTCCGTAGGCTCGGTTTGCGATATTCCGACAAGTGCGGAATTGTCTTGTCCGAGCGAATTCGACGTGAACACCTTGACCTTGCCGCTGAAAAGCGTACCGGCGAATACTTGTCCGAGCGTAGCCGCTTCGGTCGCGCTTGCCGCAACGAAATAGTTACGGCTGCCGATATATTTCAAGAACACTGCGTCGGTGTCCTCGCTTATAATCAGCGTGTCGGGGTCGGCACCGGCTTTTCGGAGCGTTGCCCTATCGTCGATGATGTTGTTGATGATCGTGTCTTTCGTGCTTTGCGTGGTGTTCGCCGAAGCGGGCGCGCCTACGTCGGTCGCGTCGGGCGAGCCGCCGCCGTTGATGAGATACGACATATAGCGAAGCTCTTTGATTTCGTCGTAGCTCTCGGACGCAAGCGCAACGAGGTCGGCAGTTCTGCCGCTCACACGCGCCTTGTCGATAGGCTCGCTCACGATTTCGCCGACTTTCAGTACGTCGTTGCACTTGATTTCGATAAACTCTCCGTCCGTGCGCGTAGGTACGACGCGGAATGCGTCTTTGTCGGTCGCTTTGGTGAGCGTAACCTTGATTTTTTCGAGCCTACGGATAAACGCCACCGCGAAGCGGTTGTCTACCATAAGGCTCTCTACGTCGGTTGCGTAGGTTACGCCGGGAAGCATAACCTTGTTGCGAAACAAATTCGGTTCGAGCATAGCGATAACGCCGCCGTCTACCGTTGCGCCGTTCGTGGGCGCGTTCGTGCCGGGATTCCAATTTTGGAATGCGTCACCCAAAGTAATTGCCATAGTTTTGATACTCCTTGATTATTTTTTTATTCCAACCCCGCCTTTTTCCGTGCATCTCTGACTTTTCTTTCAAAGTCATTCAGTACGGGCGGATTGTCGGGTGTCGGTGCTGTTTTATCCGCGAGCGGTTGTGCTTTTCCAAACACTACGCGACCGCTCGACGCGCCCCATTCGGGGTATGCCGCAACGAATTCGTCTACCTTGTCGAAGTTCGCGCCCTCGGCAATAAATAGCTTTTTCGCCGCTTCGATGCGCTCGGTAGAAATACCGGCTTTAAGCAGCGCGTTCTCGGCTTTTAACGCGATCATCTCGCTTGCCGTGTCTTGCGTTGCCGTGTTGTCCGTACTCGGCGGCGGCGCGGGCGTTTCGTCTTTGTGCGTCAACCGAGATACTACGCTTGCCGCAAGCTCTTTTACGTTCGGCGTTTCGCCTTTCATAACGGTTGCTTTTACGGTGGCTTTTATCTCGGCGTCCTCGAAAGCGTTGTAACGGTCGGGCAGCCCGCGCTTCGCCGTTTTGGATATGCCGCGCAGTGCTTCGTTGTATTGCTCGAATTGCTGTGCGGTCATCTCTTTCGGCGGCTCGGGTGTTTCGTCCGTCTTGCCTTGCTGTGCCGTGTCCGTGGTTTCCACGGCGGGGTTTTCCGTGGTTTCGGGCGTTGCTTGCGGCTCGGTGGTCGCGGTTGCTTCGCCTTGCTTGATTTCCCCCTCGGGGTTGGTTGTTTGCTGAACTTGTCCGTCCATTGTGTTGTGTCCTCCTTTAACGCCGGGGTGGCTGATTTTTTTGTATATCTAACCTTTTTGTCAAAGGTCAAAATACCGTTGGTTATTTTTTGCGCCCGCATTTTGCTCGACACGCGCTTTTATTTCGCACCGTCTTGTTGCTCGTCATCGGCATCTTTCGCGGCTTGCAAGCCTTTTTCCGCGTCCACAGCTTCGTCATCGGCTGTTTGTTCGGCTTCGGTTATCACGACGCTTTTCTCGGGCGGTTTGCTCGGGTCAATGACTTGTATTGCCCCGCCCATTTTTTCGGCGTAGATAAGGTTTGCTTCCTTGTAAATCGCATCGTCGCTCCAATCGGGGTGCTGTTCGCGCACCGCCGCGAATATGCTCATAAGGTTTGCCGAAACTTTACGCGCAAGAACTTCGCTTACTTCTTCCGGCGTATCAACGATATACTTGCGGAACGCCGCTTTGATGCCGTGGTATTCCTCCGCAACTATCGCGCTTTCGCCGGTCGCCGCGTCTGTCGCCGTTGTGCTTCCGTTTATGTAATCATCGTATTGCAATAGCACGGCAAACAGCTTTTCAAGGTATCGCTCGTAGTCTGCGGCAACCGCATTGCGCGTCCGTATGCTGTTGCGCTCTTTCGCGTTTTGCGTGGCTTCGGCTTCGACGTGTCCGCTCAACTGTAAGCCGAGCGTTGCGGCATTGATACCAACCTTGTTGAGCGCGATATTGATTTGAAACTTTGCGGACTCCACAAACTCGGTTGTGTTGAGCTGCGCCTGTATTTGCTGTAACAACTTTTCCGGTTCTTTCGCGTTTTGCGGACACATAAACGAATGCCGCCTTGTGCTGAACGCGGCGGTGTCTTTGTCGCCGTAAATGTCGGACGGTATCATTTGGCTGTCTATAAGCAAGAACGGAAACGACTTGCGCACCGTATCTACGCAGTTCGATAGAATTTCATCGAGTGCGCCCGAAACGCTTTCCAAGCCGAACACCACGCCGTAAGGACGTGCGTTGTCGTATACGCTCACGCCTTGCGTGTTGTTGAGTGTATTCGGCAAGTAAACTATCGGTATATCGGCAAGCGGCAGTATGACGTTTTCTTTGACGCCATACTCTTTGAAAATTTTGCTTTTCAGCCGCTCGTCGTTTATATACTTTGTACCGTCGAATATGCGGTGCTGTTGCAATACTCCATCATCGGTATACCGCGTTACGCCTTTTTGCTTTTCGGCTTTTTTGCGGCGCGAGTATACGGTGTGCAGTTCGTAAGGCTCCGGCTCGTTGTTGATTATCACTTGCCGCTTTATCGTGTATTCCACAATGCGGTTGCTCTTGCGCTTTATCACAAGCCGCTCGGCGGGTACGAACTCGATAAGCGGTAGGCTCGATATTTCGGGGTCGAAGTGGATATGCCACGCGCCGTCGCCAAGTCCGAGCGTTTCAATGATGCTCGATTTGAGCAATGCGGTGTCAAACTCGTTTTCGTCGAGTATCGGGCGCAAACGCTTGATTATCTCGGGCGGCACACAATCGTCGAAATCGTAACCGCCGCCGCATACGAGCTTTGCGATGCTCTCGCAAATCATCGGTATTATGCCGAAAAATTCCTCGGCGTTTTCCGTGAACTCGTCGCCGTAATAAAACGAACGCTTAATCTCGAACAACTTGTATGCGTCGGGCAAATACTGTGCGGCTTCGTGCCGATACCAATACTTGATGACCGTCGGGTCGTTGGATAAAAGCGCACGATATTTCGCCGTATTGAACGCCCAAAATGCCCCTTGATTGTATAGCTTCGTCTTGTTCGCTTTCGTCAAGTCCATTTGGTACGGGTTTTTGATTTCGTCCATTGCGTCGCCCTCTCGTTTACGAATTGCCGAGCGCGGTCAACCGTTTTTCTTTTTCGTAGTCTATCGGCTTTTTAACGATGCGGTCTTTCGTCCAATCGTCTTTGACGATCGTCCAACCTTTCGCCTTATATCCCGCGCTCTCGTAGTCTTCCTCGAATATGACCGTCTTGATTTTGCCGGTCGGGTCTTGTATGCAGATGCGGCTTTCGCTCGATACTTGTTCAGCCATTGCTCTTGCCCTCCGCTTCGGTGTGCTTTATAAGTCCGTCGTCCACCGTGTCGAGTTCGGCTTCTGCCGTCTTGGCTGCGGCGATAGCGTCGTTGACCTTTTTATCGGGCGCGGCGTTCTTGCCTTTCTTGCCGCCCTTGCCTTTGCTCTCGCTCGCGTTCGCGTCGTCGATTGCCTTTTCCGTGCGTTTGTCCGCATCGTCTTTCGGCTTTTCGGCGGTTTCGGTTTCTTTCCAACCGCTCGCCAAATATGCCGGTATGCGGCGGTCGTCGTCGTCCACAACCGTTGTAAGGTTGCCTTTGGTAAATGTTTTCATTGTATGTCCTCCGTTCCCTTTTCGGGTATAATATTGCCTTGTGTCAGCGCGGTCAACGCGCTTTCCTTTTGCTTTGCTAACGCTTCGGCTATGCTCCGCATACTTGCCGAAACCGCCGTTACTGCTTGCCCGAGTATCTTGTCTATGTATGTGATTTCAAAATCGGCTTGCGACATAGACGGTGCGCTGTCGTGCTTGTGCATCTCGCTCACGTTCTCTATGCCGCGCCGTATCTCGGTCAGATACTTGTTGAGCCGCTTGTTCGCTTCGGCTGTCAGTTTGTAGCCTTGCGCTTTTCTTTTTGCCATTGTGGGTAGTCCCTCCTAATAAAATTGAATTTTGGTCGGTGTGCGTTTGTCGGCGAGAATTTGCCGTATGCGCCATAGTATCAAGTACGAAAGGCAATCGGCGTAGTCTTGCCAAACGTCGGCTTGGTCTAACTCCGAGCCGTCCTTGTCTTGTAATATTTGGCGGTGCGCTTTGAGCATTTGCTCGTCGCACCACACGATGCGGCTTGTCGGGTATTGCTTGCTTGTCATCATAAGTTGGCACTTGACCGCCGCCCTTGCCGGTAGGTCGGGGCATAAAAATTTGTCGGTCTTTATGCAACCGACAACGCTAATCTTGCCGCGCCACCGCGTATGGTTTTGCCAAGTGCTTACGAGCTTATAGTCCGCTTTATCTATAAGTATTGCTTTGAACTTGCCATAGAATTTGAGCCAATACGGATATAGCCACGCTTCGGCTTCGTCGATAATGTCGCGGTGTTCTATGCTCGCTATCTTTTTCGACGCTATCGCCACGACGCGGTGGTATTGCCTTGTATAGCCGCCGAGCGCGACTATCGTGTGCGACTTGCTTGTATCGTCGCCGTTTACGCTCGCGCCCACGTCTACCGTCGCCACTATTTCCTCGAATGCGTCAAGGTTTAGATCGCCGAAACTTACGAGCTGCGTATCGCCGAGCAACGGCGCATACAATGCGCCCTCCGAGAAACCGCGACAGCCGAGTATTTTTGAGTAGTAATAAAAACTGCCCACGGGATAACTGTTGACAAGCCTTTCGGTTTGCTCGGCGGTCTTATGCGGGCAATCGTCTTGTAGGTTGAAATGGTAATAGTGTTCGCTCGGGCGGTCCTCCACCATTTCGTCAAGCTCGATCTTCGGCACGGTGTCGCGGAACATAACCGTCGCGTGGTTTACAAGCTCGGTGTAGAACTCTTGCGTAGGGTTGCCGCCGTTGGTCGTGGTTATCAGCCAACCGGGGTATGCCAAACGC
>Ga0073906_1005056_pt1 | contig 12346 bp, 12 predicted proteins | sample Inofromicrocosms_FD_65485 | JGI IMG/M metagenome (GOLD analysis project Ga0073906, IMG submission 65485) | Mouse cecum microbial communities from Vienna, Austria - Inoculum for glucosamine and mucus D2O microcosms | ecosystem: Host-associated > Mammals > Digestive system > Large intestine >... | reverse complement strand
GACAGATTGCCGGTATGGTCAGCAAGGAACAGACTTGTAAGGAAATGATAGAGGAAATGATGGAGCAGGTAAATACTCTGCTTCAGAAGAAATAAGGATTATAAATCTGGTGGGAAAACCTCAGCAAGAAAAGAGAAGGAGTATGGCCAAATGAGTAAGATTGCGTTTATTTACCCGGGACAGGGTGCACAGGCCTGCGGTATGGGAAAGGATTTTTATGAGCAGACCGAGACAGGAAAACAGGTATATGACCTGGCCAGCGAACTGCTGGGATTTTCCGTACCGGAGTTATGTTTTACGGAAAATGATCGTCTGGATATTACAGAATATACCCAGGCGGCGATGGTGACGACCAGTATTGCTATGACAAAAGTGCTGGAAGAAAAAGGAATAAAACCGGATGTGGCAGCCGGACTCAGCCTGGGAGAGTACTGCGCTCTTTATGCCGCCGGGGTGATGAGCGAGGGAGATGCCATCGCTACGGTGCGTCAGAGAGGGATTCTGATGCAGGAAGAAGTTCCGGTGGGACAAGGAGCCATGGCAGCCATTCTCGCCATGGATGCAACAGCGATTGAAGGGGTGATTGCCAACATCGAAGGGGTACAGATTGCCAACTATAACTGCCCGGGACAGATTGTGATTTCCGGAAAAAAGGCATCGGTAGAAACAGCCTGTGAAAAGCTGAAAGAAGCAGGAGCAAAACGGACCGTGATGCTTAATGTCAGCGGGCCGTTCCATTCACGGATGCTGACCGGGGCAGGAGAAAAGCTGGAAGATGTGCTTAAGCCGGTGGAGGTACATACGCCGGTAGTGCCCTATGTGGCGAATGTGACGGCATCTTATGTAAGAGAGGCAGATCAGGTAAAGCCATTGCTGGTACAGCAGGTATCTTCTTCGGTACGTTGGCAGCAGAGTATGGAACTGCTTCTTGCGGACGGAGTGGATATTTTTATTGAAATCGGGCCGGGGAAAACACTGGCAGGGTTTATGAAGAAGATAAATCGAGCCGTAAAGGTTCTTAATATAGAAAAAATCGAGGATATAGAAAAAGTAGCAGAAGCATTGCAGCAATAAATTCTGACTCGGAAAGGAAGAAAGAGAAATGCTGACAGGTAAGATAGCAGTAGTGACTGGCGCCAGCCGGGGAATCGGTAAAGAGATTGCCGTGACACTGGCAGCCAAAGGCGCGGTAGTGATTGTGAATTATAATGGATCTGCGGCAAAGGCAGAGGAAGTGGTGAAGGAGATAGAGGAAGCCGGAGGTAAGGCAGAGGCAGTGCAGTGTAATGTATCTGATTATGAAAAAGCGGCGGAACTTCTGAGCTATGTGGTAAAGCAGTATGGCAGAGTGGATATTCTGGTAAATAATGCCGGAATTACCCGTGACAATCTGTTGATGAAGATGAGTGAAGAAGATTTTGACGCGGTCTTGAATACGAATCTGAAGGGGGCGTTTAACTGTGTCCGTCATATCGCGCGGCAGATGTTAAAACAGAAAGCAGGACGGATCATCAATATTTCTTCGGTTTCCGGAGTTTTGGGAAATGCCGGGCAGGCGAATTACTGCGCTTCCAAGGCAGGATTGATCGGACTTACCAAGTCGGTGGCAAGAGAACTGGCCAGCCGGGGAATTACCGTGAACGCCGTAGCTCCGGGATTTATCGATACGGAGATGACGCAGGTGCTTTCGGATACGGTAAAGGCGGCGGCAGTCGAGCAGATCCCTATGAAACATTTTGGAACCACAAAAGACATTGCAAATACGGTAGCATTTTTGGCTTCGGAGGAGGCCGGATATATTACCGGGCAGGTGATCAGTGTGGATGGCGGAATGGCAATGTAACAGAGTAAGGAGTGTGGATTATGAGCAGAAGAGTAGTTGTGACAGGGTTGGGAGCTATCACTCCCATCGGAAATAATGTAGAAGAATTCTGGAGTTCATTAAAGGAAAAGAAGGTTGGATTCGGGCCAATCACATATTTTGACACTGCAGATTATAAGGCAAAGCTGGCAGCCCAGGTAAAGGATTTTGATCCGAAAAAACATATGGACCCCAAGGCGGCAAAGCGTATGGAGCAGTTTTGCCAGTTTGCCGTGATTGCGACAAAGGAAGCATTGGAAGATGCGGGAATTGATATGGAAAAGGAAGATCCTTTCCGGGTTGGAGTCAGTGTAGGTTCCGGGATCGGAAGTCTGCAGTCCATAGAAAGAGAGTATAAAAAACTTCTGGAAAAGGGGCCGGGCAGAGTGAATCCGTTGCTGGTTCCGCTGATGATCAGCAATATGGCGGCAGGAAATGTCTCGATTCAGTTCGGACTGAAAGGAAAATGTATCAATGTGGTGACAGCTTGTGCAACAGGCACTCACAGTATTGGCGAGGCATTTCGTTCCATTCAATACGGAGAGGCAGACGTGATGGTAGCGGGAGGAGCAGAAGCCAGCATCACTCCGATAGGAGTGGCAGGTTTTACTGCATTGACGGCTTTAAGCACCTCAGAAGATCCGCTGCGTGCGTCAATTCCGTTTGATGCAGAAAGAAATGGATTTGTTATGGGCGAGGGTGCAGGAATTGTGGTTCTGGAATCTCTGGAACATGCTCAGGAAAGAGGCGCGAAAATCTATGCGGAACTTGCAGGCTACGGCGCTACCTGTGACGCTTACCATATTACTTCCCCTGCGGAGGATGGCAGCGGAGCGGCAAAAGCCATGGAAGTGGCTATTGCAGATGCTGGCTTAAAACCGGAGGATGTAGATTATATTAATGCCCATGGCACCAGCACGCATCACAACGACTTGTTTGAGACAAAGGCGATCAAGCTGGCATTGGGAGATCATGCAAAAAAAGTAAAGATCAATTCCACAAAATCCATGATTGGCCATTTGCTGGGAGCTGCCGGCGGTGTGGAATTTATCACTTGTGTGAAGTCGATTGAGGATGGTTTTGTCCATGCGACAGCAGGTCTTAGCGTGGATGACCCGGAGTGTGACCTGGATTATGTCAAGGGAGACGGGGTAGCTATGGACGTGAATTGTGCTATCAGCAATTCCCTGGGATTTGGCGGTCACAATGCTACCCTGCTGGTGAAAAAGTTTCGGGGATGAGGAGGAATAGAAAATGACGATTGACGAGATTGTAACTCTGATTCAGGCGGTATCCGATCATGGACTGACCAGCTTCGTCTATGAAGAAGGCAATCAGAAATTGATTCTGGAAAAGAAAAAGAAGAAAAATGTAGCTCAGACGCCGGTGGCGCCGGTCGTCATCTCCCAGCCTGCCGCACCGGTGATGAGTCCGGTTGCGATGGCGGTTCCTGCAGAGACCGGACTTGTAGGGTTTGCCGGCGCAGGCCACCCGGGAATAGCGGAAACGGAAGCGGAAGATAAAGCGGCAGCTGCGAATGAGGAGCATCTGGACATCGGTTCGGATAAGGTTGTTACTTCTCCGTTAGTAGGTACCTTTTACCGTGCGCCTTCCCCGGAGGCGGACCCCTTTGTACAGGTAGGGGACACCGTCAGAAAGGGCCAGGTTCTGGGAATTATCGAGGCCATGAAACTGATGAATGAGATCGAAAGTGAATATGACGGCGTGGTAGAAGCGATTCTTGTGGAGAACGAGAATGTAGTAGAATATGGCCAGCCGCTGTTCCGGATACGCTGACATTCCAAGGACAGGGTGGTAAGGAGGATAATATGAAGTTGGGGATTAAAGAGATTCAGGAGATTATTCCGCATCGGCATCCGTTTTTACTGATTGATTGCATTGAGGAACTGGAACCAGGGGTTCGTGCGGTGGGATACAAATCCATTACTTACAATGAACCTCAGTTTGCGGGACATTTTCCTCAGGAACCGGTAATGCCAGGGGTATTGATGATTGAAGCGTTGGCCCAGGTGGGAGCGGTTGCTATTTTGAGCGTAGAGGAAAATAAGGGAAAGACTGCATATTTTGGCGCGATCAATAATGCGAAATTTAAGCAGAAGGTGGTCCCCGGCGATCGTTTGCGCCTGGAATGCGAGATCATCAAACAAAAGGGCCCGGTAGGTATCGGTAAGGCGACGGCTACCAATGCTGAGGGTAAGGTAGCGGTGTCTGCGGAATTGACGTTTATGATTGGTTAGCAAGAGGTAGGCTTATGTTTGACAAAATATTAATCGCGAACCGCGGCGAAATTGCGGTAAGAATTATCCGCGCCTGCCGGGAAATGGGAATTAAAACCGTGGCCGTTTACTCGGAGGCCGATGCGGATAGTCTGCATACCTTGTTAGCCGACGAGGCCATCTGTATCGGTCCGGCTCCGTCAGGGCAAAGTTATCTGAATATGGAAAGAATTCTGGCGGCAACGGTAGCGATGAAGGCGGAAGCTATCCACCCAGGATTTGGTTTCCTTTCGGAGAATACCAGATTTGCGGAACTTTGTGAAAAATGCAGCATCGCATTTATCGGTCCGTCCGCTTCTATTATCAATCGGATGGGCAACAAATCAGAGGCCCGCAAAACTATGATGGAGGCCGGTGTTCCGGTTGTGCCCGGAGGCAAAGAACCGGTATATAAAGCAGAGGAGGCGCTGGAACTCGCGAAAAAGATCGGTTTTCCAGTGATGATTAAGGCATCCTCCGGAGGCGGCGGTAAGGGAATGCGGATTTCTTATGGCGAGGAGGATTTTGAAGCAAATTTCCAGAACGCTCAGATGGAGTCAGTCAAAGGATTTTCCGATGACACCATGTATCTGGAAAAATATATTGAAAAGCCGCGTCATATCGAATTTCAGATTATGGCCGATAAGCACGGGAATGTGATTCATCTGGGGGAACGGGATTGTTCTATCCAGAGGAGGCACCAGAAAGTGCTGGAGGAATCCCCTTCCGTTGCAATTTCGGAAGAATTGCGGAAGAAAATGGGGGAGACGGCAGTGCGGGCGGCGAAGGCGGTCGGCTATGAGAATGCCGGTACGATCGAGTTTTTGCTGGATAAGGATAAAAATTTCTATTTTATGGAGATGAACACCCGGATTCAGGTGGAACATCCGGTTACGGAAATGGTAAGCGGCCTGGATTTGATCAAGGAACAGATCCGGGTTGCGGCAGGAGAGCCTTTAAGCGTATCGCAGGATCAGATTTGTCTGAAGGGCCATGCCATTGAATGCCGGATTAATGCAGAAAATCCGGCAAAGAATTTTATGCCCTGTCCGGGCGTAATCACCAATGTGCACATTCCCGGCGGCAATGGCGTGCGGGTGGATACGCATGTCTATAATGATTATCGGGTTCCGGCAAATTATGATTCCATGCTTATGAAACTGATTGTCCACGGGAAAGACAGGCAGGAGGCAATTGCCAAAATGCGCAGCGCTTTGGGAGAACTGGTTATAGAAGGAATCGATACAAACCTTGATTTTCAGTTTGAGATTTTATGCCATCCGGCCTATGAGGACGGGGAGACAGATACACATTTTATTCCGACATATTTTTCGCATTATGGAAAATAATGGGCGTATGAGAAAGAAAGCAGAGAAAGGGATGTTCGGTTATGTTAAAGAATATGTTCAAAAAGACATATACCATCATTGATACCAAGTATAAGTCGCAGAGGAAAGAGGAGGAGCCGAGCATTCCCCAGGGGCTTTGGCGCAAATGCAATAAATGTGGTCAGCCGATTTATGTAGAGGATGTAACCAATAACTATTATGTCTGTCCGAAATGCGGAGGATATTTTCGTGTTCATGCGTATCGCCGGATAGAGATGCTGGTTGATGAGGGAACTTTTGAAGAGTGGAATGCCGAGATGGAATTTTCCAATCCGCTGGATTTCCCGGGATATGAGAGGAAGATACAGGCAGCAAAAGAACGTACAAAGCTGAACGAGGCAATTGTTACCGGAAAGGGGAAGATCGGCGGACAGGAGACTGCTTTTGGTGTCTGCGACGCCAGATTTCTCATGAGCAGTATGGGACATATCGTGGGGGAGAAGATCACCCAGATGGTGGAACGTGCAACAAAAGAAAAAATGCCGGTGATTATCTATGCTTGTTCCGGCGGGGCGAGAATGCAGGAAGGGATCGTATCCTTAATGCAGATGGCAAAAACCTCCGCCGCCCTGAAAAAGCATCATGATGCGGGGCAGCTGTTTATCAGTGTCTTAACAGACCCGACTACCGGGGGTGTTACGGCCAGTTTTGCAATGCTGGGAGATATTATTCTGGCGGAGCCGAATGCTCTGATCGGATTTGCCGGACCTCGGGTGATTGAACAGACCATACGTCAGAAACTGCCGGAAGGATTTCAGCGGGCAGAATTCTTGCTGGAGCATGGATTTGTAGATAAGATTGTGGAACGGAAAGATCAGAAAGAGGTTTTGGCACAGATTCTGCGGCTGCATAAGAAGGGAAGCATTCAGAAGGATTTTGCAGAAGAGGCAGAATTTAGTTCAGGCATCAAAAAAGAGTCAAAAGAAGCAAAAACAGCCTGGGATAAGGTACAGATTTCACGGGCAGCAGGGCGGCTGACAGCAACGGATTATATAGAAGCAATTTTTGATGATTTCATAGAACTGCACGGCGACCGGTATTTTAGTGACGACAGCGCCATTGTAGGCGGTATTGCAACTTTTAACGGGATGCCTGTGACAGTGATCGGACAACAAAAAGGTAAGAATACCAAGGACAATATTAAGCGTAATTTCGGAATGCCGTTACCGGATGGTTATCGTAAGGCATTGCGTCTGATGAAGCAGGCGGAAACATTCGGACGACCGATCGTCTGTTTTGTGGATACGCCGGGAGCTTTCTGCGGCCTGGAGGCTGAGGAACGGGGACAGGGTGAGGCGATCGCCCGCAACTTGTTTGAGATGGCTTCTTTGACTGTGCCGGTACTCTCGATCGTGATCGGTGAAGGCGGCAGCGGAGGCGCGCTGGCCATGGCAGTGGCCAACGAAGTATGGATGATGGAAAATGCAATTTATTCCATTCTTTCACCGGAGGGGTTTGCCTCAATCTTATGGAAAGACAGTAAGAAAGCGCCGGATGCGGCGAGAGTCATGAAGATTACGGCGGCAGATCTCTATGAGAGAGGCTTGATCGAGCAGATCATTCCGGAGGAAAGACCGGCGAGTGAAGAAAACCTGCCGGTTTTGGCCGGGATTATCTGCAAAAGGATGGCAGAATTTTTTGTGAAGTATGAAAAGATGATGCCGGAAGAGATCGCCTCACAGCGTTATCAGCGATTCAGAAATATATGATTCATGCCAGAAGGGGGAGAAAGACATGAAAATTGACAAACCATTGATAATCGGAGAACTGGTAGCAAAATATCCTATCGTGCAAGGCGGTATGGGGGTGGGAATCAGTCTTTCTTCTCTGGCTGGAGCAGTGGCAAAGGCGGGAGGCATCGGGATTATCTCCACGGCTCAGATTGGGTTTCGGGACCCGGATTTTTTGAAAGAGCCGATGGCCGCGAACATGCGGGCAATCCGGAACGAGCTAGAAAAGGCAAGGGCAATTGCGCCGAAGGGAATTATCGGATTTAATATTATGGTGGCGACCAGAAATTACGCCCAATATGTAAAAGAGGCCATAAAGGCAGGAGCAGATATTATCATTTCCGGCGCCGGGTTGCCGGTAGATCTGCCGGGGTATCTGGCAGAGGCAAAAAAACTTGCCGCAGAGGCAGGGGAAACCGTACGCACGAAGATTGCGCCGATTGTTTCCACAGCAAAATCTGCTATGGTAATTTGTAAAATATGGGATCGGAAATATAAAAAGATTCCGGATCTGCTGGTGATCGAGGGGCCTCTGGCAGGCGGCCATTTGGGGTTTAGCCGGGAGCAGCTTACCGGCTATGGGGCTGATACGCAGGATGTAGAGAAAACCTACAATCAGTCGGCGTATGACGAGGAAATCCGTGGAATTATGAAAGTGGTAAAACAGTTTGAAGAAAAGTACCACCAGCATATTCCGGTTGTAATAGCGGGAGGCATCTATACACATGGAGATGTCGAACATGCTTTGCAGCTGGGCGCCGACGGCGTACAGGTGGCGACCCGGTTTGTAACCACGGAAGAATGCGACGCCCCGATCTCTTATAAGCAATCTTATCTGGATGCGAAAAAAGAAGATATTGTAATCACACAGAGTCCGGTAGGAATGCCGGGAAGGGCAATTTGCAACGCATTTTTAGAGAATGTCAACAGACAAAAGGATGCGGGGCAGAAGGTGCGAATCGAGCACTGTTATCAATGCCTGGAGCATTGTGATCCCGGAAACATTCCCTATTGCATCACCAAAGCATTGTCCAATGCCGCGGAAGGCGATCTGGATCATGCGTTGCTGTTCTGTGGCAGCAATGCCTACCGGGCAGACCGGATTGAGACAGTTGACGGCGTGATACAGGATTTGATGGGAAACCTTGAAGCAAAATCATCATAAAATCGGATTCCTGTCCATAGATTAAAACAAAAGAGCATGGAAGAGAGCCGGAATGTTAAACTATCTATGGGGAATTATGATTTTGACAGGGATGTTGTGGGGAGTCGCCAATAATAATTTAGAGGTGGTTACTCAAAGCCTTTTGGAGTCGGCAGGAGAGGCAGTGACACTTAGCCTTACCATGATAGGAATTATGTCTTTTTGGAACGGGATTCTGGAAGTGGGAAACCGGGCAGGTCTGATCGCATGGCTGGCTGGCAAGCTGAATCCCGTTTTAAGTTTTTTGTTTCCGGAGTTGGAAAGAGATCATCCTGCCCGTTTGCCGATTGCAGTCAATATTGTTGCCAATATGCTGGGGCTGGGGATGGCGGCAACCCCGGCGGGACTGGAGGCAATGAAACTTTTGCAGCAGGAAAGGACTCCTGGCTGTGATCTTCACAGGGCTACAGATCCCATGTGCACTTTTTTAATCATTAATATATCTTCTCTGCAGCTGGTTCCGGTGAGCATGATTGCTTACCGCAATCAATATGGGTCTGCAGATCCGGCCGCGATTTTGGGCCTTGCCTTGCTGGCCACCAGCTGTTCCACCTTAGTGGCAGTTATATTCTGTAAACTGATGGGAGCAAGAAGGAGGGCGGCAAAAAGATGATACAGTGGATATCCCGTATGTTGGTGCCTTTGATTGTCAGTTATATTGTCGGTTTCGGTCTTTTATCCAGGCGGCCGGTATTCGATGATTTTCTGGCGGGGGCAAAAGACGGCATGCAGACGGTGATCGGCATCTTGCCGACGCTCATAGGATTGATGACAGCAGTGGGGGTATTGCGTGCTTCCGGTTTTCTGGATACATTAAGCGGATGGCTGGCAGTCCCTGCCGCATGGCTGCATCTGCCGGCGCCGCTGATTCCGCTGACATTGATAAGACTGATTTCTAATTCGGCGGCAACCGGGTTGATGTTGGATATTTTTTCCCGTTACGGACCAGATTCTTTATTGGGTATGTCTGCTTCCGTAATGATGAGCAGCACCGAGACGGTGTTCTATTGCATTAGCATTTATTTCGGTTCGGTTCACATAACTAAGACGCGTTATGTGCTGCCGGGCGCGCTGCTGGCTACCGCAGCCGGGATTGCGGCGAGTATATATTTTGTTTTTTTCACAAATTAGACACAAGCTTGTAAGAATTTTCTAAGGAATTGAAGGTTGCCTGTCTGCAAAAAATCATGTATAATCATTGGGAAGCTTTTGCCTTCCGAAAGAGTGAGGGAGATTCGTGGATACTTATGAGACGCTGAACAGCGCATTGGTTAATCTGTTCCGGGATGTGATGGATTTGGAGGAACAAGCAATTATTACTTCCGAATACCGTGATATTACCAGCAATGACATGCATGTCATTGAGGCGGTCGGATTGGGAGAACCAAAGAACATGTCCGCCATTGCAAAGTTGCTTTCTGTGACAGTCGGAACTTTGACGATTGCGATGAACAGCTTGGTAAAAAAGGGTTATGTGAACCGGGAACGGGGAAAAGAAGACCGCAGGGTGGTCTATATTTCTCTGTCAGAAAGAGGGAAGCGTGCATACCGGCACCATGAAGAGTTCCATCGTCATATGATTGACGAGATTTTAAAGGATCTGACGGAAGAAGAAACAGAAGCGCTGGTGAGGTCACTGGAAAAACTGGATCAGTGGTTTCGCAGATTTCAGGAGGACTAAAGGAGGCAATTTTTTCATTATGAAAAAGGTAAGTGTGCGATTTGTTAAAACTGTTTTATGTGTGACGGGCGCTATGATGATTTTGTCTATGACAGCTTGTACGCCGACAGATAAAGGTAGCGTCGGGGGAGGAAATGAGACGACGGAGACAGCCGAATCGACGGCCCCGGCGAAGAATCCCGATCCGACGGCCCCGGTTCTGGATGTAGTGTCTATCTACAATGTCAGTGAGGACGGAAGTACATTGGAAGGTACTATGGATGCCGTAGATGAATTGAATGAGGAAACGCTGGTATCGCTTTTGATTCAGTACGGAGTGCTGGAGGAAGGCACGGAGGTTCTGGGATACGAGGCAGAGGGAACGCCAAGCAGCGAAGAGGTAGGACCGGGCGTGGTGAAGATTCCCGGAGTGGAAAGCGATGTGAAAGAGTATGGAACATTGAATCTCAGCCAATTTCCGGATACGGAGAATAAAATGCTTTTGCAGGCAGTCGCCAATACCTTTATTGAGAATATGAATGTGATTTATTTGACCATTCAGGTGAACGGAGAGACTGTGGCAGAGAACCTGTCCATGACAGATGCCGGTAAGTAAAAGAGTAAGAAACGGACGCCGAAAGGAGCATATCCTGTGGGCGTCCGTTTTTATGATGCTATTATTTCTGATTATTCAGCCAGGTAGTAAAGTATGCCTGAATCACGTCAAATGGTGCGTCTCCCATGTCCAGTAAGAAAGTGTGAAACGCTTTAGGATCAAAACGCTCTCCTAATTGCTTTTCTGCTGTTTCTCTCATATTCATGAATTCCATATAACCCACATAGTAGGAAAGATAATTGGAAGGATTTTCAATCATGGCGATATAAATAGCATCGGCCACAGAGTCAGGATTGCTGTAGTACTGCTGCAGATATTCCCGCACCTGTTCCCGGTCCCAGCCCATATAATTGATGTAAACATCCAGACAGGCATGCAGTCCTAAAGTTGCCGTGGAATTGGCGGCAAGCAGTTCGCCCATCTCCGGTTTCAGACCGTTATCCATGGTATAAGCCAGATGTTCCACATAGGTTGCCCAGCCTTCGCTGTAACCCTTAAAGGAAAGCAGGTGCCGGATTTTGGAGTCGCAATGGGTGTGAGAATATACATTCTGGTATAAATGTCCCGGATAACCTTCATGAGCGAGGGTAGTGTATAGTTCATTGGAGGCAAAACGGGGATTCTCATTAATAAAAATAACATTGTCCTGGTAATCATCAATCGGAGAAACCAGATAAAATGCCGGACTGAGGGCCAGCTCAAGGGACTTGGGAACGGTTTTTAAAGTATAACTGCATTCTGCAAGGGAAGGGAATTCTTCCTGAGAAAGAACCTTCAGTTCTTCCATGATTGATTCCGGATTGGTCTGACGGTAGGAATAAGAATCCAGTTCCTCAGCTAATTCCGGATGAAAGCGGAGCAGCAGGGAGGTTTTCGTCAAATTTTTATCCATGGTAAGTTCCATATCCTTTAACAGCTCTTCGATAGAGCCATAAGAAGTACCGGTATTGCTGTAGACCAGGTACTCATAATATTCCTTTCCTTTTGGATAGGCGCACAACCCCTTTTCCTCCTGGCCGGTGCCGCGTAGTTCGTTCAGGCCGTCAATCAGCATCTGATAAGCGGGGACAAAGTCGCTTTGCAGCAGGGATTCGTTCTGCTGACGGTAAGAAGCTTTTTCCTCTTCTGTCAGTTCCGGCAGATTTTCCAAACGGCTGTTGAAAGTATCGATCATAAAGTTATCATCAGGAGCCAGAAGATAGCCTTCACATGATTCAATCAGATGATCTAAAAGAAGATCGCTCATCATTAATCCGGATTCTGCCTTCAGGCGCTGAAAATCCAGCAGCTGCGCATAGTATTCATCGATGCCGGCCAGCAGTCCCAAATAATCATCCACGTCCTGTTTGCGATAGAAGACATATTCGGACAGAAGAATGGGCAGCTGTGCCTGGACGCCGATGGTCACGGCCAGAGGCTGGCTGTATAGTTCCAGGCCATAGCTTTTCGTCTCAGTGCGAAGCAGGCTTTGAAGGACGCGCATGGTAAGTCTCTGATCCTCCGCCAGCAGGGAGGGATCAAAACTGTCCAGCTGACTCATAAGCTGCTGTTGCTCTTTTTTTGATTCTTCTATGGCATCCAGACTGAATTCACTATATATATTTTGTGCTT
>Ga0073906_1005054_pt1 | contig 12352 bp, 14 predicted proteins | sample Inofromicrocosms_FD_65485 | JGI IMG/M metagenome (GOLD analysis project Ga0073906, IMG submission 65485) | Mouse cecum microbial communities from Vienna, Austria - Inoculum for glucosamine and mucus D2O microcosms | ecosystem: Host-associated > Mammals > Digestive system > Large intestine >... | reverse complement strand
AGGCGCGGGAGCCGCAACAGGGGCAGGGGCGGGGGCTGCCACAGGGGCGGGAGCCATGGGGGCCGCTCCGGCTCCGGCTTCCTCTACCTGAACGTCATAGGCTTTTCCGTTTACAACAATATTATATCTTTTCACAGTAGGTCCTCCCTTTCGAGTACGTTTCATGTATTGACGGCGCTTTCGGGCGTACCGGGAGCCGGCGGTCAATCCGCCGGTCACGCGGTCCGAAAACGTCCTTACAACAATTTCCGGGGCAGCGCTTACAGCGGCATGTTGCCGTGCTTCTTAGGCAGCTTGGAGACCCGTTTTCCGGCCAGCATATCCAGGGTGGTGATCAGCACGTCACGGGTGGACGCGGGATCGATCACATCCTCCACATAGCCGTCTGCCGCCGCCTTGAATGGGGAGGCATCCTCTGCCTTGTACTTTGCCTCTATGGCCTTGCGGGGGTTCTCGCTGGTGATCTGGTCCGCATACAGCAGGGTGACGGCAGTCTCCGGCGCAAGGGCGGAAATCTGGGCGCTGGGCCATGCCAGGGTGATATCCGAGTTGGCGTTTCTCCCTGCGAAAGCCACATAGGCGGGGCCGTAGGCCTGGCCCATAACGACGCATACCTTGGGGGTGGTTGCCTCGGCGTACACATGGGCGACCTTTGCGGCCTCCCGGACGATTCCCTTCAGCTCCGCTTTGGCAGAGGACTTAAAGCCCTTGGTATTGACAAGGGTGACAACCGGCACCTGGAAGGCATCGCAGATGGAAACCAGACGGGAAATCTTGGCGCAGCAGCAGCCGCAGATGGGCTCGCCGGTGGTGACGACAACGCCGACGGTGCAGCCGCCCAAGGTTGCCAGGCCGGTGACAGCGCCAACCGCGAAGTCCTTATGCAGCTCCAGCAGGCTGTCCTTGTCCACAATCATCTCCGCCAGGGCCTTCATGTCGGCGTTTTCAATGTTCTCCGCCGCGGCGCGCAGAACGGCATCCGCCTGGGCGGGGGCCGCAAACTCGCAGATGGGGGCGGCGGAAAGGTTATTCAAAGGCATGAGGGAGAGGATGCGCCGCGCCTGGGCAATGGCCTCCTCCTCGTCCTTGGCCACAATGTGGGCCATGCCGGATTTGGCGGCATTTTCGGCGGTACCCGCTCCGGGGACATCCTCGCCGTTGGCCTTGGCGGTAAAGGGAGCGGTCATAAACAGCTCGGCCTTTTCGCTCATAACAACAAAATCAGCGCTCAGGGCAATCATTGCCGCGCACCCCGCGCAGGTTCCGGCAATCACCGACACCTGGGGGACCACACCGGACAGGTTATTCTGCCAAAGCATCATTTCCCCGTAGGCGTTGAGGGCGTCGTTGCCCTCCTTCAGCAGTGCGCCGTTGGAATCATAAATTCCGACCACCGGCGCGCCGGTCTTGGCGGCCAGGTCGTACAGCTTCTTTATCTTGGCGGCATGGGCCTTGCCCACAGCCCCGCTGTTGGCGGTAATATCCTGGGCAAAGGCGAAGACGGGGCTTCCGTCCACCGCGCCGTAACCTGTCACCACTCCGGCGGATTCGCCGCCGTTTTTGGAAAATCCATCCAGCTCTACGAAGCTGTCCGCGTCAAACAGCGCGTTAAGCCGTTTGCGTGCGGGCGCGGTCTGATCCAATGCGCTCTGCGCTTTGGCGAGGGCGTCCATTTTGCTTTCAGCACTCATTTTATTTCCTCCATTCCTGTTTCCTGTGACCTTGTTTGCAGAGTTGCCCCAGGCGACTCTGCGTTCCGTTTGAATCCCATTCGCCGCTGATCACAGCCCCGCTGCATACCCAAAAAATCAGCCAAAAACGAAAACGGAACGGGATTTTTTGCCGCATTCATTCCTGTGGATGGTAATCAAACAAAATTACTATTATTATACCCTATCTTTCATCCATTGACAAGAGACTTTGCCGGGGTATTTTCAAAAAATTTAAGAAAAATATCTCTTTGGGGCGGCTGTCCGGGTTTTCAGCCCTTTCCCCGGAACGGCTTTCCCTGTGGGGAACGCCCGCAGGGGCCGCGCCCGCCCTTGTTCGAGCCTCTCCCCACCGGGATTTCCCCCAGCTCGTGGACCTGCCGCCCCTTCCGGAAGGAAAAGTCGTCCTCCCTCCGCTGCGGACGGGCGGACTTCTTTGGGGCCGCGGGCCTGCCGAAGTTCTTCTCCTCCCTGGCGTGGACCGGCGGCGTCTCCTGCCCCTTTACCGCTCCCCGGACCGCCCGGACCTCCTGGGGGGTCAGCTCTCTCCATTTGCCCGGCTGGAGCATTCCCAGGCGTATCGGCCCGACGCTGTTCCTCCTGAGCCGCGCCACCTCCAGCCCCACAGCCTCGCACATCTTCCGTATCTGCCGGTTGCGCCCCTCGTGTATCACCATCTGAATCACAGCCCTGCCCGGCTGCTTTTCAATGACGTCCACCTGGGCCGGAGAGGTCATCCTCCCGTCTATCTCCACGCCGGAGGACAGGCGAACCAACTGGTCCTCGGTGACGCCAGGCCGCACCGTCACCCGGTAGGTCTTGGAAATATGGTGGCTGGGGTGCATGATTAGGTTGGCGAATTCTCCGTCGTTGGTCAGGATCAGCGCCCCCTCGGAGTCCTTGTCCAGCCGCCCCACAGGGTAGACCCGCTCCGGCGCGTCCTCCACCAGCTCGGCGACGCACCGGCGGCCCAGTTCGTCGCTGAGGGTGGTCACATATCCCCTGGGCTTGTTGAGAAGAATATACACCTTCCGCACCCTGGAGGAAAGCTCCAGCCGCACCCCGTCGATGGCGATAATATCCCTTTCCGGGTCCACGGCAGCGCCGGTTTCGGCCCTGCGCCCGTTGACGGTGATCCGCCCCTGGGCGACATACTCCTCCGCTTTCCGGCGGGAGAGGATTCCGTTTTCGGATAACACTTTTTGAATTCGGGTTTTAGCCATAAAATTTCCCTTTCCGGTCTGCCATCCGGCAGTCCTCAGCTTTTTACTTCTTTTTTCCGCCGAAAATCCTTGGCAGCATAAAGCAGACACACATAAAATACAAAAGCGCGTTGTTTAAAAGCATTCTCCTGTCCCCTGGCGAAAGCACCGCGAAAAACGCGCAGATTGCCGCCAGGGCGCTGAACACAATGGCCAGAACTGACGGAAGATTCCATTTTTTCCTCAAAAAGACCATCCCTTTCCCGCTAACGGAAAACCTTTGTGATTTTTCTCCATAGACCGGCAATTCCCCTTTTTTCCTGGGGTTTTACAGGGGAAACGTCCCTGGAAACAAGGGGGATTTCGGCGAGGGTCTCCCCGTCCAGGGAGAGAACGGCCTCCCCCACAATCTTCTCCTCCTCCACCGGGGCGTACTCCAGGGCGGAAAGCCGCACCGAAGCCTCTACCCTTCCAGCCTCCTCCGCCGTGAGGGCCAGCTTTTCAGATGCCGCTTCCCCGCCCCCGACAGCCCGCACAGAGCTCCGCGTCCCCCCGGTGACCGGAACTCTTAAATCCTCCGGCAGAAAGGAGGAAGCCTCATAGACCGTCAGCGCCTGAAAGCCCGCATCCAGCGCCTGTTTGTGGAGATTCCAGTCATCCGCCGCCCCCAGCGTTACACATACCAAGAGAATATCGTCCCTCCTTGCGGCGGACACAAGGCACCTGCCCGACTTTTTGGTGAACCCGGTTTTCACCCCCACGGCGTCCTTGTACTCCCGCAAAAGGCGGTTGTGGTTGGAAAGCCACCGGTCATAGGGCGGATTTCCATAGGAAAGCTTCATGGAGGGGCTGGAGCAGATGGCGGCGAAGTCCGGGTTTTTCAGCGCCTCGCAGGCCAAAAGTCCCATATCGCGGGCGGTGGAGTAGTGGTTTTCATTGTCTAGGCCGGAGGGGGTGACAAAGCTGGTGTTCTCCATCCCGATCTCCGCGGCCCGCCGGTTCATCCGCTTGGCGAACGCCGCCTGGGAGCCGTCGATGTAAGCGGCGGCGGCATTGGCCGCGTCGTTGCCGGAGGCCAGCAGCATTCCCCCCGCCAGCACCCGCAGCGTCACCGAATCCCCCTCGGTCAGCCCCATGGAGGTCCCCTCCACGCGGATGGCCGCCGCGTCCACCACAAAGGAGGTGTCGATGTTGGGCTGCTCCAGCGCCAGCAGAGCGGTCATGATCTTGGTGGTGCTGGCCATGGGCAGGCGTTCGTCGGGGTTTACCCCAAACAGAACCCGGCCGCTCCTGCCGTCCATCAAGACCATGCCCTTTGCGTTGTCCTTTCCAAAGGGTAGGGATACCACAGCCTCCGCCGGGGCCGTCTCCGGCTCATACACGGGCTCGCTGTCATAGGCGTTTACCGCGCTCATCCTCCCCAAAACCAAGATTGCCGTCATAACGGCAAGCCAAAACCACTTGGGCCGGTTCCCATTTCCATACATTCCCATTCTCAAATCCCCCGTTTCCGCATTGATTACGGTTCAGCATATGCGAAAAAAGGACGTGTTATGTTTATATATGGGGAATGGACAGGCTTTCTACGGCCGGGGCGGCGCTGATTAGGATTCGCTCTTTTCCTCTCCGGAGCTCACGGATTTCTGTTTCTCCTCCTTGTTCCCAGATTCCTCACCTTCGCCGTTTTTCTTTTTGTTGAAGAAACCGACAACCTGGTTGATGACATCCGGTATCATGTTCAGGGCGCGGGCGGTGTTGTTGGAGTCCTCGGAGACCTGCATCATCCGCACCTCCCCCTCCGGAGAGATGACGATAAAGGCAATGGGTGAGATGGTCACGCCGCCGCCGCTGCCGCCGCCGAACAGGTCCTTGGGCTTGCTGGTTGGCATATCCGACCCGCCGGTGGCAAAGCCGAAGCTCACCTTGGACACCGGGATGATGGTAGTGCCGTTTTCGGTTTTAATCTCCTTACCGATGATGGTCTCCGCACCCACCAGCTCCCGCAGGTGCTGCATGGATTCGTTAAGGATATCCTGAATCGGTGTTGCGCTCATTTTCAAATTCCTCCATATCTTTTTTCAAACTGACCTGCCTTTGACGGAAGATCAGTGTCAATCGGCTTTTTGGGGGACGGCCTGTTGTTCCAGGGCGTCCCGCTCCTTGTCGGGCCTTTGCTTTTTCTCAGCCAAAAATCCCTTCAACAGGAATATGCCCCCGGAAAACAGGGCTGCCAGAAGGGTGCCCACCCGGAAGAACAGCTCCCCGGAAATCTTGGTGCGGCTCTGTTCCGATAAAAAGTCCGGTACAATCCGGATATTGGTCTTCCGCAGAGTGAAAGCCTGCCCGGCAACGGAATACGCGCTGTATACCGCCGCGTTGATTTTTCCATAGGTAATAGCAGTCTGGGCCGCATCCCCCCCTGCCACGGCCATTTGCAGGGTAAAATGATCTATCCGAAACCCCTTCCAGAACCTCCTGGCAATCCGCCCGCCGCTTTGGGCAAACAGCTTTATCAGCTGGAGCCATTCCTGAAGGGTTTTCTTTTGCTTTTCCTTGGGCGGCTTTTCCTCCTTGGAGGATTCCTCTTTCTTCTTCCGCGCCGCCTTTTTCTTTTCGGATTTCAGCTTTTTCCGGTCTTTTCGAGCCTCCCGGCGCTTTCTCCGCTCCGCCTGCCGGGGCGTTTCCTTCTTTTCCGCTTTGGGGAGGATGCGGACGGTATAGAACAGCAGCTTGACCCAAAGGGCAAAACCCCCTTCCCCGCTGCTCACTCCGACGCGGATGGGGAACCAGAGCAGCAGACCGATTATCAGCACGATTACCCCCAGGATAATCCAGCCCATGGGCATTCCTCCCTTCTTATCATGCCGTCTATGGGGTTTCCGGCTTGTCCGGCTCCAGGGGGGCGACGGAGGCCGCCGTCTCCTCCATGGAGAGCGGTTCCCCCGGAAGCTCTGTATCCCGCCCCGGAACCGGCGGAAGCTGCTCCAGATTTTCCAGCCCAAAGCACCGCAAAAAGACATCGGTGGTCCGGTAGCTGATGGGGCGGCCCGGAAGCTCCAGCCTTCCCGCCTCCTCCACCAGCCGCTTTTCCACCAGGGAATTGAGGACCGCCGAGCAGTCCACCCCCCGTATCTGCTCCACAAACGCCTTTGTCACCGGCTGGTTGTAGGAGATAACGGCCAGCACCTCCAGCGCCGCCTGGGAAAGCGGGATATTGCGGGTAATGACCAGGGCGGCCCTGATATCCGGCGCGTACTGGGGAAGGGTGGCGAGCTGAAAGCTGTCCTCCAGCCGGAGAATCTGGAGGGCGCTGCCCTCCCTCCCATACTGCTCCGCCAGCAGCTGCACCTGCTGGTATACCGCGGCCTTGGACATTCCCAGGGCGGCGGCAAGCCTTTCGCAGGGGACCGGCGCGCCGCTGGCAAACAGAATGGCCTCTATTCTTCTCTCTAAATTCAGTTCTGTCACAAAATGTCTCCTTTAATCACAGTGCTTCCTTTACCCCGTCAGATAAAGGATACTTTTTTACAAAATGATTGAAACCATCATTTTGGAAAGGTTGCTTAGGCGCTGACCGGTACAATGGTCTGCTGTTCATCCTCCGATACCAGAATCCGCTTGTCCTTGACAAGCTCCAGCACCGCCAAAAAGGTCGCCACCAGCTCCGACCGGTCCTCCACATGGTAAAACAGCTTTTCAAATCCGATGGCCTTTTCCCGGTAAAGGCGCTGCAGCAGATAGGCTATCCTCGACGAAACCGAGACAACGTGCCTGCGCACAATGGGCCGGAACACATCCTCCGGCGGGGGCAGCTTTCGCTGTCCCCTGCCGATGGCCGACAGATAAGCGCCCATCAGCTCCGCCAGGGAATGGACCCCCTTGTAGGTGGAGTCTATCTCCAGCTTTTCCGGTTTGTGTACAAACAGCGTATCTCCCCGGTATTCCTCACCCAGCAGCCCAGCAATCTGCTTGCATAGACTATATTCCAAAAGCTGCCCGGTGAGCTCACGGGTCAGCTCCTGCTGCTCCTTCTCCCGCTTGGGGAGGAGGGAAAGGGTTTTGATATACACCAGGCGGGAGGCCATCTCCAAAAAGGAGCTGGCAATCTCCATATCCTCCTCCTGCATCTGCCCGATGGCCTCCAGGTACTGGTCCATCACCTGGGAAATCTCAATCTCCAGAATATCCAGCTTGTGCTGGGAAATCAGGTGCAGCATCAGGTCCAGGGGACCCTCAAACTGCTCCAGCTTAAACGAAAGGGCATCCATTTTTTCGGCAGTCTCCTTTTTTGCACCAAATCAATCAAACAAACAGGCCGGTGAACACATCCACAAAGCCGGTCATCTTCACCATAAGCCGGACCACAAACTGCACCCCGTACCCCAGCGGCGTGGAAAACACCCCCAGGTACAGCAGCACCGCCATGACCAGGAATATGTACCGCTCATACTGCATGACCGTGAAATACACCTTGTCGGGCAGAAGGATGGAGACAATGCGGGAGCCGTCCAGGGGCGGGACCGGCAGAAGGTTGAAGACCGCCAGGGAAATATTGATGCTGAACATCGCCCAAAGAATTTCCGTAACCCCCAGAAAAAGGGCCTGCACCGGCGCGGAGGCCGCAGCGGCGGCCGGGGCGAACAATCCGTATACCAGCCGGTAGACGATGAGGAGGATAAACCCGAAAATCAGGTTGGAAAGCGGCCCCGCCAGGGCGGTGACTGCCATACCGGTCTTGGGCTTTTTGAAGTACCGGGGGTTTACCGGCACAGCCTTTGCCCAGCCGAACCCTGTCAGCAGCATCAGCACGCTGCCGATGGGGTCAAAATGCTTGATGGGGTTCAGGGTGAGCCTGCCTTGGTTTTTGGCGGTGGGGTCTCCCAGGCGGTTGGCAACCAGGCCATGGGCGCATTCGTGGAGCGGGATAATGGCCACCAAAACGATGCAGCGGGCCAAAAGGGTGTAGAGTCCCTCGAACATGGATACCTCTCCTTCAATTCCTATTCCCTCTCATTATACCTACAAATGAAAAGAAATACAAGCAGTAAAAATGAACACCTGATGAAAAAAGGGCGGCCGCTCCCAAAACAAAGACGGCGTCGCCTTTCGGCAACACCGTCTAAGCAGTTGCATCCATAATGTGTATTTCCGGGTTCATTACACAGCACGGGTCACTTTGTTGGAACGCAGGCAGCGTGTGCAGGCGTAGATATGGCACGGTGTACCGTCCACAACCGCCTTGACCCGGCGGACATTGGGCTTCCATGTACGGTTGGACCTCCTGTGGGAGTGAGAAACCTTGATTCCAAAAGTCACGCCTTTTCCGCATATATCGCATTTTGCCATGTGCAAACACCTCCTTCAAGAAAGCGACGCATAAAGTCAACATTAGTATGATATCAGAAGAATGGAAGAAAATCAAGTCTATTTTTAAGAAAAAGTTGAAAAAGTGTTGAGATGAGGAAAAAAGACTTCCTCTTTTGTCATTTTCCGTTACCGGCGCTTTTTTGACCGGGCGGGCGCGGAATTTTTCTTTGACTTTTTGGGGAAGCGGTTTTCCGTCCCGTTCAGCAGCCGCTTGATGTTCGCCCGGTGCATAAACAGGACGACTGCCCCCATCAACAGGGCGAACAACAGGTCCACGCTCCAGGTTCTCCCGCAGAAAAAGAAGGTGAGCACCGGAAACAGCACCGCCCCCAGCACTGAACCCAGGGAGACAATCCGGGTCAGGAACATAATGGGAATGATGATAACCGCCAGAAGCAGAAAGATAAGGGGATGAATCACAAAGATGACCCCGGCGGAGGTCAGTACCCCCTTGCCGCCCCGGAAGCCAAAGTATATGGGGAACAGATGCCCCAGCAGGGCGAAAAAGCCCGCCACAAAGCCCACGTCAAAGCCGGCGTCTACCCCCAGGATGTAGAAAAACAGCCTGCCCAGCAGGACCGCCAGCGCGCCCTTGGCAAAATCTCCCACAGCGGTCCACGCCGCCGGGAGCTTGCCGTAGGTCCGCAGGATGTTGGTCATTCCCGCGTTTCCGCTGCCGTGGGTTCGGATATCCTCCTTGGCGTAAATTCGCGAAACGATAATCGCGCTGTTGATGCTCCCCATCAGATACGCGCACAGAGCGGAAAGAAAAAGTCCCAATACCATCATGAAAATCAACTCCTGTATCATTGTCCCTGCGTTCATTCTCTGCCCGCAGCGGAGCGGAACGGGAAATATACAACGCTCTTTCATCCGCCCGTTTCACACTTCCTAATTATTTTACAGGATAATCTGCCGTTTGGTCAAGGGCATTACAGAGAAAACAATGGAAAAAGACATCATTCATCCAAAAAAAGACAGAAAAGATACAGATACAGGAGCAAATCCAAACTTATTTGGCGTCCTGCCCCCGCTCCCGTACAATCATCCGGATGGGGGTTCCGTCCAGCCCGAAGTTCTCCCGTATCTGGTTTTCCAGATACCTCTGGTAGGAGAAGTGGAAAAGCTCCTTGTCGTTGACAAAGGTGACAAAGGTTGGGGGCCGGGTAGAGGCCTGGGTCATATAGTAGATGCGCAGCCGTTTTCCCTTGTCGGAGGGGGGCTGAACCTTGGCGGTGGCGTAGGCCAGCACATCGTTGAGCCGCCCGGTGGGAATGCGCATGGCGTTCTGTGCGTTGACATACAGCACCGTCTCAAACAGCTTGTCCAGCCGCTGCCCCGTCTTGGCGGAGATAAACACAAAGGGAACGTAGGACATAAAGCTGAAATCCTGGGCCAGCTTTTCCCGGAACTCGTCCATGGTCTTGTCTGTCTTTTCCAGGGCGTCCCATTTGTTCACCGCGATCACGCAGCCCTTCCCCTGCTCGTGGGCGTACCCGGCGATTTTGGTGTCCTGCTCCGTGGCCCCCTCCAGGGCGTCAATCACCAGGATGCACACCTCCGCCCGGTCCACCGCCATATAGGAGCGCAGGACGCTGTACCGTTCGATGGCCTCCTCCACCTTGGACTTGCGGCGTATCCCCGCGGTGTCGATAAAGAGGAACTTGCCGAACTGGTTTTCCACCTGGGCGTCGGTGGCGTCGCGGGTGGTGCCCGCGATATCCGATACAATGGTCCGCTCCTCCCCGCAGACCTTGTTGACCAGGGAGGATTTTCCCACATTGGGCTTGCCGATGACCGCGACCTTTACCACATCCTCCTCCTCGTCCTCCGCCTTGTCGAAATCGATGTGGGAAAAGGCCGCGTCCAGCAGGTCGCCGGTCCCATGGCCGTGGACCGAGGAAACCGCCACGGGGTCCCCCAGCCCCAGGTTGTAGAATTCATAGAAATCCGGAGGCAGCTCCCCCAGGCTGTCGCACTTGTTGACGCAGAGGACCACCTGCTTGCCGCTCTTCATCAGCAGATTGGCCACGTCGTGGTCGGTGGCCGTCACCCCGGTGCGGATATCCGTTACCAGGATGATTACATCCGCGGTGTCAATGGCCATCTGGGCCTGGCGGCGCATCTGGGACAGAATCACATCCTTGGTCTTGGGCTCGATGCCGCCGGTGTCCACCAGCATCACCGAGCGGCCCTGCCACTCCACCGGCGCGTATATCCGGTCCCTGGTGACACCGGGGGTATCCTCCACAATGGAAAGCCTCTGCCCCACCAGCTTGTTAAAAAGGGTGGACTTGCCCACATTGGGGCGGCCCACCACCGCTATCAGCGGCTTGCTCATCCGTTTCACTTCCTTATCTCATTCTCTTGGTCTTCCGCCATTCCGGCCATCGCCCGCGCCAGCAGGAATCCGTCGCTGGCAGCCGGACAGATGGGAACACCCAGCTTTTTCTCCGCCGCCTCCACCGAAAGGCCGTCCAAAAACAGGTCCTGCTCATGGCGGAGCATGGCGGCGGAGATCAAAAGCCGGTCCCCCAGCTCCTTCCCGGCCAGCTGCTCGGTCAGGTCCCTCCCGGTGATAAGGCCGCAGACGGTGATTTCCTCCCCGAAAAAATGGTTTTCAATGGCATAAACCGAAACCCTGGCCTGGGGCAGCTTCCGCTCCAGGGCGCAGGCCAGCTTTTCCATCAGGGGGAAGGCCGCCTTTCCCGTGGCCAGGGAGACATGGGAGGGCTTTACCGCCTCCGGCTCCAGGTCCCCCAGGGCCATGGTGAATTCATCCTCCAGCAGGGTCATCATCCCCACGCCGCTTTCCAGCTGGGAAAAATCCCCATAATAGCCCACACCTGGCAGCTCCCGCCCGGCCTTGAGGAAAAACTCGTCCGAAGGATAGGCGATGCGGCTGCCGTACTGCTCCTCGAACCGGTCGGAAAAGCGGTGAATCAGGTCGATGACCTGCCCCGCCTCCTCCGGGGTATAGGTCCTGAGGGGGAACAGCCCCTCCCGGAATTTGGTGAGCCCCACCGGCACGCAGGAGACCGACTCCAGGGCGGGGATCAGCCCTTCCAGGTCGGAAAGGGTCCGCTCCAGCTCCGGGCCGTCGTTGACGCCAGGGCAGAGCACCAGCTGCACATTGATTTTAATGCCCCCCTCTGCCAGCGTATCCAGGTATTTGAGGCATTCCCCGGCGCGGGGGTTGGCCATCATCTTCACCCGCAGCTGGGGGTTGGTGGTGTGGACCGAAACATTGATGGGGCTGATGTGCAGCTTGACAATCCGTTGGATATCCCGGTCCTCCAGGTTGGTCAGGGTGACGTAGTTGCCGAAGAGGAAGGACATGCGGGAATCATCGTCCTTGAAGTAGAGGGAGGGGCGCATCCCCTTGGGCATCTGGTCAATAAAGCAGAAGATGCAGCGGTTTTTGCAGCTGTGCTGCTTGTCCATCAGGTAGGTTTCAAAGGTCAGACCCAGCTCCTGATACTCCTCCTTGCGGATATGATAGGTTTTCGTCTCGCCGGAGGGAGTCAGGGTATCCAGCTTCAGGAGGGTGTCAACCATATAAAAGCGATAATCCAGGACATCGTTTATCTCATTGCCGTTGATGCTGAGAAGGAGCTCGCCCGCTGAAATCCCCGCCCCGGCCGCCGGGGAGTGCTTTTCAATTCCGTCGATTTTAACCGGCATTTTGTGATTCATCCTCCCGTTTTACCAAAGCCTGCGCTAAAATAAAAGGAGGGGGAAACACGCTTCCTCCTCCTCTTCAGGCTGATGTCAAAGAAAGTTAAGACTCATGCCTCTACCTTGATGACCTCGACACCCTTGTAATAACCGCAGTTGCCGCACACACGATGGGGAACCTTTAACTCCCCGCACTGCGGGCATCTGGAGAAATTGGGGGTCTGCAATTTCCAAACATTGGAGCGCCTCTTATCGCGGCGCGCCTTGGACGTTTTTCTCTTTGGTACTATTGCCATGACGAGCACCTCCTGCCATTTATTACATTTTCGTTGATTTTTGTTTCAACCTTCACCCTTCAGAAGTCTGCGGAGCTTTTCAAAGCGGGGATCCACTTCC
>Ga0073906_1005049_pt1 | contig 12369 bp, 12 predicted proteins | sample Inofromicrocosms_FD_65485 | JGI IMG/M metagenome (GOLD analysis project Ga0073906, IMG submission 65485) | Mouse cecum microbial communities from Vienna, Austria - Inoculum for glucosamine and mucus D2O microcosms | ecosystem: Host-associated > Mammals > Digestive system > Large intestine >... | reverse complement strand
TTACGTTTCCTGACCTTGACGCATTTTGGGTATACTCAAACCCTTCTTCAATATCCTCCACTCCGTTTATCCGAACAACCCCTCTGCTCCCCGCACTATCAATGGGTTTCATAATCATGGTAGACTGCATAGAATGGTAAAAATCTATTGCTTCTCTCTTTGTTTTGACAAGTTTATATTGAATGGTATCAATACCAATTTCCCTGCATCTTTCCCGCATAAGGAACTTATTTGTAAAAAGCTTGGCCATATCTGTACCGATTCCTGGCAGGTTTAATTTTTCTGCTACATATGCTGCCACCGGGACAGAGGTTTCAGCTTGATCTGTCGTAATTCCATCTATATGAAGCGCCAACGCTTCCTTTAAGATAGATTCTTTATCACGAACATCAATGTATAGGCATTGGTCGGCATACGCAAACCCTGGTTCCTCCTTAACAGGCGAAACGACAATCGTATATAACCCCAATTCTTTTGATTTTTTTATTAATGGCATCAAAAAGTTATTAGCTCCAAGAATCATCACTTTTTTCTTTTCCATAATTTTTTCCTTTCCCTGTTCCTACAAAATTGAATGAAGAAACTTATATTTTAATTCTGCCATTTTCCAATCTTCATCCGTATCAATATCCTGTGCATGATGGTCGTCAATTATAATAGGAACAATATCGTCAAGAATTTGCGCATTTGCCTTGATAAACTTTTCTATATTATATATATAATACTGCCCTACTTCTCGATAAAATTTTTCCAAATCCTGCGATCTTGCATTTATATACTGTTGATATTTAAAAATCGCTTTTCCAGATTTATCTATTATATAACTGCGCTGTGGAGGATAAGAGAATGGCACAACAGGCATCACCATTGTCACTTTCCTATCCTTTATTATTTCAAACGCCCTCTTTAAATCATCTGGCTCTATAAATGGAGCAGTCGGATAAATAGAAGCCATATAATCAAAATCCATACCTTTAATATGGTATTGATTTATCACTTCAAGTAAAACCTGATCTGTTGTCGCATAATCATCCGACATTTCCTTGCTTCTGAAAAAAGGGACTTTTGCCCCATATTTCCGGGAAACATCGGCAATTTCTTCATCATCTGTCGAAACCATTACCTCGTCAAACAGGCTGCTTTTTATTGCCGCTTCAATGGAATAGGCTATAATCGGTTTCCCAAGGAAATCCTTAATATTTTTTCTAGGGATCCTTTTGCTCCCGCCCCTGGCCGGGATAATGGCAATATTACTCATGATCCGTATTCCCCCAATCTACATCGCCAAGGGTCAATGGGCTTGCAAAATCTATGTCCCTTGCAGCCCTCTTTCCAATAATGTCGTCTAAATATTTTGTATGCAGCCCGGTTCCGGGACGGACTGACCGAACATTTTCATATGTAAACCGTTCGCCGCATTGTATTTTTTTACATACGAACAGCGAACGGGAAAAATGTTTTTCCTCCAACTGCTTTTGGGTCAATCTGTAATCTACCCGCCCCATCGCCTTTTCCACATGCCGTATACGTGCAACCATGTCCTTCATCTCTTGAACTTCCATAGAAAACGCCGCGTCAACGCCGCCGTCGCTTCTTTTTAGTGTAAAATGCTTTTCAATTACATTTGCCCCTAATGTAACCGCAGCTATGGAAACTTCATCTCCCAGAGAATGATCCGACAAGCCCACATGGTATCCAAATGTTTCCTTCATATTGGGAATCATACACAGGTTCATTTCTTCATAGGGAGCGGGATATGCTGACGTACACTTTAACAAAATTATCTGGTCGTTTCCAGCTTCTCTGCATACCTGGACAGCTAATTCAATATCTTCCAAAGAAGCAATACCCGTGGATATGATAATGGGCTTTCCAGTGCCAGCCACTTTTCGTAATAACTGTACATCATTAATTTCAAACGACGCAATTTTATATGCAGGGACATCCATTTTCTCCAGATAATCCACCGCTGTAATGTCAAAGGGGGAAGAAAACAATATAATCCCCAGTTCGTCGGCTAATTTTTTTAATTTAGGCTGCCACTCCCATGGAGTATAGGCCTGCTTATACAATTGGTACAATGTTTGCCCAGACCATAGGCCTCCTTTTTGCGTATAAAAGGACGGGCTATCTGAATTTAAGGTGATGGTATCAGCCGTATAAGTCTGGAGCTTTATTGCATCTGCACCAGCTTCCTTTGCAGCCCTGACAATTTCCTCAGCCCTTGCATATTCCAGGTTATGGTTGCCGGACATTTCCGCTATTATAAAACAGGGCTGATCGTCGCCTATCTGTTTGCCGCCAATCTGAATATCTTTATTCAATGTTTGTCCTCCTGCTTTATCTTCTAATACGTATTTTATTTAACGTTCTCCATTCTCTCTATTTATCACTTTCATCAAACACTGACCGTGTAAGTTCATTAAACTTATCAGAACTAATATGTTGAATTACAGTATTCCGTCCAGAACCGAACACAATTGAATATGGGGGTATATCCTGATCAATTATGTAACTGTTCGCTGCAAAAATCACATGATCGCCAACACAGCAGTTTCCAAGAACCTTTGACCCCGACATCATAGAGACATGTTCGCCAAACCTGGGATAGATTCCCCTATTATTTCCTAACTGTACACCCTTGGCCAAAGCTAAAAAAATTAGAATATTCAGCACGCCCCATTACGCTCCCCTGGGGATGGTCAAAAAACCATATCTCTGGCATCTTCACTTCATAATAAATATCTGCTGAAGAAAAACTTTTACTGATTCCATATATCTTATCGCACAAATCAATGTTTTCTGGAAATACCCCTTTAATCTCATACGCCATCTGATATAGGAACATTGTCCATTGCGCCACATGGAGCGGATTGAAAAATGTTTCTCCATCTTTATGATAATATTTGTTTTTTATATGGCTGAAACATTGATTTAAGCGCTCCAATACACCCTGGTATACATAGCTGACAGCAATTTCCTCTTGTTGGGATACCCCCCCCCGTGTAGAAATTTTTAACTTGATGGAGCAGCAGCATCTTTGCATCATGTTTAACGATCATTACTCTTATTACCTCTTAAAATGTCCTATCACTTTTTTTATAGCTTCTACTACTTTTCCTGCGTCCTCATCCGTTATGGAATAAAAAAGCGGGATGGAAATGATCCTCTCATACAGCCCTTCCGCATTAGGGCAGGCTCCCATCTTATATCCAAGCTGCTGATAATATGGGAAAGAATAAACCGGAATATAGTGGACATTTACCCCTACCCCCTCGGCCTGTAATGCGTCAAATATTTCTTTCCGGGTACAGGTCAGCTTTTCCAGATTCAACTGAATGATGTACAAATGCCGCACTGTATCGGATTCCGCAATTTCCTTTTGGACTGTAATTTCTGGCATTTGCGAAAAGGCTTCATCATAATATTTTACAATCTGCTTTCTTCTTGCTGCGAACATTTCCAGCTTGTCCAGTTGGCTGGACAGAAGGGCGGCTTGTATGTCTGTCATCCTGTAATTGTAACCCAGTTCAACCTGCTGGTAATACCATCCTCCTTCGGAGGGTTTATCCATCCAATCCTGTACCCTGGTAATTCCATGTGTGTGGAATAGAAGCAACCGTTTATAAAGCTCATCATCGTTTGTCATGATTGCCCCGCCCTCACCAGCGGTACAGGTTTTGACCGGGTGAAAGCTAAACGTTGTCATATCGGCAATATTACCTACAAATTTTCCTTTATACTTGGTCCCTAGGGAATGAGCTGCATCTTCTATCAAAATCAAATTATGTTTACGGCATATCTTCCGGATACGATCCAATTCAACCGCCTGTCCGGTGAAATCCACAGCTACTACAGCCTTGGTTTTATCCGTTATCCTTGACTCTATGCTGCCCGGATCAATATTATAGGTTTCCGGATTGATGTCCGCAAAAACTGGTTTACCTCCACAGTACAACGCGCAGTTTGCCGATGCCGCAAAGGTAATCGGCGTGGTAATGACCTCATCACCTTCCTGAATCCCGGCGGCATAACAAGCAGCATGCAATGCTGCTGTCCCATTGCTGATCAGCACCGAATATTTTGCGCCTGTAATTTCACAAAGTTTTTGTTCTGCTTCCTCAATTTTAGGGCCGCAGGTCAGAAAATCGCTCTTTAAAACCTCAACAACAGCCTGTATATCCGCTTCATCAATATATTGATGGCCATATCCAATCTTTTTCTCAAATACCGGTTTTCCGCCGAAAATCGCTAATTCCGACATTCTCTCATCTCCCGATTTATTCGTGATGGTCCAAATCTGTTTTTAACAGCCGCTGGATATCTTCAATCGAAAGCCATTCGCAATTGTTTCCGGAACTGTAAATAAACCCAGGCTCTACCAGTTTTCCGCCGGGAATTACTTTATCTGAGCTCCACCAATTATAGTTGGGATAAATGATATAATTCTTCTCATATTCATAGGTCCTCGCAGAATCTTCCGCAGGTACCATCACCTCATGAAGCTTCTCCCCCTCGCGAATGCCTACCTCCGGCATCTCACAGCCGGGAAGCATGGCCTGGGCAAGGTCAGTAATTTTAAAAGAGGGAATTTTTGAGATAAACGTCTCTCCGCCGTGGGCCTCTTCCAGAGCCTTGACTACAAGCTGAACCCCCTGCTCCAGACTAATCCAGAAGCGGGTCATGCGGTAATCCGTAATAGGAAGCTGGTTCCCGCCATTATCAATTATGTTCTGAAAGAAGGGAATCACCGAACCCCGGCTCCCGGCAACATTCCCATAACGGACAACCGCGAACCTTGTCCCATATGTACCGGAATACGCATTGGCAGCCGCAAAGAGCTTATCAGAAACCATTTTGGTGGAACCGTAAAGGTTAATGGGGCTGACAGATTTATCTGTGGACAGGGCGATTACTTTCTTTACCCCGGCATCCAGGCAGGCGTCAATGACGTTACATGCACCGTTGACATTTGTTTTGATGGCCTCGATGGGATTGTACTCACAGGCCGGGACCTGCTTCAGTGCCGCCGCATGGATTACATAATCGACCCCCTGCAAAGCACGGCGCAGGCGCTGCTGATCCCTCACGTCTCCGATAAAGAAGCGGAGAACATCGGAGTGTTCCTTATAGGCGTTCTGCATATTGAACTGTTTGAATTCATCTCGTGAGTAGATAATGATTTTCTTAGGTTTATAGTGGGCAAGGGCATAATCCACAAAATGGTGGCCGAAAGAGCCTGTCCCGCCGGTGATTAGGATGGTTTTGTTATCCAGCATTTTGATTCCTCCAAATGGTTAAAAAATTGTTTTCCTTTTTTTAATGGTAAGAAGCAGATATACTCCTATTATTGCTCCCAACATCCATCTAATAAACCAGTAATCTGCTAAAACATAATACAGAATACATATAAAAATAATTTCACCTAACCCTTTTATCATTGGTATACCTGTAATCGGGTACGGAACCTGCTTCCATGATTTTACAATGGCAATGTGCATGAGTGCCAATATCATGTAACTTATCAGCGTTGCTATTACAGCTCCATACATTCCATATTTAGGTATCAGTAACCAGTTTAGACATATATTTACCAATGCGGTGATAGTGGTCCCTCCTGCTGTAACTCCCGGTTTTTTATGAAAAAACTCATAATTGACCGGGAACTGATATAAAAAGGTAAAGTAGATAACTAAACTTAAAAAAGGAATTAGCGGCATTCCTATCCAATACTCGCTATTGGCAAATATCTTAACAACTTCTCTTGACAGCAGCAAAAAGCCACATACAATCATTGTAAAAAGTTGAACATAGTGGTTCACCTTTTGATTTAACTTGTTATACTCCTTCTGATTTAGGAATTCATATAAAAACGGGACCCAGGAGTTGTTAAGTGCAGATAGAATGGTTGATAATACAGCAGTAAAAGTATAGAAAAAACTATAAACACCGATTTCGCTATCAGAGATTGAAAATTTTTGCATCATAACACGGTCAGATTGTATCAACACCTGATGGGACAGTGTGTGAAAAATCATTGGTAATCCAAAATGAAGACCGTAAAGCCAATACTCCTTTTTATATCCAAACTTTTCTTCATTAAAGATAAATATCCATATAAAAACTGCAATCAAAATTTGAGGTACAGCGGTTCCCCATACCCTTGCATAATACAAATCTGATAATCTATCACGGAAAGCCAAAAGCAGGGTAACGGAAAGTAATGTGGTAGAGAAAAGAACAGTTAGTGAAGAAACCATGTTATAAGATGCTTTTTTCTCATAAATCCATGCACTGCTTGCAAAGTTGATGATAAACTGGGCAAAAGCCTCTACCAGCATCACTATAGTAAACACCTGGGGGAACCCTAATACATGAGATAACGGTTTTAAGAAGACTATTGCAATCCCAATTAGAGCAAAAGAAGCAACTGTTCCTTCTACTAAAATGCTGGACCGAAGCTTTTTATAGTCTTGTTTAAATTGATAAATACCTGTACCAAGTCCGGACACCTGTAAACCCATAAAGCAAGTACATATTGTAAGCCATGAAATGTAGAGGGAATATTTTCCGTACTGTTCTGCACCCAAAAGGCGGGTGAAGATTGGCATAGTCAGGAAGGTTATACCGCTGCGAATGATCGTACTGATAAAGTTATAGAAAAACTGAGTATTTTCAAAAGAAATCTTGTTAGCCATCTTTTAATTTACTTTCGACAAAGTTGATTACACATCTTATTATTACGGTACATTAAGTGAGAGACAATAAGAGCAATAATAAATATCAACATTTTTACTGACCAAAATGCTTCCCAATCTCCTTGCGAAGATGCAGCCTGGAACATAACTAAAATATGCTGAAAAATCATTAAATCAATACAATTTAGGTTTTTTGCAGATTTAATAATTGCATTTGTCAGTTGTGAATAAATAAATGCAACAAAAATTGCTACGAATACCACGCCTGGTTCTTTAAAATAATAAAATGGGAGTTCCAATCCAGACGCAGAATATCTACTACCAGTTGCTAATTTTGTATTTACAATTGAACGAGGTGTTGTTAAATACATTAATTTATAAATTCCATGATTATAATCTGGTCCCGGCACAAAAATATGTGTAATCTCATCTAAAATTTCAAAATACCTTGGAGCTTGATTTTCATATATACCGTATATCTTCCACCATAGCTGACCCTGCATAGCAATTCTCCGAAATATTGCTGACCACATATCAATTCGTGCTGTAAATGTATAAAAAAGAAATAAAAGTAAAAACAAAAAAACTCCTATTGAAATCAATATCTTTATCGCCATTTTTTTTGCATTCCGGTTCAATTTAATTTTACAGGAAAGTGGAACAATATAATAACATATTATCCGAAAGAAAATTCCAAACTTATGGCCAATCCAAATATAAAATAACAAAACAGGTATTAACGGAATAAATAATTCAGAAATTACATTCTTTAGATTAATATCTCTGCCTCTGAAAAAAGGAATTATCAATACAGGTGAAAAAAACACAATTAAGTTTGCTAATTTCTCTATTCCAAAATTATTTAAATAAGCTTGTGCGTATTGAAATCTATCCATTCTGTACATAAAACAAGGTTTTGTAAATACAAAAGAAAAAACCAATAAACCGCCCAAAAAAATCAAGGGCTTTAAAATCATATATATACATCTATTTATAGAATCAATTTTTTTCTTCCCAGGAGCAAGAATACTCTCAGTTTGTCTGTCAGAAATATATAAGGAAAAAAATTTGATGGTGAAAAATAATTCTAAAAGTGGGAGAGAGCCAAAATGTGAGGAATATACACCCAACTCACTTAAATATATTTTCATTTCTTCACATATTATTACTCCACAGGCGGTTCCAACAATTCCAACCAATACATTAATATATTTAATAAAAAAAATAGTATCTTGGTAGAGAAAAAAAACAAAAAATAATATGAAAGAAAAAGTGCATATTAAGTCATATATTACATTTGCCGTCCCTATACAACATATAATTTCCACTAATATTGTGAATAAAAAAACAATAAAATTAATTCGGCTTTTTGGAGTAAGTTTAATAAACATTGAATTCTCCTTTTTGTGGCAACGCTGCTAAAAGAAGCTGGTGTTTAATGATATCCGTTTTTTTATATTCTTTTAAAAGGATCAATACTTTCGAGTATAATTTTGATTGAAATCCGCGTGTCAAATACATTAAGTCACTTGTAATATTACATATTTTTAGTAATTCTTCTTCCGTCTTGATACAACTAGTGCCCCAATATAAATCCACAATTTCAAGTTGCTCTTTTGTAATTTTTGACGAGCCTAAAAATGTATTTGAAATCTGAGATTGATGAAAATTCGCAAATTCTTTATCCTTATTTTCCTTATTTAAATTCGAGGAAATTCTTGAGCCAATATTCTCAAGACAAAAAGGGACTCCACAGTCTACACAATATCCAATATGAGTTCCTACACTATCTCCAATAACTAAATCTGATAATTGAATTATAGTTTTCAATCTACTCAAAAACATTACATCATCTCTAAATCCTGCTGATACAATTTTATACCCCTCTGACGCAAGTTTATCAATTAAAGGGTTATTTATATCCCACCAAAAAACATTGATTAAAACAGTATCATAAGATTTAGCTCTTTGCCTTAATAAATTTACATAACTTTTTTCATCGATAGACAGAACTGACTTATTCGTGCTATGAATGGGAAAAACAGTTAATGTTTTTCCATACTTCTTTTTTAATTTCTCAGTCTTTTCTGTGGAATAAATCGGTTGTGCATAGTGTATATATGGTCCAACACAAAAAACCGGTATTTTAATATTTTGTTGTATAATATTTTTCCTAAAATATCCAAACGTTGCACACGCCATTCTTGATGTATCTTTTATATCATTAAAAACTTGATTATGAAAAATCAGGCCATGCTCAATAGATGGAGTCAAAACAGGTCGTAAGTTTGATTTTCCAAATATATTTTCCCAAATTCCATATATGTGAGAATTTGAAAAGTTACAATCTCTTGTAAAATAAATTTGCTTGTTGTCAATCTCTTTTCTGAATTTTTTTAGCTCACTTATATCTGATATTGTATCCAGCGTAGACATATATTGACAAATTTCTTTCATTGTTTTTAAGGAATTCATAGAAAAGAAACTATAAAAAAATTCATTAAAATACGAATTAAATCTTAAAATATTTTTTAAAAAAATTAACATTTAAAACCACCGTTCAATATTTATTCCAAACTTCTATTGCAGATTTAATCATATCATTTATATCAAATTTTCTATCCTTTACTTTAAAAAAATCCCTTTGTCTAAATAAATTCATTTTTGATGTATTAATAAATTTCATCCAGATATTTAAATTTAGATCCACAAAATGAAAATGATCAAGAATTTTGGTTTCTTTTGAAACTGCTGTTGACACGATACATGGTAAACCAGATGTCTGTGCTTCTATACAGACTAAAGGGAGTCCCTCAAACCTGGACGGTAAGAGAAATAAATCCATTGCACAAAGATAATCAGGAATATTATCAACATTACCAATAAAAGCAACCGAAGATCTAATTCCCAATAAATTAACCTGAGTTTTTATTTCTTCTAATAGTTCTCCTTCTCCAATTAAAAAAAGCTTAAACTTTCTATTTTCCTTAAGTACTAAATTGAAAACATTAATCAAAAATTCATGATTTTTCTGATAGTTAAATCTTCCTATATGCCCTATAACAAATGTGTTTTCTAAACCATATTGTTTTCTGATTTTCCTTCTTGAATCTTCATTAAACTTATATTTATCTATCTCAATTCCATTTTTTATTATAGAAAAGCCTCTATAGAAAACCCATTTCCCTGCAACTTCTGAACATGCTACTGGGTTATTTACAAACAAATTCAAAAAGGGTTTTAAGATACGATGAAACACAATATGTTTTGTACTACTATTATGTGAATGAGCAATTCGGTTTGGTACTTTTGCAATCCATGCTGCAAATATATCAATACACATTGTTGCACTATTTCCATGGACATGAATTATATCATATTTCTCTCGATAGCATAATTTATAAAGATAAAAAAAGTAATTTATAATTTCGTTTTTTCTACTAGGAGAATAGTGAATATTTACTTTTTCCTTGACTTCATTAATATATGATTCACTGGCTCCTTCACTAACTAGTAACTCCATTTTTAAATTGGAATAATTTGTATATAGGCACAACTGTTTTATAACTTTACTAATTCCATCATATCCAAGAGGCGTTGTAGCAACTAATAAAATTTTTTTCATTTGAATTTCCTTCTTAAAAATTTACCGGTTTTAAGAACCCAATTCTGCTTTTCCATAAACAGCACTGGCATCTCCCGATACTCAATCTGGTTTGTTCCAATCCAGACGTCCAATAATCTTTCGCTTACAAATCCAAAAACCCGTTTATCGTTTGCCGAATACGCAGAAATATCCAGCCGTTCTTCCAACTCAAATAGAAGGTCAAACAGCCATGTACAGTAGTCGTCCAGCAATTCACGCTTCATAATCAACATATTAAACTTATGGCCGCTTGTCCTTTTCATACAGCTGTCAAACGCTGGTAAATACTTAGGGGACTTTTCTTCTAAAATTTCCCTGGCAGTATCCAGGTCAACCGCATGATGGGCATGGGCATATTGATTATATGTTGTTTCAATGAAATAGTTCCGCTTGGGCGGCAGAATCACATCTGCATTTTGAAGGACCTGCTCAATTTCGTCTTTTCCTGCTATCCTTTCCCATTTATCTTTGCAATGTTTGTTCCCAACAAAATGCCGCCGGTAATGGGCAAGCCCTATATAATCTGCGTCAAGATTTTTCCATGCCCAGTACAGACCGGTCAGTTCACAGTAATTAACATTTTTTTCACTGATATTTTCTCCTGTGTTATCACCTTGAAACCCGATATCAGATTTTCCCTCCCTGCCTACATGCAGAGGTAAATAGATATTATCTTTTGGCATCTGATATGGCTTATGTGCTGCAACGATTATCTTTATATTCATCTAAACTCCTTGTCAGCGAGAGAAAGCGCGGCCTCGATCACCTTGTCCATATCATAATATTTATACTCTCCCAGCCGCCCTCCAAAAATCACCTTTTTTTCTTTCTCTGCAAGCGCTCTATACTTTTCATATATAGAATTATTTTTATCATCATTTACCGGATAATAGGGCTCGTCTCCCGGCTTCCACGCGGAGGGATACTCTCTTGTAATCACTGTATGGTTTGTAGAGGAACCGCCCTGACAGCCGTATTCAAAATGTTTGTGTTCTATGATTCGTGTAAACGGAATTTCATACTCTGTATAATTGACTACCGCGTTTCCCTGATAATTTTCTATGGGTAAATCCTCTGTCTCAAACCGCAAGGTTCTATATTCCAAATTTCCAAAAGCGTAATTATAATATTCGTCTATTAGACCTGTGTATATGATTTTCTCCGCAAGCTGAGACAATTTTTCTTTCTCCATAAGGTAATTTGTATTTACTCTTACCTCAGCTCCGTCAAGCATCCTCTCAACTATCTGTGAGTATCCGCCTATGGGAATTCCCTGATAAGCGTCATTAAAATAGTTGTTGTCAAACACCATCCTCACCGGAAGACGTTTTATAATGAAAGCCGGAAGTTCATCGGCCCTTTTTCCCCATTGCTTTTCTGTATAGCCTTTGATCAGCTTTTCATAAATGTCCTTCCCGACTAAGGAAATCGCCTGCTCCTCTAAATTCTTGGGTGTACCTACAATTACATTCCGCTGTTTTTCTATGATTTCCATAGCCTCAGCCGGCGTTTTAACTCCCCACATTTTGCAAAAGGTATTCATATTAAACGGAAGATTGTACAGTTCGTCCTTGTACCTGGCAACAGGGGAATTTGTGTACCGGTTGAATTCCGCAAACCGCTGAATATATTCCCAAACTCTCTTATTGTTCGTATGAAAAATATGCGCGCCATATTTATGTACATTGATCCCACCAATATTTTCAGTGTATATATTCCCGCCAATATGTGAACGCTTATCAATTACAATTACCTTTTTCCCCTGGCGATGGGCTTCGTACGCAAATACTGAACCGAAAAGTCCTGCTCCCACTATCAGATAATCGTACACTTGACCGTCATTCTCCTTTTGTTCAAACTAATCCTTCCCTGTTACAATCCTCAAACCAATCCCTGATAGACTCTTCCAAAGTATAATGAAACCTATACCCTGTCCCCGCCATCTTCTTCCCGCTGATATTGGTTGACACCATCAGCTTTTTCACCCTGGCCGGATGGATTCCTACCTTTTTCCCGCCCAACGGT
>Ga0073906_1005048_pt1 | contig 12370 bp, 13 predicted proteins | sample Inofromicrocosms_FD_65485 | JGI IMG/M metagenome (GOLD analysis project Ga0073906, IMG submission 65485) | Mouse cecum microbial communities from Vienna, Austria - Inoculum for glucosamine and mucus D2O microcosms | ecosystem: Host-associated > Mammals > Digestive system > Large intestine >... | reverse complement strand
CCGGCTGCTCCCGCTCTGGACCGGCAGGTGGATATGGTTGCAGACCTTTTCGCATTTGGCGATGGTGTCAATCAGCCGGTGGGAGCAGTCCTTTGGGTGGGAGGTCATAAAGCGAATGCGGAAATCCCCCTCAACCGCGTTGAGCCGCTCCAGCAGGGTGGCAAAATCTGTACCCTCTTCTAGGCCCTTCCCATAGGAATTGACGTTCTGCCCCAAAAGGGTGATATCCTTGTAACCAGCCTGGACCAGTTCTTTGAACTCCTCCAGAATCCGCTCCGGGCGGCGGCTCCGCTCCCGGCCCCGCACATAGGGGACTACGCAGTAGGAGCAGAAGTTGTCGCAGCCGTACATAATGGGCAGCCAGGCCTTTACCCCCTCTTCCCGAAGGGCGGGGATTCCCTCCGCGACGCAGCCGTCGTCGGGGGCAACCCGAAAGATCCGCTTCCCCTCGTCCAGGCAGCTCTGAATCAGGGAGGGCAGCCGGTAGGCCGAATGGGAGCCGAATACAAACCCGACGTAGGGATAGCTTTTCTTCAGCTTTTCCACTACATGGGGCTGTTCGGTCATGCAGCCGCAGATGCCAATGAGCAGAGCGGGCTTGACGGCCTTGAGCTGCTTTAAATTTCCGATGTTGCCGAACACCTTGGTCTCGGCGTTTTCCCGGATGGCGCAGGTGTTAAAGAGGATCAGGTCCGCCTGCTCCGGGGAATCGGTAAAGGAAAAGCCCATTTGAGCCAGAATCCCCTTTAGCTTCTCCCCATCCGCCACATTCTGCTGGCATCCAAAGGTATGCACCATAGCCAGAGGGTTTTTGTTTTGGGTATGGAACCGCTCCCGCAGGCGGGGCCAAAGGGACTCGGCGATGCGGTTTTGCTCCTCAATGGCATCCACGGAGACTTCCCTATGTACGTTTATTGGCAAATTAATCCCCCCAGTCAGTACATTACACTTTATCTTACCACAAATCGACGTTTCTTTCAATCCTGTTTTTCAACATCAGCCTTTCCAAAGCTGAAATCCATCGGCATAAGCAATGTAACCGGCTTTTTGGGCCAGCTTTTGGGAAGGAGTATTTCCCAGTTCTAAGCTGTAAAGCGGAACAAAGCCCTATTCCTGCATAGCTGAAGTCCATCCATATAACGATTCCAGTCCAAACCCCTGTCTCCGGCAGCCGCATATTGTTTCAATTCCAGCCTCATGTCCTGCGATTGCCTTGCGCACACTGCGGCAAATAGATACCAAGCGTCTGTTGTTGATAACGCCCACATACGGCTGAGCAAAGGGAATTTCATCAATACAGTCCCGAAAAGACGCTTCAAAAAGCGCCGCACCGCCGGAGTCCAACAGACAGCAGCCGGAAGCAGGGACCTTCTGATGAGGAAGGTAGTAAAAACATAGTTCCCGGCTGAAGCGGTTTACACCGAGTTTTTCCAAATATGCAGATACGTCCCAAACGCCGCTGTGCAGAAGCTCCATTGCCTTTTGGATAAAGTCTTCCTCCGCCTGCCTGCCAAAGCGGTACACAATCTCTCCGTGAACGGTTTTACCTGCAAAGAGGAGCGGAGCCAAAGCGGTGCTTCCCCAAGGCTCGTTGACATAGACCATTTTATCCTTCTCATAGGTAAACATACATTCCATATGAATTTGCAGCAATTCCCGTTCTGTCATCCAAGTACACCTCTTTTGCACTTTAACTAATTTTTCTGGTACGCCATTATTTTGCAGTTTCTGCTGTCATCCCTGTCTATCTTTGCTGCAACCAGCAGATTTTTCCCGGCATCATATGCACAGCCGCACACAGCGTCCCCGCCGTACATCGACGGCTGCTTTAACAGGGTCAGCCTATCCAAGGCAGGAAAATCCTCCAGTGAGGCTTCCTTTGCAGTCCAGTCCATTTTCTCCATGACCTCCGCGCCTGTGTCATACTCCCCACAGCACAGGACATCATAGACGGAGCGCAGGAGAAAATCGGTCAAGCGGCTGTCTATCACGTTCCAGTCGGTTATAGAATCCTCCTCAATCAGCATGTATACGGGAGGATTTTCCTGCCCGATTTCATTCATCCGAATCCCAAATTTGGAGATTCCCGCGCCAAAGTCGCTGCCGATCAACAAATAATTCTGGACACGGCTTTCCCATTGTTCTCTGGGAAGCCTATAAAGCTGGTAATACTCGTTGCCGGTATAGTCCTGAGGGGATTTTTCCCAATACTCCTTGTCGCTATCAATCCATTCCTGAATGCTGTCATAGGAAAACCAGAAAAACTCCCCTTTTTTCGTCCAGATGTCGGCCGTCCTAAATAAGGGACAGTCTGCCGCCAGGCTCCAGAACTCAAACAGGGCAGGAGGCAGCTTTAAATTCTTTTCACGTTCTGCCTGCAAAAGAGCATCCTTTCCCACCGGCTCCGTATAACCTAATAGCTTTAAGATTTCAACAGCGGTTAAATCATACTGAAAGCTCATTACAGTTTCCTCCTATGAAGTGAGTCAATAAACAATCGCCACATCTAACATTTTTATATGCCGTTAACCTTGACAGCTGGCATTATTTTAGCTGATTAAAGCCTATTTTCAGAAGATATTCCAAAACATCAGAAAAAGCTGTATCCTGCACTGTATTGTCCTCATGGTCGTAAAAAACAATTTCCTCTCTGCACTTTCCCTCCGCAACGCGGAATGCGTAATAGTCCCCACATCCATTATCCGCCATAATAAGCAAATCCTTTACTATGGCCGGATTGTGGTTAAAAATGAAAAAAACGCTTTTTTTATCTAACGAATAGATATTTGCATACCCAAAATAGCCGCCGCCAAAATTTAAGAGAAACTGTATGTATTTTTTGGGAAAGACAATTTGATGCTGTTTTTGGAAGGCGATAACCTCTTCCATTGTAGGAATGTTGTCATGCTCCAATTCAAAAAGCAAAGGTTCTTTTGTTTTCGTTTTTTGAATAGCTTCCTTAAATATTTCAAAATCCATATCTATTTCTCTTTTCTATTTAGCAATTCCATCTCAATGCAGTTCCAAACTTCCCCCATACAACGGTAGCTTTCCGGCGTTTCCCGCTGCACCCTTTTAAATCCGCAGGCTTCATAACACCTGATAGCTGTCCGGTTATTTTCAAAAACCCCCAGGGATATTTTATCAACCCCGACAAAATCAAAGGCATACCGGACCGCCAGGGAAACCATTTTCCTCCCATAGCCCTTTCCCCGCCTTTGGCTGTCCACAATGACAAACCCCAGTCGTATCTCGCTGAGGTTGTCTTCATGGGGAAAGCGCATGGTAAAATGCCCAACCACCTCTGAACCGTCAAAGGCGGTCATGCCCCATATCCTTCCGCTGTCCTTATCTCTGTCATAGTAGGCGTTCATATCGCCAGGGGTGATGGGGTATTTTTCATAGCGGTCCGCGCTCCATTGGCGGAAAGCGTATTCGTCCTTCAGCCACTTTGTAATAACCTCTGCGTCGCAGGCTTTATACGGCCTTAATCTCAGCATAACAGCTCTCCTTTACAAAACGTATTTCATAATGGTATTGTGAAAACAGGTCCGGAAGCCCAGGCGCTTATACAGGTTCACAGAATCCCCGCAGGAGCTCAGCGTCACATACTCCGCGCCATTTTTCAGCAGTTCACTGACAACATAAGAACACAGCGAGATCGCCGCCTTTCTTCTGCGATGGGATTCCAGGGTCGATACAAACTCCAGGGAGGCCGCCGCCGATATCCAGTACTGAGCCCTTTTTTAGATATTTCTCCATTTTTCGCTTGGTAATCTCAAACTCAAAGCGGAAGCCCTCCAGGCGGTTCCATTCCCTTTCCGGGGCATCGTCGTAGGCTTTTTTCACAATGACTGCTTCGTCCATGGGTTTCAGCTTCCTTTCCCCTTTTAAATCCACTGAGCCGCAATCTCCGCTTTCATCGGAGTACGGCGGATTCACACAATCGCTTCTTTTACCTCTACTGCCAATTCACTTACCGATTTTCCAAAGGACCTGATTCGCGTCACGTTTTTAAAGTCCTTCTGATTTTGCAGACACAGATGGATATGTCTCATACACCAGCAGCCCTCCGCTTCCCCCCTTGCCAGGATTCGGTCATGAATCAAATCATATGAGGACTCTAACAATATGTGCCTGACGGAAATTCCCCTTTCCTCCAGCGGACGTCTTATTTTCTCAAAGGAATCAGGGTACACCAATGTCATGGGTACATAAATATCCTCGGCATAGCGTTGCGTAATATCTGCCAGCAGAGCGGAGCATAGAGTAAACCACAGCGGATACCCTTCAAAAATATAACCGTTGAACAATTCCTTTGGCATATTGTCCCTGACTGCATTTCCAACCAGCTCCGCGTCAAATATAAAACTCTCAGGCTCCATATTATGCAATTTTTCCGCAAGAGAGCTTTTACCCACACCATATGGCCCGTTAATCCATATTATCATTTTCCTTATTCCTGTTCTTGCTGTACCCCCGGCAGATTCTTTCTCAGCTCCACCCGGCGTATCTTGCCGCTGATGGTCTTGGGCAGCTCGTCCACAAATTCCACGATTCTCGGATACTTATAGGGGGCGGTCTGCTGCTTCACATAGTTCTGAATCTCCTTGACCAGGGCGTCAGAGGGCTCCGTCCCCTTGGTCAGCACAATGCTGGCCTTGACCACAACGCCCCGCACCGGGTCAGGGGCTCCGGTGACTCCGCACTCCAGGATATAGGGCAGCTCCATCAGCACGCTTTCAATCTCAAAGGGCCCGATGCGGTAGCCGGAGGCCTTGATGACGTCGTCCATCCGCCCCACATACCAGAAGAAGCCGTCGTCGTCCCGCCAGACGGTGTCCAGGGTGTGGTAAACGCCGTTCTTCCACACCTCCTCGGTTTTTTCCGGACCCTCGTAATAGCCCACAAACATACCCAGCTGCTTGCTGCCGCGGGTGCGCACCACCAGTTCTCCAACCTCGCCGTTGGGGACAGGGTTTCCCTCCTCGTCCACCACGTCCAGGTCGTACATGGGGGACGCCTTTCCCAGCGAGCCCACCTTGGTATGGCTGCCCACATAGTTGGCGGTCAGGGCAGTGGTTTCGGTCTGACCAAAGGCCTCCATAATCATCAGGCCGGTGTACTCCTGGAACTTGCGGAACACCTCCGGGTTGAGGGCCTCACCGGCGGTGGTGACATATTTCAGGCAGGAGAGGTCGTAATGCTCCAGCCCCTCCTTGATGAGGAACCGATAGATGGTAGGCGGCGCACAGAAGGTGGTCACCTTGTATTTTTGAATCCGCTCCAGCAGGTGGGAAGGAATGAACTTGTCGAAATCGTATACAAAGATGCCCGCCGCCATAAACCACTGACCGTAAATCTTGCCCCACACCGACTTGGCCCATCCGGTCTCCGAAACAGTCAGATGCAGGCCGTCGGGCTGGACATTGTGCCAGTGCTTGGCGGTGACGATGTGGGCCAGGGGGTACAGATGATTGTGGCAGACCATTTTGGGGTATCCCGTGGTGCCGGAGGTAAAGTACAGCAGCATCAGCTCGCTGGCCTTGAAGTCCAGGCGATCAAAGGTATCGGGGCATTTCTCCAGCTCCCGGTCAAAGGAAATCCATCCCTCCCGCTCCCCTCTTGCCAGGAAGCGTGCCTTCAGCCCGTCGTAGGATGCCGCGGCGTCCTCCACATGTCCGGCGAACTCCCCCTCGGCGGTGCTGACAATGGCGGATATTCCGGCGGCGTTAAAGCGGTAGAGCAGGTCCTTTTTGGTGAGCAGATGGGTGGCCGGCACGGCGATGGCCCCGATTTTATGCAGCCCCAAAATGGCGAACCAGAACTGGTAATGCCGCTTGAGCACCAGCATCACCCGGTCCCCCTTTTTGACGCCATAGCGGGTGAAGAGATTGGCGGCTTTGCTGGAGTACCGGCTCATCTCCCCAAAGGTGAAGGTCCGCTCCTCCCCCGCCTCGTTGCACCAGACCATGGCGCGGCGGTCCGGCTCCATGCGGGCGATTTCGTCCACCACGTCGTAGGCAAAGTTGAAGTTGTCCTCATAAACGGCCTCAAAGCCGGAAATCACTCCGTTTTCGTCAAAGGCTTCCCGGCAAAATTTCTTGTGGTACTGTTCTGCTTGTCCCATAACTGATTCTCCTCTGCAAAATAAGATGGTCTTGTACATTCCGCAGACGTTTGATCAGACGATTCTGCATCCTGCTGTCTTCGTCTGACATAGCACATCAACCGGCGAAGTCGGAAAACAGATAACAGATAGCAGATAGCCCAAAACAGGCGCGAAAACATATAGACAGAAAGCCCCGATATTGTCATATAAAACAAAAGGGGCCTGTGTATAACTTTAATCGTTATCCAGCCATTTGTCAATCCTGTTTTTCCATTATTTTCGCACATTTTCCTTTGACCGTCTGGAGCAAGACGGCAGAATTTACAAATCTGTATGGAAAAAGGTCCAAAAGTGTGGTATAATTTTTTCATTCTTATCATAATCCGGAACCGGTAAAAGGCCGGAACATAAAAGGAGGCGGCCCATGACGGAACAAAGCGGCAGGCGCTTTACACTGTCCCAGGCATTAGATCGTTCCCCCATCATTGCCGCGGTCAAGGATGAGGAGCAGCTTCGCGTCTGCCTGACCTCTGACTGCGCCGCCGTATTTCTGCTGTTTGGGAATATCTGCAACATCGGAGGATTGGTGGAGCAGGTCAAACAGGAGGGGAAGCTGGCCCTTGTACACATGGAATTTATAGACGGCCTTGCTCTGCGGGAAATATCCGTTTCCTTTATCCAGCAGTTTACCCAGGCGGACGGCATTTTATCCACCAAGCCGACGCTGATTCGCCGGGCCAAGGAGCTGGGGCTGACCGCTGTCCAGCGCTTTTTTCTGATCGACTCCATTGCCTTTGAAAGCGTCCACAGGCAGATGGCGGCAGGCTGTGCGGACTACGTGGAGGTCCTTCCCGCGGTGCTTCCTAAAATACTGCGGGGTATCTGTCAGGATACCTCCACCCCGGTGATTGCCAGCGGAATGATAACCGACAAGGAGGACGTCCTCACTGCCCTGGACTGCGGCGCGGCGGCGATTTCATCCACCAATCCCCAGGTTTGGTTTATGTAAAAAAGACGGGAGGATTCTACCATGACAAAGGATTATATCATCGCCCTGGACCAAGGGACCACCAGCTCCAGGGCAATTCTTTTCAACAAAAGCCAAGAGATTATGGCTGTATCCCAAAAGGAATTCCGTCAGATATACCCCCAATCCGGCTATGTGGAGCAGGACCCCATGGAGATATACTCCTCCCAGTACGGCGTCCTGATGGAGGTGGTGGCCAAAAGCGGAATCTCCCCCGCTCAGATTGCCGCCGTGGGCATCACCAACCAGCGGGAGACGACAATTATCTGGGACAAAAACACCGGCGAGCCGGTCTACAATGCCATTGTCTGGCAGTGCCGCCGGACCTCCGCCATCTGCGAGCGGCTGAAGGCCGAGGGATGGGAGCCGTACATCCGGGAATCCACCGGACTGTTGATTGACGCCTACTTTTCCGCCACCAAAATTGCCTGGATCCTGGACCAGATACCGGGGGCGCGGAAACGGGCGGAGGCGGGAGAGCTGCTGTTCGGCACCGTGGACACCTGGCTCATCTGGAAGCTCACCGGCGGGAAGGTCCACGCCACCGATTACACCAACGCCTCCCGAACCATGCTCTTCAATATCTCCACCTTGGAATGGGACCAGAAGATACTAAACCTGCTGAAGATTCCCCGCTCCATGCTGCCGGAAGCGAGACCCTCCAGCGGTCATTTCGGCACACTGAACCTGTCGGGGGTGGAAATCCCCATCAGCGGCGCGGCGGGCGACCAGCAGGCGGCCCTTTACGGCCAGACCTGTTTTGACCGGGGCAGCGCCAAAAATACATACGGCACCGGCTGTTTTCTGCTGATGAACACCGGGGAAACCCTCTGCCGGAGCAAAAACGGGATGCTCACCACCATCGCTGCCTCCCAGAAGGGCAAAATCCGGTATGCCCTGGAGGGCAGCGTCTTCACGGCTGGGGCGGTGGTACAGTGGCTGCGGGACGAGCTCCACCTGATCACCGAATCCTCCGACAGCGAATACTTTGCCCGGAAGGTTCCGGACTGCGGCGGGGTGTACATGGTCCCCGCCTTTACCGGCCTGGGGGCCCCCCACTGGGATATGTACGCCAGGGGCGCGCTGGTGGGTCTCAGCCGGGGCAGCAATAAAAACCACATTATCCGGGCCTGCCTGGAGTCCATCGCCTACCAGTCCAGGGACCTGCTGGAGGCCATTGAGAGCGACACGGGCATCCCCCTGGACTACCTGCGGGTGGACGGCGGGGCCAGCGCCAACAACTTCCTGATGCAGTTCCAGGCGGACATCCTGGACTGTGAGGTCCGCCGCCCCAAAATCCGGGAGACCACCGCCCTGGGGGCCGCGCTGCTGGCGGGGCTTGCCGTGGGGATGTGGAAGGATGAGGAGGAAATCCGCCAATGCTGGACCCTGGACCGGGCCTATATCCCCCTTATCGGGGAGGAGCAGCGGACAAAGCTGATCCGGGGCTGGAACAAGGCGGTGGAGCGGGCGAAAAGCTGGGAGACGGAGGAATAACCTTCGACTCACGAAAAGATGGAGAATTAAGAATATGAATATAAAAAAGGAACTTGAAGCAAAGGCAGGTATCACAAGCGGTATCTATCTGAACGATGTCGAAATTGACCCGCTCACGATAAAGGCCGTTATGATAAATGAGGTGGTCCCGTCTGACCCTTCACAGGATTTTTACGGAGGCCCTGACGCCGGTTATCTGAAAACAACGATTCCCCTTTTGCAGGGGGCTGGAGCTGGAGTCAATTCTATACAAGACATATTGCAAATAGGAATTTACATCACAAATGCCGTGAAAACCCCCAAAACCGAATATACCATTGATAAAACCAGCATCGAAACCAGTTTACCCTATCTGGAAGCGGAGCTTTCCTTATTTCCCAACATAAAGGTCATCATGCTCATGGGAGACGTTGCAAAGAAAGCCTTTAACATGATTGCGAAAAAATCGACAAAGAAAAACGTGATTCCCTCTGTCTCCACCTATAAATTGCGGAGCAGTGAATTCTATTATAAGGACATCCGGGTAATACCCTCCTACATAATGACAGGGGGAAATCTTTTCATTGAAAAGTCAAAGGTGACAATGGAAACCGAGGACATTGCCGCTATGCTGAAAATCATCAGCTGAAAATTCATAACTGGAGTCAAGCATCAAGGAGTGAGTAAAATGCAGAAGGAAAAGCCCGGCTTTTTTCAAACCCTGTCCAAGGCGTTTGATAATTTGGGCTATATTATGAAAATCATGGCGGGATCGGCTCCCCTTTTTCTGGCGCTGGCCCTGCTGTTTTCCCTGTTTTCCGGATTAGGCAGCGTGGCCCAGTCCTTCTTCATCGGGAAAATTGTAGACGGCGTTACCGCCTCTGTCCCTTTTCAGACCGTTGTCCCCTTTGCCATAGCCATTATCTGCTTTCAGCTTTTGGCAAAGCTCCAGAACCGGACCCTTTTTGCCCTCAACCGGGTAGTCACTGAGGAGATCAGCGTAAAGATGGAGGGCGACATTCTGGACCTGACCGGGAGGATTCCCTTAAGCAAAATGGACGAGCCCGGATTTCTCAACCGGGTGGAGCAATCCCGAAATCTGGTCAAGAAAACCCCAAATTCCGTCTTTATGATTCTCTTTGGTGCCCTCTCCCTCCTGGCGGGGACGGTGGGGTATGTCATTATCCTCAGCCGGATTCAATTTCTATATGTTTTAATCCTTATCGCCTGTTCAGCGCTGATTTTTATCGCCAACAACAGCTATGAGGACAACGTCATGGGCTTTCTCTTCGCCATGTCCCCGGAGAGGCGAAAAATGGCCTATTGCTCCGAGCTGCTGACCAAGCGGGAATCCTTTGAAGAAATCCGCTCCTACGGCTCGGCGGGATATTTCCAGAAGGAGTATCAGAAAAATGCCCGCAAACAGCTCAACGCCTCCTGGGGGATTTTCCGGCAGCATACATTCTTTTACGGATTGGCGGCGCTGCTGGCTTACGGGGGCTGCGGGCTGGTCTATGTCCTGATTATCCGCAGCGCCCTTCTGGGGCGGATTTCTCTGGGAGATATGACCATGTTCCTGACAGCCTGTCTGGGCTTCCAGGCGGGGCTGACCGAGCTCACCGACGGGCTCTGTTCTCTGCCGCCCCAGTTAAACGCCCTGCAAAAATACCGGGACCTGATTTCTGAGCTGAAGGCAGAGAAGCCCGCCGCGGTCTCCCCCGCCGGAAAGCCCGCCGGGGATGAAAGCGCCCTGGTCCGGGTGGAAAACCTGACCTTTGCCTATCCGGGCACCGAAAAAACCATACTAAACGGCGTTTCCCTGGAGATAAAAAAGGGAGAATGTGTGGCGCTGGTGGGGACCAACGGCTCCGGCAAAACCACTCTGGTCCGGCTTCTGTCGGGGTTTTATGAACAATACCAGGGAATCATCCAGGTGGACGGCATACCTGCGGTGCTGTTCCAGAATTACCTAAAGCCCAGCCTGACAGTGGGAGAATCCATAGCCTATGCTACGGTGGATGATACAAACCGGGAGAAAATCGAAGAAGCCCTGAAACAGAGCGGCTACCCCTCCGAAACCCTTCCCAAAAACCTGGACACCAATCTGACCAAAGCCTTTGCCAAGGACGGGGTTATTCCCTCCGGCGGGCAATGGCAGCGGCTGGCCCTGGCTCGGATGTTCTACCGGGACGCTCCCCTGTACATCCTGGACGAGCCCTCCGCCGCCCTGGACCCCCAGGCGGAGGACGAGGTCTTCCGGATGCTGGCCTCCATGAAGGGGGAACGCTCGGTGCTCTTTATCACCCATCGCCTTGCCAGCGTCTCGATTGCCGACCGGGTAATCTATCTGACGCCCCAGGGACAGGCCATTCAGGGAACCCATCAGGAGCTGATGGAAAGCTGCCCGCCCTATCGGGAGCTGTATGAGCTTCAGGCCAGCAAGTATTTGAGGGAGGAAAAAGACAATGTGGGCAATTCAGATTGTTGACGGAAAGCGGGGCATTATCTACCTGCGGGAGGCCCTGCTGGACGGCAGAATCATTATTTTTGACAAGGAAGAGGCCGCTCTGCGCTTTATGGGTGTGGTCAAGGACAAGGTAGAGAATGCCCTGGGGGTACGGCTCAGGCCCCTCCGCTACAGCAGCGACCCCCGAAAGGACAAGCCCTACAAGGTACCGGATTCCGCCGTCGATTCGCTGGCGGAGTGTATCCTCGCCTATGCGGGGTGACGTCGTACCAATCCAAAGAAGAAAGGTGACAAAATGCCGCTGAAGGACATCCCGCAGCCAGATATACTCCAAATCAGCAAAACCCTGCGCCTGCGTAAATACGACGGCGATTATTCCGCGTTTTTACCCGCATATCAATCAAAATTCCGAAGGGATTTTTGATGAGAGAAAGCTACCGGACCTGAACTATGTAAAGGGTATGTGCGAATACCTCGATAAGGTTGGAGAACTTTATCTGATAGAAGCAGAAGAAAACGGGTCCTTTCTCGCCATAGGCGATGTGACCGTAAAAAGCGAAAACCCGCCCATCGCCATATGGTTGGAGCGGTATCGGGGCATCGGCGTTGGCGCTGCTGTCATGAAAACTGTAATTGCCAGATTGAAGGAGCTGGGGTTCACGGAGATAACGGGCTCGACGGTTTACAAGTGGAATCTGCCGTCCCAAAAACTCCACGAAAAGCTGGGCTTTCAGCGCACCGGCGAAAAAGAGGATGAGTATATCTACAGCCTGCGGCTTTAACATCCCCCAAATATATATCCGCATGAGTCCTGACTAAAATGGTACAAAAACCGAGCTTCAAGAGTAAGTTCCTGAAGCTCGGTTTAGTACACAGTTTATCAGGGCTTTTGTATTTGCAGAAGGATATTTTCAATAAAATCAGAAGAATTTTCCCAGACTGTTATAAATTCAGCGCAGCCGGATTCAAGCGAGTATTCTACCGCGCGGATATATGCGCGTGTCTTACAGGCAATTTCATTTCATAGTTTTCATCAGCATGGACAAGCGCCTCCGTTTTCTCCGCTTCCAGATTATACTGTTTCCGATATTCCTCACGTTTGCGCGTTTCCATTCTGTATCTTCTTGAAATTAAAGTATAACCCTATTGTACATTTTACACTATACAATAAACATCGCATCTCCCAAACTGTAAAACCGGTACTTCTCCTCCACTGCCAGCCGGTACGCCGCCATGGTGTGATCATACCCCGCAAAGGCGCTGAACAGCATGATCAGCGTGCTCTCCG
>Ga0073906_1005041_pt1 | contig 12391 bp, 10 predicted proteins | sample Inofromicrocosms_FD_65485 | JGI IMG/M metagenome (GOLD analysis project Ga0073906, IMG submission 65485) | Mouse cecum microbial communities from Vienna, Austria - Inoculum for glucosamine and mucus D2O microcosms | ecosystem: Host-associated > Mammals > Digestive system > Large intestine >... | reverse complement strand
TCATCTACAAGCGGACCTGGATGCGGCTGGCCCGGCGGGCGGTGCGGGACGCCAAGTTCCGCTCCTGGGAGCCGGATGTGACGGTGAAGCTGTGGGCCAGCGTGCGGCGGGGGGAAAAGCTGTATATCTCGCCCTATAAGAACAACGCGGACATCAAGTTTGACAGCTCCCACCCCTGCGAGGTGAACGTGCTGAAGGCCTTTGCCCAGCCCGCCTTTGACCACCTGCACCTGTCCCCGGAGATGGAGCGGTACAATGAGGTGCACCATTTGGCGGCGGCGTTCCCCCTGTTCGAGACGCTGGACGAGCAGTATGTGGCCCCGGACTCCCTGCTGCGGGAGTTCATCGGCGGCGGCATCTACGACGGCTGAGTCCCCTGCGCCCCCTTCCGGGGGCGCAAAGCGCGTCCCCCAGACAGCCTGTCATGGTTTGACCGGGGGGCACGTATACTATAGCATCAAAAAATTAAAAGAGGTACTCCATGTCCAGAGAAAAGAAGCAGTCGTTTATGGGCGGCGTCACCATTATGGCCATCTCCACCATCTTTGTGAAGATCTGCGGCGCCCTGTACAAGATCCCCCTGAATAATATTCTGGGGGAGAAGGGCGTTACCCATTTCATGAGCGCGTATAATATCTACGCCGTGCTCCTGACCCTATCCACCACGGGCCTGCCGCTGGCCCTGAGCAAGCTCATCAGCGAGGCCCACAGCACCAACCGCCGCACCCAGATCCGCCGCTGCTTTTATACCGCTATGGCGCTGTTCGTCATTCTCGGCATTGCCGGTTCCGCCGTCATGTTCTTCTTTGCGGAGGAGCTGGCCGCCATGATGAACAACTCTCTGGCCTACTGGCCCATCAAGGCCCTGAGCATATCCGTAGTCTGCGTGTCCATCATGTGCGCCTACCGGGGCTTTGCCCAGGGGCGGCAGAACATGGTTCCCACCGCTGTGTCCCAGTTTATTGAGGCGTTTTTCAAAATGGTGGTGGGCCTGCCCCTGGCGTGGTACTTCATTCACCTGGGGAAGTCCCTGGAGATCGGCGCGGCGGGGGCGATCCTGGGCGTCAGCGCGGGCAGCGTGCTGGCGATGCTGTACATGATCTTCAATTACCGCAAGAACCGGGGGCCCATCCTCTGGGGGACCGACGTGCCCCAGAGCTACGGCACCATTGTGAAACGGTTGCTGGGCCTGGGCATCCCCATCACCATCGGGCAGGCCAGCATGAGCATCCTGAACCTGCTGGATCAGGCGATTATCCTGGGCCAGCTGCAGGATGTGCTGGGCCTCACAGAGGATGCGGCGGCGGGCCTGTGCGGCCAGTACACCTTCAGCAGCACGCTGTTCAACCTGCCCGCCGCTTTCCTGCCGGCGGTGACGGTGAGCCTGATCCCCGCCATCTCCGTGGCGGTGGTCCGGCAGAATCACGGGGAGGTCAACCGGATCGTATCCACCAGCTTCCGCCTGATCGCGGCGCTGGCCATTCCGGCGGGCGTGGGGCTGTCGGTGCTGGCCGGCCCGATCCTGCTGATGCTCTACCCCAGCAAACAGCAGACGGCGGTCGCCGCCACCTACCACCTCCATATGCTGGGCATCGCGTCCATCTTTGTCTGTATCATGCTGCTGACCAACTCCATCATGCAGGCCCACGGGAAGGTGAAGCTGCCCATCTATACCATGATCCTGGGCGGCGTGGTCAAGGTGGCCATCAACTATATGCTGGTGGGGAACCCGGACATCAACATCAAGGGCGCGCCCATCGGCACCCTGGCCTGCTACGGGCTGGTAGCCCTGGTGAACCTGGTCATTGTCCACCGGCTGCTGGAGGAGAAGCCCAACTACTTCTTTATCTTCTCCAAGCCGGTCATTGCCTCGGCGGCCATGGGGGCGGCGGCCTGGGCGTCCCACGGGCTGCTGAGCGGGGTCATCGGCGGCAGCTATATGAAAAACAGCCTGTGTACGCTGTGCGCCGTGGGCATCGCGGTGGTGGTGTATCTGATCCTGGTTATCGCCCTGCGGATGATCACCAAAGCGGATCTGAAGATGATCCCCCACGGGGATAAGCTGGCAAAGCTGCTGCATGTTCGCTAGTCACAGCAGAAAACAGCGGCGGCGGTCTCTCGTTTTGAGACCGCCGCCGCTGTTTTCTGCCCCTGCGGTTTATCCTTCCCGCGCGTTTCCCGCGCCGGGATAAAAGAGGATATGGACATGTCCGGCGGTGTCTGTCATAATCTGCGCATCCACCTCATAGATCTCCCGGATAAACTCCGGCGTCAGCAAACGCCCCGGCGGACCCTGACCGACGACCCTGCCGTCTTTTACAGCATACAGCCGGTCACAATACATGGCGGCGATATTCAGGTCGTGAAAAGCGGCGACAACCGTCCGGTCCAGCCCCCGCACCAAATCCATCAGCTGGAGCTGGTACTTGATATCCAGATGGTTCGTGGGCTCGTCCAGAATCAGGCAGGCTGTCCGCTGGGCCAGGGCCCGTGCCAGAATCACCCGCTGCTGCTCCCCGCCGGAGAGGGTGGAGAATGACCGGTCCGCAAATGCCGACATCCCAACCGTTTCCAGGGACTCCGCTACAATGCTGTAGTCCTCCGCATTGTCCCGCTCCAGGGCCCGTTTATGGGGCGCGCGCCCCATCAGGACCACATCCCTGACGGAAAAATCAAAATTATAGTAGTTGTGCTGCGCTACCACGGCAATGCATCGGGCGGATTCCTTATAGGGATACCTGTCCAGCGCTCTGCCGTCCAGATACACCGCCCCGGCAGCAGGTTTCAGCACCCGGTAGATACATTTGAGCAGAGTGGACTTTCCGCTGCCGTTGGGGCCAATCACGCCAACCAATTCCCGGTCGCCAATCTCCAGGTCAACGCCCCGCAGGATCTGGCTGCCGCTTAAAACCGCTTCTACGGCTTTCGCTTCGATCTTCATCAGTCCCCGCCTCCAAAACCGTACTTTTTCCGGGCCATCAGGTAAATAAATACCGGCGCGCCCAGGATGGATGTCAGGATACCGACGGGCATCTCGTTTCCCGGCAGGATGGTCCGGCACAGTACGTCCGCCCATACCAGAAACACCGCGCCCGCCAGCGCAGAGATGGGGATCAGCTTTTTATGGTCCGTGCCAAACAGCATCCGTGCGCCGTGGGGGACCACCAGCCCAACAAAACCAATCACCCCGGCGTTGTACACCGCAAAGCCCACCATCAGCGAGGACACGATGAGATACGCCACCCGCCAGCGGTGGAGGTCCGTCCCCAGGGTAATGGCGCTCTCATCCCCCAGCAGCATCAGGTTCAGCGTCCTGTGCTGGGTCAGGAAGAACAGCGTTCCCGCCAGCGCCACCACAAGAATGGCGGCGTTGTTCTCCCAGTTGGCGGCAGCCAGACTGCCCATGGTCCAGTTGACAATCTTGGCGGTGGAGTGGTCGTCGTGGGCAACGTAGATGATAAAGCTGGAGAACGCCCCGCACACCGCCGCCAGGGCGGAGCCTGCCAGCAGCAGCTTCACGGAATTGGCCCGTCCGCCCACGTTGGCCAGGGCGATTACCGCCATAGACACGCAAAACGCGCCGGCAAAGGCCATGATTCCCACATAATGGGGACCAAGGGTCATCCCCACGCCCAGCATGACCGCCACCGTAGCGCCCAGGGACGCGCCGGAGGAAATCCCCAGAATATAGGGGTCCGCCAGCGGATTTTTGACAATGGCCTGCATCACCACGCCGCTGATGGACAGCCCGACGCCTACCGCCGCCGCCAGCACCAGCCGGGGCAGGCGGATCAGCCACACCACATCGTGGAGGGGCGTCCCCGGCGCCCACTCCGCCGGGATCGGCTGGCCGAGAAACACGCGCCCCAGTTCAAAGCGGATCACCTGGTAAACATCCTCCACAGGCAGGCGCATGGTCCCAAAGGTAACCGCTGTCAGAATCGACAGGGGCAGGACGGCCAGCAGCACAAGGACCGTTATGACATAGAGGGGCGTCCCATGGAACAGTCCCCGCTTAATGGTATCCGGTTTCATAGCGGACCGTTACCCGGCCAGCTGGGGGTACATCCCCTGGGCCAGCACCTGGATACCGTCGCCGGTGCGGGGACCGCTGGCGTACATATCCCCCAGCATCATCAAATATATCCGGCCATTGCGCACGGCGGAGAGGCTGGCCAAGGCGGGATCGTCCTGGATGACAGACAGCTGCTGGGCCTTGACCGTCTCCGGATCGTCGCCGGAATAGGCCATGTAGACCACAAAGATCACATCCGGATCACACACCACCAGATCCTCCTTGCCCATCTCGTTCCCCTCCGGCTTGACCAGCTCGCCCCCCAGCTGCACGACCATATCTCCCGCCAGAGAGTTGGCGGCGTAGTTGGTGATCTTGCCGCTGATGGGTTCCAGCACCGCCACGCGGACCGCCTGCTGGCCCTCCACCGCCGCCAGGGCGTCCGCCACCTGTTCCTTCATCCTGTCCACCAGGGCCTCCGCCTTATCCTCCACATCGAAGATCTTCCCGATGTTCAGGATGTCGCTGTACTCGTTCTCCAGGGTGCGGGTCTTGGCCGCGCCGCTGTTGGCGCTGATGTAGGTTGCCACGCCCTTCTGGTTCCACTCGTATACGTCCCCCAGCTGTTTCTCGCCGAAGTAGGAATCCCAGGAAAAGATCATATCCGGCTCCAGAAGGGTGACCGTCTCCTTGTCCGGGGCAAAGACCGACTCGTCATAGTGCATTTTCGCAAAACCGGCCTTCCACTCGTCCTTGACCTCGTTATCCAGGCCGTAGGATGCCAGGACGCGGTCCTCCAGCCCCAGAGCGATCATGGTTTCCACACAGCCCTGGTAGACGCAGATGACCCGCTCCGGCGCTTTCTCGTAGGTGTATTCCACCGGATTGCCCTCGTAGTCGTAGTTCGTGATGGTAACGGGGTAGTGTCCGGTCTCCGGCCCGGCGGGTTCGGCGCTGCCGGTCGGGCCGGCGGGCTGCTGGGCGTCCGGAGCGTCTGCGGGGGACTGGGGCCCGCCGGCAGGGGCGTCTTTGCCGCCGCAGGCTGCCAGACCCAGGACAAGGACCAGCGCCAACAGCAGGGAAATTGCTTTTTTCATGATTGGTATCTCCTTTGTGTGTTTAATCTGTATATCACCGCAAAAAAAGACTTGCTTTTCCGGGAAAGCAAGTCACAGCCGCACGACAAAGCCAGCCCCCTCATGGGGGCCGCCGCGCCGGACAGGCCGCTTTCTGCGGAAGATACCTACCCACACCACGCCCAGTAGGTCTCCTGGCTTGCGCATCATTATCCGCCGCGCCTTCTCGCTTTCGCAATGGCATCTGCGGCAGACTCCTCGCTTACAGTGACCGGATCGCTCAGGACTTGCACCTGATTCCCTGTTATCTCCCGCCGCCGGGGGCGCGGGAGCACTGGGCATGGATATTCATTTGTCAGTGATAGTATACACCGGCTGGGCATTGCCTGTCAAGCGGAAAATTCCATCGCAATGATGTCGCAATGATGCCTGCTGTGGAGCTGCTGCAGCGCATCAAAAAGCTCCGCCGGTCACTCCCAGGGCAGCTCCACCGCCACGGGCTGGTGGCCCGTGTGGGGCAGAAACACCTCCAGCACATCCCTTGTCCGCAGCTTCAGCGTGCCGGTGCTCTCGCAGGGGTGGCAGCTGAAATATTCGCAGGCCTTGGTCTCCCGGTCCATCACCAGCTGCACCCTGTGCTCCCGGTCGAACAGCAGCGACAGGATGGACGCCGAGCCCGGATGGACCCGCAGCAGCTCCTCCATGGCCTCCGGCGGCGCGAAGCTCAGCCGGGCGCACCCCAGCTGATGGGACAGGTCCTTGGTGTGGAAGGGCTTGCTGCTGGGCATGCACAGCAGATAAAACTGGGTCTTCTGCCGGTTGCACAGCACCAGATTCTTGCACACATCCACCCCCAGCGCCGCGCTGACCGCCTTGCAGTCCTCCATGGTGTTGGCCCAGTCGTGCTCCACCCGCTCGTAGGGGATGCCCAGCGCGGCCAGGGTGTCGAAAACCTGCCGCTGCTCCGGGCTGAGGGGCCCGGCGGGAGCGGTGGTATAAATGTCTGATACGGTCATCATCGTCTCTCTTTTCTGTCTATTATGGAATGATGGGCTGCATTTCCCGGTCCTGGCGGACAATGATCTCCCCGGCGGTGAAAATATCCCCCGCCCCCACGGTCAGAATCAAATCGCCGGGCTGAGCCAGCTTCCGCAGCGTCTGGGCCGTCTCCTCCAGGGTGGGGCAGTACCGCGCGCCGGGAATCTCCCGCGCCAGGTCCGCAGAGGAGATGCCGATGGTGTTCTTCTCCCGTGCCGCGTAAATATCCGTCAGCACGGCGATGTCGGCAGTGCGCAGCTCCGTTACAAATTCATGGAACAGGGCCTTGGTGCGGGTATAGGTGTGGGGCTGGAAGGCGCAGATCACCCGCTGATACCCCAGGCTCCGGGCCATCTCCAGCAGCGCGTGGAGCTCCGCCGGGTGGTGGGCGTAGTCGTCGTAGACCTTGGCCCCATTGCAGGCGCCCTTGTACTCAAAGCGCCGCCCCGCGCCGAAAAAGCCCTCCAGGCCCAGCCTGGCCGCCCGGCTGGGAATGCCCAGCACATAGGCCGCGCTGGCCGCCGCCAGGGCGTTGGACAGGTTGTGCTTTCCCGCCACCCGCAGGGACAGGTGGGTGTACAGCTCCCCGCGGACCACCACGTCAAATTCCGGCCGCCCATAGTGCCAGACAAGGTTTTCCGCCCGGCAGTCGGCGCCCTCGCCGCAGCCGAAGGTGAACAGGGGCAGACCCTTCAGCGCGTCCATGGCGCCGGGGTCGTCGGCGTTGGCCACAATGTGCCCGCCCGCCGGGACCAGCTGGGCGAAGCGGCGGAAGGAGGCCTTGATGTCGTCCAGGTCCTTGAAAAAGTCCAGGTGGTCCGCCTCCACGTTCAGCACCACCGCCACGGTGGGGAAGAAATACAGAAAGCTGTTGCGGTATTCGCAGGATTCCAGTATAATGGTATCTCCCCGCCCCACCCGGTAGCCGCTGTGAAGCATAGGCAGAGTGCCGCCGATCATCACGGTGGGGTCCGCCCCGGCGGCCATAAAAATGTGGGTGGTCATGGAGGTGGTGGTGGTCTTGCCGTGGGTGCCGGCAATGCACACAGCGTTTTCATACTGCTGCATCATGGCCCCCCAGGCCTCCGCCCGCTCAAAGACCGGGACGCCCTGCTCACGGGCCGCGGCGATCTCCGGGTTGTCGTCCCGGATAGCGGCGGTGCGGATGATGAACTCCGCCCCCTCAATGGCCCCGGCGCAGTGGCCCACCGTCACGGGGATGCCCAGGGCGCGCAAATGCTGCACACTCTCGCTCTCGCTCATGTCGCTGCCCTGGACCAGCATGCCCATGCTGTGGAGCACCTCCGCCAGGGGGGACATGGACACGCCGCCGATGCCGGAGAGATGGACACGCCGGCCAGGGGCGATATAGTGTTGAATTTTCGTATCAATATGGGTCATGGAAAAAATCCTTCCCGCAGTAAGATTGAATTTGATTTTTACACGGAATGTATTATACTATAAGAAGTCAAGAGGCGCAACCAATATTTCCACTTATACTATGTCTGTTTTTCACGAAAAATAACCCAAGGAGAAAAAATTGATTTGAAACGGGGTGAGCCTTATGGGGGACCTGCCGGAGCGGGTGGATGAAATACTCAGGCGCCTGGAGTCAGCGGGCTATGAGGCCTGGTGCGTGGGGGGCGCGGTGCGGGACCGGCTGCTGGGCCGGACGCCGGGGGACTGGGACGTGACCACCAACGCGCCGCCGGACAAAGTCCTGCAGCTGTTCGCGCCCCACGCGGCCCCCACCGGACTGCAGCACGGCACGGTGACGGTGTTCGGCGGAAACGGGGTGGAGGTGACCACCTACCGCCGGGACGGGACCTACTCCGACAGCCGCCACCCGGACCGGGTGGAGTTCACCGGCTCTCTGGAGGAGGACCTGAGCCGCCGGGACTTCACCGTCAACGCCATCGCTCTGAACCGGCGGCTGGAGCTGCGGGACCCCTTCCATGGCCGGGAGGACCTGGAGAAACAGGTCCTGCGGGCGGTGGGGGAGCCGGAGCGGCGGTTCCGGGAGGACGCGCTGCGCATTCTCCGGGGCCTGCGATTCGCCTCCAAGCTGGGGTTTGCCATTGAGCCGGACACGGGGTCAGCCCTCCGCCGGTGCGCGCCGCTGCTGGAAAAAATCGCCGTGGAGCGCATACAGGTGGAACTGAGCGGCCTGCTGTGCGGGGACGGGGCGGCGGCGGTGCTGCTGGCGTACCCGGACGTGCTGGGGGTGTTTCTGCCGGAAATTCTGCCCTGCGTGGGCTTTGACCAGCACAGCCCCTACCACTGCTACGACGTGTGGGAGCACACGGCCCGGTCGGCGGCGGCGGTGCGGCCAACGCCGGTGCTGCGGTACACCATGCTGCTCCACGACCTGGGCAAGCCGGCATCCTTCCTGCTGGGGGAGGACGGCCGGGGCCATTTCTACGGGCACTGGCGCAAAAGCGTGGAGCTGGGGGACCGGATCCTGCGGCGGCTGCGGGTGGACAACCACAGCCGAAAGCAAATTTTGACCCTGGTGGAGCGCCACGACTGCGATCTGGCCATGAACCCCCGGTCCGTGCGGCGGAACCTGGCCCGGTACGGGGAGGAGACGGTGCGGCTGCTGCTGGAGGTGAAGCGGGCGGACAATCTGGCCCAGGCGGCGGCCTACCGGGACCGGCAGGGGCTGCTGGACGAGTGGGAGGCGCTGCTGGACCAGGTGCTGGCGGAGGGCAGCTGCTTCTCCCTGAAACAGCTGGAGGTCAAGGGCGGCGACCTGTCCGGTCTGGGCCTGCGGGGCCCGGCCATCGGCGGGGCGCTGCAAACCCTGCTGGAGCAGGTCATCGACAACAAGCTGCCCAATGAGCGGGCGGTTTTATTGGACTATGTGAAGGAGAATCTGTTATGACATATCTGGGCGCACATTTATCCTCTTCCGGAGGATTTTACAAGATGGGAAAGGCGGCGCTGGCCATGGACGCCAACACCTTCCAGTGCTTTGTCCGCAATCCGCGGGGGGCCAGGGCCAAGGCCATCAAGCCCGACGACCTGGAGAAGCTGCGGGCGCTGCTGGAGGAAAACGGGTTTGGCCCCATCGTGGCCCACGCGCCGTATATTATGAACCCCTGTTCCAAGGATGAGGGCATCCGGGAGCTGGCGGGGCGCATGATGGCGGAGGACCTGGCGCTGATGGAGTACCTGCCGGGCAACTACTACAACTTCCACCCAGGCAGCCATGTGGGCCAGGGGGTGGAGACCGGGTGCCGCCAGATCGCGGACATGCTGGACGCAGTGGTAAAGCCGGAGCTGAAGACCACCGTGCTGCTGGAGACCATGGCGGGCAAGGGCAGCGAGATCGGCGGAAAATTTGAGGAGCTGCGGGCCATTATCGATTTAGCCGCCTGCGGGGAGCTGCTGGGGGTGTGTCTGGATACCTGCCACGTGTCCGACGGGGGCTATGATATCGCGGGGAATCTGGACGGCGTGCTGGAGGAATTCGACCGGGTCATCGGTCTGGACCGGCTGAAAGCCATCCACATCAACGACAGCATGAACCCCCTGGGGGCCCATAAGGACCGCCACGCCAAGATTGGGGAGGGCACGCTGGGCACTGCGGCCATTGTCCGGGTCATCACCCACCCGTCTTTGAAGCATCTGCCCTTCCTTCTGGAGACCCCGGACGACGACGCGGGCCACGCCGCCGAAATCGCCATGCTGCGGCGGGAGATTGGAGAGCGGTCAGCGTGAGGCAATCGGGAGAATCTCCTCCAGCGTGCGGACCTCGTAGTCAATGCGCAGGCCCTCCGGTCTGGGGAGGCCCCTGGGGTTGAACCAGCAGCAGGCCAGGCCGGCGTTGTTGGCCCCCTGGATGTCGCTGGTGAGGGAGTCGCCGATGACCAGGCCGTTTTGGGGCGTGAGCCCTGGGACGGCCTGGAACACGTAGTCGAAATACGCCCGGCTGGGCTTGCCGGAGCCGATGGCCTCGGAGATAAAGAGGTCCTTGAAACAGGGGACCAGGGGGGAGAGCCGGAACCGGGAGCGCTGGGACGACTCCACGCCGTTGGTGATGATGTACATCTCGTGGTCCGCCGCCAGGGCTTGGCACAGCTCCAGGGCCCCCGGCAGCAGGAAGGCGCTGGCGGCGATGGTCTGTAAATGGGTCCGGTTGAGGGCAGACGGGTCGCCGGACTGGCCGGACCGGTCCAGATACCGGCGGAAGCGCTCGGTCAGGAGGAATTCTTTGGTACACAGCCCCCGGTCGAAGTCGCGCCACAGCTCGCCGTTGCACCGGCGGTAGAGGGCGTAGCCGTCCTTGGAGAAGGTCAGGCCGTGGGTGCGGCAGACGTTGGCGTAGGCCTGGCGCTCCGCCGCGTCGAAGTCGAAGAGGGTGTTGTCCGCGTCAAAGAGAAGGTATGGATACTGCATGCCGTCAGCCCCTTTCTGGTAGTGGCTTATTGTACCACAGGCCGGGGAACGCGCGCAACAGGAAATGACCATAAAAATATGAAATAGAAAGAGATCACAATATGCCTTTATTAAGCAATCTTTTCATTGTATTTTCAGACACCCTGACCGGCCATCTGGCGCTGGCGGTCTATCTGCTGGCGGTGACGGACGAACACGCCATACGAAGGCGGCTGAAAAAACTGCCGCCGCTGCTCCTGTCGCCGCTGTTTGCCACCCTGCTCTCTATGGTGCTGCTGCAATCGATCCCGGCAGTGGGGATGTACCTCTATTACATCGCCTCCTGCGCCATTCTTGTCATGTGTACCCTATGGGTGCGGTGGGCCTGGCAATGGAGGTTCTGGCAGTCCTTTTCCGCCACCTGCATGGCGAGCGTCTTCCAGGTGGCCGACGCCACCCTGACCATCTGGGCGGTGGACGGGGACACGCCCATGATAATCACAGCCGGGGTGCATCTGGGGGTCAGCATTGCCGCCGCCCTGCTGCTGTACCGGCTGCGGTTTGGAATGTGGTTCCGCCTGCTGCTGGACAGCGAATCCGCGCCCTGGCGGACGGCCCTCCTGTTATTCGCGCTGGAGGCGGCTATGGAGGTGTTCCTCATCCTGGCAAGCGGCATCCAACCGAAGTACCTGCCGGCTTACTACCTGCTGGCGGCGGTGCTGGTGGTGCTGATGGCGGCGCTGATCGTCTACCTGGCCCAGCGGTTCGACGATGCCCGGAAAATGCAGGCCCAGCAGGATGTGATCGCCCAGCAGCGGCTCTATGAGCAGGACCTGGAGGCCATCCGCCGGGAGGTCCGCTCCTTCCGCCACGACTACAAAAACCTGCTGGCGGGCCTGTCCCAGCAGGCCGGGGCCGGGGAGCTGGAGGGGCTGCGCCGGACTTTATCCCAGCTGGACGCCGGATTTGACCAGCGGCTGGGGGAGAAGATCCGGGCGTCCGCCCAGATCGGAAATCTGCAGATTCCGGAGGTGCGGAGCCTCCTTCTGAGCAAGCTCACCGTCATGGGGGAGAAGGGGGTGGCGTGCCGGTTGGAGGCGCTGTACCCGGTAACGGCGGTGGGGATGGACGTCTGGGATTATGTCCGCTGCCTGGGCATCCTGCTCGACAACGCCGCGGAGGCCGCGCTGGACACGGAGCGGCCCTGGGTGGAGATCGTGCTGCTGGCCCAGGACGGGCGGGTATCCCTCCGGGTATCCAACCCCTACGCCAACAGCATTGAACCGGGGAAGCTGTGGGACGAGGGCTGGTCCACCAAGGGGCCGGACCGGGGGGTGGGCCTGTCCGGCTATCAGCGGATTCTGGGCGGCTATCCCAACGCCGCATCCTGTACCAGCTGGGAAAACGGCGTGTTTGTGCAGGAATTAACTGTGGAGGACCGGCTATGATTGGAATTTATCTCTGCGACGACGAGGACGCCGTCCGGCATCAAATCCAGACCGCTCTGGAGTGGAAAATCCTTGTGGAAAACTATGACATGCAGGTGGTGTGCAGCGCCTCTACTGCCCAGGAACTGCTGGATGCGGCGGAAAACGAGCGGCGCGGGATCTACTTCCTGGACGTGGAGCTGAAGGACGGGGCGTGGGACGGCTTCCGGCTGGGGCAGGAGCTGCGGCGGCGGGACCCCCACGGCACGCTGGTGTACATCACCAGCTATAGGGACCTGGCCTGGCGGACGTTCCAATACCATCTGGAGGCGTTCGACTATATTGTCAAGGAGCGGGAGCAGATCGGGCCGTCCGTGTCGCGGTGTTTGGGCGAGATACATATGCGGCTGTTGGCTGAGCGCCGGGACCCGGCGGAGATGTTCACGCTGCGGACA
>Ga0073906_1005040_pt1 | contig 12393 bp, 6 predicted proteins | sample Inofromicrocosms_FD_65485 | JGI IMG/M metagenome (GOLD analysis project Ga0073906, IMG submission 65485) | Mouse cecum microbial communities from Vienna, Austria - Inoculum for glucosamine and mucus D2O microcosms | ecosystem: Host-associated > Mammals > Digestive system > Large intestine > Cecum... | reverse complement strand
ACGGCCAGCATGCACTAACTACTTGCACTATATTGTCCAAGTGTTCTCGAATGTGAATACCCGCGCTGAATTCAAATGGATTAATCTGGAGCAATCTGTATGGTGTCTCATCTGCAGTAAAAATATTAATTCCTGGTAAATCTGCAAATTCAATTTTGTACTCGCCTTTAGCCGGCTCAATTACTAAGAATGGAACCTTGTTGTCAATAAGCTTCTGAAGAAGATTATAGGTGGTATTACTCTTACCAGAGCCAGACGAACCACAAATGAACATGTGAGAAGCAAAAGTATCCAGGTCAAGGAAGGTTTTTGTTTTTTCTTCTTGTCCCATGTGATATACGTTGCCAAAAAGAATAGGACGTTTAACCTTTCTCTTCCATTTTTCCGGAATATTTCTCCCAAATTCAGCCATACTGTCAACCACAATACCTGGAACTGATTTTCTGGGAAGTCCCATGAGAGTTGGGATTTCTTTTCCGGAAATCATCATAGCCGGTGTTATTTTTTCAGTCTGATATGGTGTCGTAGTCGTTTTTCCACTGCCATCCGTGATCTGCTGAAGCATTGTAAGATTAATTACGGGATGCTGAAGATTAGAAATAAATTCCAAAACCCGTTCTCTCTCTATTGGATTTGTGACATCCCACTGATTATAGTACGCCCTCGGTGCAGCTTGAGAGTCTCCAGAGAACAAGGCAGCCAGCGTACTGGTACCCATAGTTGCGGTCGCAACATCATCAGCAATGACATAACAAGCACTATTCCACATACCAAAAGTCTGACTTAAATTGATTCTCTTAATATGCTCTTCAATTTTTGCAAGCAAATTCTGAACAGCCTTATTGTCTCTGTTCATAGTAATCGAATGATTTGTACCCGTTGTAGTTCCAGAACTTTGGCTGTCTCCACTTCCATAACTATCTGATGAAGATGTACTAGAGCTGGTACCTGTAGACGTTCCACTTGCGGAAGATGTTCCAGACGATCTTCCAGAACCCGAGTTAAAATGAATATCGAAAAGTTCATACCCATGTCCACTATTCGAACTTCTTCCCTCGGAAACGCTATTTGTATGGGAAGTACCAAAAGATTTTGAAACAGATCTACTGATTGAACTATTCACGTTGCTCGAAATAGAGTAATTTACGGAATCAGAATCACTTTCTCCATAGGAAACCGTTTCTTTAGCATATGGCGATAACGATGTATATAACGCCTCTAAACCTTCCAGACACCCATCCATAGCGTCTGGTGAAACTCGCTGAGATAAAACCACCAAAGTATAACAATGTCCGTTCATTGCATCAACGAATTTCTCATATCCTTGCGCACTAAACTCTTTATCATGCTGACGCTCATCTTCACGTCTGCTTGGAATCATACTTAAAGAGCGTACTGTTCTACTTGTAGAAATCGCACCAATCATTCCGCAAGAGTCTAATAGTTTGTTTTTCTCGATATCACTCAACTCATCTATTTCACAGCCAGGAAATTGGCCTCTAAGATTATTCGCTAACAAGCCGCCAGCAACTTTTCCATTCCCACTAGTATTGGTGCATAAATATAGCCTTGTCGTATTTCCATCACTCTGAAGGATCAGCGCAACAATTCCTCCAAAGCTATTCAGAGCAGAATATACACTAACCAGCTTCTCAAAAGAGTTTTCATCCTCGTTATACATGAGTTTTGTAATCTGATATACAGCAATACCAGAACGTCCACTTTGAATCGGGTTAAACTTGCATGCTTCGCTTGTGTACAAACTGCCAGAAGTTGCAGGTGACAACATCTCTAAATGCCGACTATTCACGTATAAGCTAGCAATACGAAGATTATTTTGTAATAGAGATAGCTGCGTTGCATCCATCAACATTTTTTTTGCTTGTCTTTGCTTTGTTCCATCCGGATTTCCAATAGGCATAGAACTACCTGCCCCTACCGGCTTAGGCATAGGGAGGCTGCCTCCAGATGAAGCCGTAGGTCTTTTAGCAGATCGCGAAGACCCACCAGAACCTGAATATGAAGGCATAGAAATTCATCTCCTCTCTAATTATCTGCTTCTTCTCAAGACCTTTGCTCCAATTTCGTTTTCTCCCAGATCGTCTTCGCCGCTGTCCTCAGCGCCTACTACCTCATCCAGTTTTTCATCAAACGCCTGTTTCTGTTTGTCAGACATTTCATCATAACCATATCGGTCTTTTAATTCTTGACGCAATTTATCACGATCTGATATTTCTTCAGACGGAGAATCTGTAGTTTCGCTTTCTTCTGTCTCTTCTTCGTCATCTGAACACTCAACTACCTTATCCAGTTTTTCATCAAATGCAGCTTTTTCGTCGTCAGACATATCATCGTAACCATTCTGCTCTCGATATTTTTCTACAACTGCATCGTACTCATCGCGCGATAACTTCATCTTCTCCATAATCTGTTACCATCCTTATATAATTACCTTATGTTTTCGTCGTCATCATCAATTTCGTGTTCCTGAGGGTGACCATCTTCAAATTCGCCCTTTTCTACTTCTTCATCGTCAGTGGCATCACCTTCATCTGTTTTATCTGTTTTGTCACCAACAACAGCTACCTGATCCATTGTAGAATCGAAACGTTCCTTCTCTTCATCTGACATTTCATCGTAGTTGTACTTCTCTTCCATTTTGGAACGAAGCTCATCATACTCTTCCTGTGTCACTTTTTTAGGACCTGCCATAACAATTCTCCTTTTCTATTGAAACGATTACCTAACGCTCATCATCGTCTATTTCACGAAATCCACGTCCACCACGTTCCCGCTCGTGATCATTCTCGATTTCTTCGTTCTGTTCATTGGTATCGTCATCTTCTGTATCGCTCTTTTTATCAATTTGGTAATGCTCGTCGAATTTTTTGTCGAAAGCTGCTTTCTCTTCAGGCCTTCGTGAATCATAGCCATATCGTTTCTCATAATCAGAGCGAATTGCATCATCTTCTTTTGGGGTCAGTTTTTGGGGTTCCGCCATATCTACCACACCTTTTCTTTATGAGAACACGGTTCCAATAACGCATAGCGAAACCGTGTTCCCTGCATAGAGTATTATTTTCTTCCGAATATTCCTCCCAGAATACCACCTAATCCACTCTTCGGTGCTTTTTGGGATGCATCCTGAAGCATATTTATGAGAAGTTTCTTTACTTGAGGTTCACCATAATTAGCTTTCGATACCTGGTCTGCAAGATTAGATTTATAATAATTCGGCAACGCTTTAGTAAAGCAAGCCTTAAGCATATCCATAGTCTCTTTTACCTGTAGAGCCTTCTTTCCAGGGATCTTGTATTCGTAACAAAAGGCTTCGCACAAGCTAATCATCGAATAAACTAACTGTTTTCCTTTAGAACCTGAAAGCACCTCATCAACATATGCATTGATATAGTCCTGTTTCATTCTGACATCTGCAATATCAAAAAGATGCAAGAATACCATATGAACTTCTGAATCACAAAAATCTGCAGCTGCTTGAACCAAATTCGTAAAATACTGACTTCTTAAGAAACCACTCGGCATCTCTAATTTCCGTCCTACAAATTCATGCATAATTGGAACTACTTTTTCCGGCTTACGCTCACGTTCCATATTCTTGCGCAGATCATAGAAAGAAACGCTTATTGATGTCTCTCCGATTTCATTTGCCCATTCTCTCATTTCTCTGAATGTATATGAAATCATTCCTGATGCGGCTTCATATGGAACCGCTTCATCCACGAGATGGAATAATTCCTTTTCTGCAGAAGAAGACAACCTATTTCCTCTAATACTGCGAATAATAGATTCAAAGCGCGAAGAATCCTCGACCTTAATGCACGCACCAAAGAATTCAATACCTGTATTTTTGCTCTTACCAAGCCGTTTGATAGAATCCTCAAACGCGCGATAAAGGTCATTCTCACATCTTCCAGCCTTTAAAACTGCATTCGCCAGCAAATGCTCGATCATATCAGTATTGGTCTTGGAAGACTTGCAAAGTGTCTTACACAATTCCAAAACGTTTCCTCCACTGAGATCAATAATGGAATCCCACCACAGCTCAGTTTTTGCAGGCTTATACTGCTCAAAATACTGAGAAACTGACAATGCAACAGCGTTAACTACATCATCTGAACTACTGATTCCATTCAATGCAACACGCAGAACATTCCTATCATCAATCAGTGCAATCAGACCTCTGCATACAAACTGATATTTTTCATTACTTTCCAAAATGGACTTAATTCCTTTCTTTTCGAGAGAAAGCATGTCATAGTACATTTCCAGAATTGTGCTAACAGCAGCAGCAGAAGCCCCTTCAAACTGGTTACTGTAACTTGTCAAATCTCCATCATTGAACAAATCCTGCAATGCAGGGCGAACAATATTCTGAACCCCGCCTGCTTTAATTGCGCTCCAGGTACCTGTCAACGCATTTCCGGACGCTTTCAGATTCATCATTCCTGTGCTCAGCTGATCTGCTAAGCATCCAGTGACCTCTCCTGTACGTTTTGCTAATCTAGCAATATTCCAAAGAACCTTGAGGAGCTTGAAATTATTTCTCTCATCATCTGCTGCAAAACGCTGATATCCACGCATACCTTCATCAAGGATATACATATTCAATGCGTCATTTTTAGAAATTCCATACTGCGTAATAGACTGTAATTCTGTAATCGCTTCTCTGTATGTCCATTTTTCAACTCGGTGGCTAGAATCCAGAAGGTACTTATATGCATCATACAATTCTGGTATTTTATCCGTTATCGTATCTACAGGCAAACTCGGCAGAACAACACTTGTGAAATCAATAATATCGGCATCATACTGAACAGCGGCCGTGTAATATGCAGAATGAATACTCTCATCTGTTGCAAAGGCCGCAGTGTTGGTAGTACCATCAATCATCACAAAATTGCTGGTTGGCATTTGCTTGACAGATGCACAGAAATTATCTTTAGGATGATAGCCAACAATCATATTGTATGGATGTCTAGTCTGCGTAACACTATTATTACGCATTGGATAAAACTTGCCTGATTCATCAGTGTAGAAGAATAGAATATTATCAATTTGTGTACCAAGTTTAGTTTTATTTGTGGAGAAGGTGATCTTTTGTGCCATTTCTACACTGAATGCATACTCAATGGCAGCAATCCAAAGTTCCACATTTTCAGGAATATCCTTAATCAAGAGAACTTTTCTCTCATTTTCAGGTTTTGCATACTCATGAACTAAAAACCAAATTCCTGCTTTTACGGCATTCGCACGACCAGCATTAACAAATTGTTTTATTTGTTCGACAGTAATATATGATCCAGTCGGCATTTCCTGAACATTATTTAGCCAAGCAGGTTCTGCGCTAGGATTTTCATCGAGATAGTAATCATTCTCAGATTTTAAATGTGCATTCCATGCGGTTGCCCCAAACCATTTAAACGGGTAATCTCCAGGTTTTCCAACAAAACACTGTTTAATATATGTACCTGTTCTATGCCCCTGTCCATTCTTTCTCGGTTCCTTACAATGCGGTCTAGCAACCTCAAAAGACATAGCATATACATCAGAGGATAATGCAGTGTATTCATATGAGTTAAATAAACCTGTAAATGAAGTTTCTTTTGCACCATTCTGCACAGCTAAACGGGTTTGAAGGAAATCATAATTTGATACAGGGGGATTAGCAACCAACTCCTGACTCATAGAAAAAACGCCAAATCCATCTGCACGTACCACTTGTCCTTTGTTTTTCAACTCACGATGCGGCATACATCGAGTATATATAAGTTGGTTAAGCATTATATCGCCTTCCTTTCTTTAAACTATTACTCTCACAGAGTAGGAACAATACCTTCCTTTGAAAGCATCCAAATTAACGGATCGAGAACTCTGTGAGGCATTACTTTGCCTAATTGATAACTTCCTGTTGGCGGCTGGCCAAAACTAGACACACCGAAGAATCTGACGCTTCCTTTTTTGAAGTTTGTGTCGATTGCATCCAGGAATATATTTTCCCCCTGACTTTCCAGCCAGTCTCTAATTTCAGCATCAACTGCATCAGCATCTGCTTTAACAAATCCTTTTCGCGCCAGATAAGGACTAGGCTGCATAACTGTTGCTGAACCAAAGGTGTCTTTTACAGCATCAATTTTTGTAAACACAACTGCAATGTCACGATTAATTAGTTTTCCAGGAGCAATACCGCAGTTCTGTCGAATATAGGTTGCCAATCCATCTACCATATCAGCAGAAGCATCTGCATCATGAGACGCAGAAGTAGACCAGTTGAGAATATTCTGCGGAATACTAGAAGCAACACCATGTAATGCAAGCGGATCAATCAAGATTACAAGAACCTTAGAACCCTCGATATATCTGCTAATTACTGGATCAATGTGCTCGCAATCTTCTCCGGCACCATCAAAAATAGTCATGGAGTATGAGGGAATAACCGTGTTGGTCATTCTGCTTTTGTCCTTGATTTTCCACAGCTGCGGAGGTGGAGTTGTGCCTGCTGCTGTTGCAGCTACAGGCTGTCTCATGTTATAGATTGCTCTATCATTTTCCTGAAAGACGGCAGTTGTGATCGAATCCATCGGAGAAAGAACCCACGGAGATTCAGCTGTATGTCTCAATTCATGAAGCATAGTTGTCAAGAAATTAGTTTTACCAGAACCCGTGATTCCTAAAATGCTGAAGCGCAGATATTTTTCATAATCGAGAATATCTGAAGGCAATTTGCTGTCACAATAAGAACACTGTCTTGCGCTAGCAAATCCTCTGCAACCAGATTGCTTACACTTGGGAGTTTTCTTAAGCAAAAGTTCTGTCTTAGTTGGTGTTGCGGGTGTTCCACAAATGTTGCATACCATCTTCAAGTCCTTGCTTCTGAGTTCCTGAAGACAGTATGGACAAAGAACATCTGAATGTAATAAAGCCATATTCTTCCTCCTTATGGTACTTTGCAGCTTTCGATATCACTCGACGCAATTTCGAACTCTGCCATATCATCATCTTGAATAAAAAGTCTCAACGGTGTACCGGACGTAATTCTATCCCACGTGTTGTCCGGGAACTGATAGACATATTCATTGTTCGTAAATCCACTATCCGATTCTGGAATAGTATGAATAACAACTGCTTTCGGATCTTGTAACTTCATTGGAATATGTCCATCTGATTTGTATACTACGTATATTTCTGGTGTTTCTTCTGCATTTGAAGAAACAATCAATTTACAGTTCCTTGCTCTTGCTCGGCTGAAGAACCCACCTGCAGCCCAGGTAAATCGATATGTTATTTTTTCTTTTGGTTTGTTGCTAAGTCGGAGTTTTGATGCTTCAGAATAAATTATGCTTCCATCAGACATTCTATACTGACCAATCACCGATATATAAAGGTCTGCTTTTGGAAGCGGCTCTACAAGAATCATTCCATCGCGTTCATATTCCTTCAAGGAAAGAATAGCTAGAGACTTTTGCTTTACATCTTCAATCGTAGCCCACGGCACAGTTGATCCAGTCTTCTTAGCAACGATATAGTGAATTTTTTCCAGGTTTTTCGGCTTGTTTGCCAAAGTAATTCTCAGGCGATTTCCTTCAATTCTCGTTTGCTTCTTGTCGATTTCACACTTTTCGACACTTGAAACGCGAACAATATCTGAAATAATGCCCTTGGAACCAGCGACACAAATAACTGCAAGTGCAACTGACATGTTCGGCGGAATCTCAAACTGAGCTTGCATAGAAGTACTCATTGTATTTGCATAAGTTCTTCCAGTTCCAATCATCGAATTTATATCCGACGCAGGAATCACCTGACCAATAAGACTGTTGGCTGCATTTGAAGATACTTCTCGAATAAGAACACTCCTTTGAGCATTATCTGGTGAATTCCATCGAATAGTCACTAAGCGGCCTTCAATACGCGATATAATACTTCGTAGTGCAGCTGGAGGCTGTTCAGGTGTCAACATCACCGTAACACCCTGACTATATCTAAAACTGCTTTCGTATGGATATACGCACTGAAGACGATATCCATATGTATTATTGTTTGATACACCAGCATCATCAAAGTTTGCGGATGCTTTAGCTGTTACAACTGTACTTCCAGATGACGGATTCTCTGAAGGTATTGCATTCGTACTTCGAAGAATACGAACACCAATACAGTTTGGCGGCAAAACCCAGCTAAATCGGCAAACACCATTCTCAGCTGATGTTCGAAGATGTTTTGTATCCAGTTCACTGAAATTAGCAATTTCACATGTAGAAGGATCTGAAAAGACATTTCTTCTACAAGCGAAAACTGCATATCCATAACTAATACCCGGCTGTAATGATGTATCCTTGTAACTAAGATCACCGATATCTGCAGCTAATACTTCGCCATCTGCCTGTCTCTGCGGGATGCCATTTTTCTTTCGTACAACTTGGTATTTAACCCCCTTATCGCCCGTTGCATTCCAGGAAAGAGTACATGTTAACGAAGATGTTCCCATTACCCCTGCGCTTAAGTTCAATGGTTTCCTCGGTCTTGTCGAGATCAGAACATCTATTGCAGGCTGATAATCTTCAACAATCTGAAGTATTTCCACACATCTATTTGCTTTATCAACAGGAGATGATGATCCGACAGGCATCAGTCGTTTAACCTCCGCCATCTTTTCATCAATCACTTTTTTCTGACTATCCAACTTTAATTGAGGCATTGACGCACTTAATGTTCCCAGCAAAGTCTGTGCTTTGCTAAACATTCTGGCAGCTATTAACGCCTTTAGTTCGTTTAGCGGTCGATCATACTTATCACGTTCTGCCTTTATTCTTTGTGATAACGCTGAAAGTTTTGGATGCCCCGGGAAAGCATTCTCAGCATTTGCGTACTGTTTACCAGCCTCTCCAAGATCCATTTCTTTAAGTGCGAACTCAGTCGCTTTAACATACTCATCAAAGAACTGCATCTCCGAAATCAAGAAACCACACGAACAACGATCTGCCGTTGCAGGTACTTTCTTATGACACTTCGGACACTCAATATAAAGCGGTGCACCGCAGACAGCACATTTCCCTCGCTCAGCGTCTTCTCTTGTTCTAAACTCTGCAGGAGTTTTACACGAGCCACAAGTCAAATGGATTAATGCCTCCAACGGTTCATATGGATCCTGCATAAGTCCAGCTTCCTGATTGTACAAAGCTAATGACAAATTATATTCCGGAAAATTCTTTTGTATCGTTCTAATGCAACTATCCGCAAAATAGCGATCTTTCTTAAAATCTTCCGGCGCAGCTTTTAGTAACGCAAAAAATTCTTTCATTTTTTCACGTTCTAGCGACTGGTCATATTTCTTTCGATTAGCTTCTGTATTAAAAACTTGAGTTGTTCCAGCTGTAAACAAATCTGCTAATAGATGACCTTGTGTACTCATGTCGCTCGCAAACTGCGCAGCCCAAGACTCCATGATGCTATATAATTCTGTTGTTCTCTTTTTGTGATAACTTCCAGTATCACTATCACTTCCTCCACCGAAATAACACGCCAAGTCATACAAATCTGACACTTTTGACGTCCAAGGATATTTCGGAATAGCCATTGCTTGAAGCTGAGATATTTTACTGCTGATATTTCCTGCCACAACAGGAGTTAAAAAAGCATCATTAAGATTGACAGCTTTTATCACTCGCTGAACAACAAAGCCTTTTTTTACATATGTATCTTCTATTGTCTTAGGAGACAACTTTAGCTTAAGATGTACATTTCTTATCTGAGCATTTGTTACTTCGGGCGTTCCCGACTGTCCAACAAGCATAATATCAATCAGCTTTTCCAACTGCTGAGTACGAACCTCTTTAAGTGCTCGTGCCTCTACATTTCTGGTCTTGTTCTCGCGTAAGGTCTCAATCATGTCATCATGAAGAGACAATTCATCTGAAAGAACAGCTCTACGTGTAGCGATTGTTTCATTTGCAAGCATATCTTCTGTACGCTTTTTCCACTCCGCAATCGCTTTGTCTATACGTCGCTGGTTTTTTTCAGGTGGATCAAAGTCCAGACCAAGAATCTCAAAATAATTCCGTCTGTCCATCGGCTTAATACCTCACCATTTTATTCATTGATTGCCAGCCATGTTGCAACTGATGTTTCTGCACCTGTACGGCCTCTTTTTCCGGTATTGCCACCACCAATTTCCTGCGCAATCTTACCAAAGCTCTGTGTTAATTCACTCTGGTCAACAAGCATGGAATCAATATCACCAGAGCTGATATCGCACAAAAACTTTTCATCTGCACTTCCGAATCCGATTCCTGTAATATCAATATCCATACGATGACATTTTCTTGCCTCACATACAGCCAGTGGCTGATTATTCCACATTCCATCAGCAAGAACAATTCCAAGACGTTTTCCACGAACCCTTCCGAGCATAGACTGAATATCATTAAACGGATGGCCTGCATTACAAACACCCGTCATACATTCAGTAATTGATCTGATAGATGTCTTGCACTTGTTCAGGTTACTAGTCAATGGCTGAACAACTTTCGAAGTATCAGAAACGGCAATAACTCCTATCTCAACATCACCTGGATAATCCTCAAAATTATCTACAAAGTGACACATTGCATTACGAGCATCATCTATTGGCTTTCCTGACATGCTTCCTGATACATCCACTGCCATAACTACTGACAAAGCTTCTGCAGTCGGTTTCATTTCTTGTGGATCAATAGGCATTCCGAATTTGCTCATATCTGCTGGTACTGGTTCCTCACGAATAGGCAAGTCTGTTGTGCCATTACCTCGACGAGCCTGAACATGAACCATTCCATTTATGTCATAGCTATACTGAATCTTAATTGTTGTAGGGTTGTCATTTCTGTCATGACTAATTCCTGAAACAACATATTTCCCTATTATTTCGCAATCTAACGGAGCCTTTATTCCTTGCAGAACATAAATTTCCACTTCATTTTCTCCACGTGCTGAGGTGTAGTAATGAAATGCTTCTGCACATTTAACAGGAATTCTCTGGTTTGCCGGAACGATTGTTTTATTAATGTAATGTGTTCCTTCTGCGTTTACGGCTATTACTCCCATTGCATGTGCAACTACATCTACATGACTCATACACAGCGCATTGTTTAATGCTGTTTCTTTTCCAACAGTACCTGGCAATGAGTATTTAGGGGACGCCTGCGGAGCAGCCTTTGTTCCTTGCTTTTTAAATTTGAAGAATCCTGAGTTCGTAGTATTATCTTCTTCAGGAGGTGCCATTGTAATAACACTGTATTCCGGCAGAGGGAGGTGTACCTGGATAGCAGCTCCCAAGGCAACTGCTTCGTCAGGATTTACTTGGGCGAGGGGAGTATGACCACTAATTTTCTTCAGATACGCAGAAACCTGGCGCATTCTTGTAGAACCGCCAACCAAAAGAATATCCGTGATAACTCTCCATCCAATACCCAATCCTCTTAAAAGACTTTCACAGAGTGTTCCTGTTCTTTCAATCAGATCCGTCGTACTCTGTTCAAACTCTTCAAGTGAGATAGTCGTTGAATACCATCCATAACTCGGAAGGTTAAGTCTAACATTTGCAACATTACGAGTTGTAAGCTGTTTCTTTACATTTTCAGCGTTTTGTGTAACTGTTTGATGTATTTCAGGATATTCGGAAACATAGTATCCTGTTTCACTTTCAATTTTGCTTTCGATTGCTGCACAGATGCGAGCATCCCAGTCTTTACCACCCAGTGTATGATCTCCTGTAGTCTGCAGTGATTCCATCTGATTATTCTTCTTCATTTGTACAAGAGTAACATCAAACGTTCCGCCACCAAGGTCATACACCAGTACGCGTGCATTTTCACGCCAATGATTAACACCATAATTCATAGCCGCAGCCGTCGGCTCATTAATGATCTGCCGAATATTCAAACCAGCCTTTTTAGCAGCCTTCATAGTTGCCTGACGTTCTTTGTGATAAAAATAAGCCGGAACTGTTACAACAGCTTCATCAATCTTTTGATGTGTTACTGCTTCCGCTTCTTCTTTTAGATAGCGAAGTAAGATTGCAGATAAATCTTCGGCAGTATATTTCTTTCCACTAAACGAACAGTATGTATCTGAATTACCCATGCTTCTCTTAAATACAGAAGCGCATCCGGATTCTCCAGCTTCAAAAGCTTCTTTTGCTTCAGAACCCACGATAATCTCATCATCTTCTGTAAACTGGATTACAGAAGGAGTAATTCTTTCTCCTAATGTATTAGGGATAATAACAGGTTGTCCTTTTTTCTCGTCCATCATTGCGACGGCTGAAAAGGTAGTACCCAAATCAATACCTGCTTTTATACCCATATAAATCTCCTCATTTTTAGCAGTTTCGAATTG
>Ga0073906_1005033_pt1 | contig 12409 bp, 11 predicted proteins | sample Inofromicrocosms_FD_65485 | JGI IMG/M metagenome (GOLD analysis project Ga0073906, IMG submission 65485) | Mouse cecum microbial communities from Vienna, Austria - Inoculum for glucosamine and mucus D2O microcosms | ecosystem: Host-associated > Mammals > Digestive system > Large intestine >... | reverse complement strand
CGCCGGCCGCGGCAACAAGCAGTTCATTAATTTCGTGTCGAACAAGTCACGGTAAACGACGCTGTTTTCAATGATGCCGCGCGCGCAGGCCTCGTCAAGCAACTCCTTAAGCACGTCTTCCAACACGATATGTACGAGGTCGCACCCGACATCCTCGTAAGAAGACTCGCCAAAAGCGTCAAGCAGGAGGTTGGTCGTGTATACGCGCTCGCACTCCGCCGTGATGCCGCAATCGATTCCATACTGTACTAATTTTTTAATGTTCTCGTAGAGTTTCATCAGGAAAGCCTCCTTGCCCCGTCACCGATTTCTACGGTGTAAAATTCCGCCTCGTGGCCGACCTTTTCCAGGTAGGCCTTGCCAACGGTCTCGATGAACGCGTCGATGGAATCATTTTTCACGATGCTGACCGTGCAGCCGCCAAAACCGCCGCCGGTAATGCGGGAACCGAGCACGCCGGGAATCTTCCAGGCCAAGTTGACCAGGATGTCAATCTCCTTGCAGGACACCTCGTAGTCGTCGCGCAGGGAGACGTGCGACTGGTTCATCAGCTGTCCGAACCGCTCGATGTCGCCGGCCCCCAAGGCGGCCACGGCCTCGATGGTGCGCTGGTTTTCCGCCACGGCATGTTTGGCGCGGCGTTCCTTTACCTCGTCGCCGATGACCGACTTGTGTTTTTCAAACGTCTCCATGTCCAGGTCGCCCAGCCCCTTGATGTCCAGGATCGTCTGCAGGGCCTTTAACGCGTCCGCGCACTCCGAGCGGCGGGTGTTGTACTCCGAATCGACCAGGCTGTGCTTGACCTTGCTGTTCGTGATGATGATCTTGGAGTCCGTCAACACGACCGGCGCGTACTCGAAGCTTAGGTCGGCGGTGTCCAAAAAGATGGCGTTGTCCTTCTTGCCGTTGGCCACCGCGAACTGGTCCATGATGCCGCAGTTGCAGCCGTTGAAATTGTTCTCGGAATACTGGCCGTAAAGGGCGAGGTCGGTCATGCCCAAGGCGTCAAAGCCGTACAAGTCGCGCAGAACCACCCCGGTCAGCACCTCGAGGGAGGCAGAGGAGGAAAGGCCCGACCCGTTGGGGATATTGCCCCAGATGAGCATGTCGAGGCCATGCTCCAAAACGTACCCCTTTTCGGCAAACGCCCATACCATGCCGAGCGGGTAGTTGGCCCAGTTGTACGCCGCCTGGTACGACAAGTCGTCGAGCGAAACCTCCACCACCCCGAAATGGTCCAAGTTCATCGAATAAAAATGAAGCAGACGGTCCGTGCGCGGCCTGGCAATCCCGTAAGTGCCGATGGTCAGCGCGCAAGGAAACACGTGTCCCCCGTTATAATCCGTGTGTTCCCCAATCAGGTTGACGCGGCCGGGGGAAAAATAGAAACGCGCGTCGTTGTCATCGCCGTACAATTCGGCAAATTTGGCAAATAATGTTTCTTTCATAATTAATCGTTCCTCGCTTTCTGGCGGATTTTGCCATGCACCTGAAATGACAATGGACAAAATGCCGGTATAGATTATACTGGTTTCATTATAGGGCAAGGAACAAAAAAAGTATATAAAAAATCGGTGCAAAAACATGTAAAAATGTTGCAAAAGTTGCTTGAAAAATCTGGTTGCCTACATTATAATTGATGATACCTAAGGTCCGTGGGGCAAAACGTATTCAGCCCCAGCACCATAAAGATACCGGGGAGGGCAAAGGGGGGAACAATGGAAAGGGGGAAGCGTTCCATGGAAGGTACGTATAAATATTCTTACAAGGTCGGTGAGAACCTGATGAATTCCTTGTCGGTGTGCAACGTCGGGCACCAAAGGTGCGAGCCGGGTTACCAATGGGGACCGGGCGTGCGAAACCACTACTGTATCCACTACGTGATTTCGGGAAAGGGATATTACGAGGTCAACGGCGTGGTGCGCCCCCTGGCCTCGGGGGACTTGTTTATTCTTTATCCCGACGCGCAGGTGAAATATTATGCGGACGAGAAAAAGCCTTGGGAATATGCCTGGGTCGGGTTCATGGGGGAGGACGCGGACTCCCTCATCCGGGCGACGGACTTCACCCAGGAAAGGCCGTGGATTGAAAGGGGGGCGTTGCCGAAGAGGGAAGTGCACGGACAGCTTGACGACATTTACAAGGTCAAGGGGAACACGTACGACTCGGCGGTGGCGATGACGGGGGCGCTGTACACGTTTTTATCCACCCTGATGCGCCATGCCAGCCCGCCCGTGGAGCAGGTCCGCGACGGACAGCTTGTTTACGTGGAAAAGGCGAAGGACTATATCACGAACAATTATTCCTACCCCATCACCGTGGAGGAAATCGCGGAATACGTCGGGATTAGCCGAAGCCACTTGTTCCGCGCGTTCAAAAGCCACGTCCAGCAGTCGCCGAAAGAATATTTGACGGAGTTTCGCATCAAACGTGCCCGGCAGATGTTGAGGGAAACCACGCTCTCCGTGTCGACGATTGCCTATTCGGTGGGATTTGACAACAATCTCTATTTTTCCAAGGCGTTCAAGGACAAAATGAAGACGAACCCGTCAGAGTACCGGAAAATTGCGGCCGCGGGCATGAGGCGGCCGAAGTAGGCATCCAATTATGGGCAATGGCGGCCAAAGCGGTAACCGTGGAAGAACCGGAAATGGTGCTCGAACCGGAAACCGTGGCAGGAGCGAGAATCATGGCCGGGTCGGCAAATATGACCAATATTTCGCGAGGTTCGCGCATATACATGGAGAGAAATGGCGGTCGCCCCGGGGGTTGGCAAGCGGTGTGGCGGATGGCCGCAGGACGCCAGGGTGCGCGCGAAATAGCATGGACGTGAAGGCAATGAACGATAGAACGAATCGGCGGAAGATGAAACGGTGGCTACAAGGGCTTGGCCTGGCGTATGTTTTGCTGTTGCTGGGGCTTTTTCCATGGATCCAAAATCCAGAAGATCCCGAACGGACGGTGCATGGGCAGGTGACGACGGAACCCAAAGCGGCGGGGGACGATGCCAAGGAGACGCAAGGGGATGCGGGCCAAGTGGAAGACGATGGTGGACAGACGCGGGGGGACACAAGCCAGGCGCAGGAGGATGGCCGGCCGGGGGAGGACGCCGGGCAGGTGAAAAATGACGGCGGGCAAATAGGCGAGAGGCCGAAAATCGCCCTCACGTTTGACGACGGGCCGAACGCGAAATGGACTCCCGTGTTGTTGGACGGCCTGAAGGAACGTTCCGTGAAGGCGACGTTTTTCCTGATCGGGGTAAACATAGAAAAGGACGGCAATGACGAAATCGTGAGGCGCATGCAGGAGGAAGGGCATTTGATTGGCAACCACACTTACCATCACGTGGAAATCACGAAGGTCAGCGACAAGGCGGCGCTGAAGGAACTTGCCACGACGAACGACTTGATTTCCGACATCACCGGCGAACCGGTGGAGTACATGCGCCCGCCGTTCGGGGCGTGGCAAAAGCCCTTGGAGGAAAAGCTGCACGTGTTGCCGGTGTTGTGGACGGTGGATCCGCTTGACTGGAAAACGGATGACGTGGATAAGGTGGTAGAACGGGTGGTAAAGGATGTGGAGGAAAACGACATCATCTTGTTGCACGACTGTTATGAAAGCTCGGTGGAGGCCGCGCTGAAAATCATAGACGTCCTGACGGAGCAGGGGTACGAGTTCGTGACGGTGGATGAACTCATATTGGATTAAGGGAGCAGGCGCCGCCTGGCGAGTTTGAAAGAACCTTGCTGGCGACGTGTATCGTATGTAAGCGTTTAAAGCACAAGCGCCAGTGCCCAGGACGGGTTCATGGCTAAGGAGAAAAGCACGATGGATTTATTTGACTACATGAGGGAAACAAAGCAGGAGAAGGAGTCGCCGCTGGCGTCGCGGATGCGTCCGGAGACGCTCGAGGAGGTGGTGGGGCAGCAGCATATCATCGGGAAGGATAAGCTGCTCTACCGCGCCATCAAGGCGGACAAGCTCGGCTCGATCATATTTTACGGCCCGCCGGGAACCGGCAAGACGACGCTGGCGAAGGTCATCGCCCATACGACCAGCGCCCGGTTTGAGCAGATTAACGCCACGGTGGCCGGCAAGAAGGACATGGAGGAAGTGGTGAAGTCCGCCAAGGACCTGCTCGGCATGTACCAGCAGAAAACCATTCTCTTTATTGACGAAATCCACCGTTTCAACAAGGGGCAGCAGGACTACCTGCTCCCGTTCGTGGAGGACGGCACGATCACGCTGATCGGGGCGACGACGGAAAATCCCTATTTCGAGGTAAACGGGGCGTTATTGTCACGTTCCAGCGTGTTCGAGCTGCACCCTTTGGAAAAGGAGGACGTAAAGAAACTCCTCGTGCGGGCTGTCCGTGACGAGAAAAAGGGCATGGGGAGCTTTCAGGCGGACATTAGTGGGGACGCGTTGGAGTTTTTGGCCGATATTTCCGGCGGCGATGCCAGGAACGCGTTAAATGCGGTCGAACTTGGCATATTGACGACGGAGCGGGGGTCGGACGGAATCATCCACATTACACGGGACGTGGCCTCGGAGTGTATCCAGAAACGGGTCGTGCGCTATGACAAGACGGGCGATAACCATTATGACACGATATCGGCCTTCATCAAGAGCATGCGGGGGTCGGATCCGGACGCGGCGGTCTATTACCTGGCGAAAATGCTTTACGCGGGCGAGGACATCAAATTCATCGCCAGGCGCGTCATGATTTGCGCGGCCGAGGACGTGGGGTGCGCTGACCCGATGGCCTTGACGGTGGCGGTGGCCGCGGCCCAGGCCGTGGAGCGTGTCGGGATGCCGGAGTCGCAAATCATCCTATCCGAGGCGGTGTTGTACGTGGCCGGCGCGCCCAAGAGCAATTCGGCGGTAAACGCGATCGCGGCGGCCAACGAGTCCGTGAGGACGGTGAAGACGACGGTGCCCGCGCATTTGCAGGACGCGCATTACAAGGGGGCGCATAAATTAGGCCACGGGGTCGGGTACGAGTATGCGCACGATTTCCCGAATCATTTTTCCAGGCAGCAGTATTTGCCCGATGAAATCAAAGAGGCCAGGTTCTATGAACCTGGCGACCTGGGATATGAAAAACAAATCAAGGAACACCTACAAAAGCTGAGAGAGCAGTGAGGCGTAAATTTGCTGGCTCTTGTTCGTCCAGGAGGCGGAGATGGCCTTTGCCTCCGTCTCGGTGGGGACGACGAGCTTCAAGTCAACGAGGTTGACTCCGTCCTCCGTAATCTTGCAATGCACCTCGTATTCGTGGGTGGTGGTAAGGTAATAATCCGCCCGCACGGCGGCTTCCGACTTCAAGTCGTAGGATTTTTCACGCAGGAAATCATTCACGTCCTTGCGGATGGCGGCGGAGAGGCTTGCGCGCAACACGGAAATGGTCTCGCCCCCATATTCCGTCAAGCTGTATAGCGTGCGACTGTGCGTGCGTTCAGCTTTTATCATTTTCAAATGAAGGAGTTCCGACAAGGCGTCCTGCAGCTTGAAATAGGTCGTGTAGCCCTTTTCCAGGAGAAATTCGGAAATCTGGGCGGTGGTCAATGGAAAATCCACCTTGTCCAACATGTATAAAATGATTAACTTATATAAGGTGAGTGTCTCGATCATGGTACTCCTTTCCCGACGATTCATGGGGCCGTTCGGCGAAGCACGCGGCCTCCTTTCCCTGCCAGATGTCCTTTTCCTTCAAATGCCGGTGCAGGGCGTTTAACACGCCCCGCTTGTTCGTGCTCCAAAGCGGCGCGATTAGCAGGTCACTAGGTCCGTCCCCGGTCAGGCGGTGAATCGTGATGTCCGGGCGTAACCTGGCGATGCAGTCCCCGGCGAGTGACACGTATTCGTCCAAGGTAGGAACCCGAAAGGGCTGTTCGTGATAAATGCCGGCGAGGTCGGTACCCGCCAGCACGTGCAAAAGCTGCAGCTTGACCCCCTGGATGTCATGGCGGCTCAGGTAGTCGATGGTTTCGAGCATCATTTCCCTTGATTCGCCCGGAAGCGCGAGAATCGTGTGGACAATCACGTCGATGCGGCGCTTTCTCAGTTCGCGTACGGCACACTCGAAAACGGGCAAGTCATACCCGCGACGAATCCAGGCGGCGGTTCGTGGGTGGATGGTTTGTAAGCCGAGCTCCACCCAGACCGGCTTGATTTTGTTCACGTGTTCAAGCAAGTCCAACACGTCTTCCCCCAGACAGTCCGGCCTCGTGGCAATGGAGAGGATGACGACATCTGGATCTAAGACCGCCTCCATGTAAATCCGCTCCAGTTCGTCCATGGGGGCATAAGTGTTGGTGAAGGCTTGGAAATACGCGATAAACAAGCGGACGGGTCGTTTTTCCCGCAAGGTTTTCTTTCCCGCCGCGAGCTGGGCGGCGACGGGAAGGGACGCGTCCCCGGCAAAGTCGCCGGAACCGCCCGCGCCACAGAAAATGCACCCGCCGGTTCCAAGCGTCCCGTCCCGGTTTGGGCAGGTCATCCCGGCGTTTATCGTGACTTTGTAGACTTTTTCCCCATAGGCGCGTTTCAGGTCATAGTCCATGGAATGGTATCTTTTTTCACCCCAGGTAAGCATGAGTCTTGTCCTTTCCGGCAAGTTGATGTTGGGGTCAAAAGGGATTTTGGCCCCATGATGCCCACGTCGGCGTTTCTAAATCAGTGCCTTCACGGCATTGCTGACGACTTCGGAGACGCGGGGGTCGAAAGCCTCCGGCAAAATGTGCTCTTCGCCCAGTTCCCCGTCCGGCACGAGCGAGGCGATGGCCTTGGCGGTGGCCAGCTTCATCTCCTCGGTAATCTGGGTGGCCCGCCCCTCCAACGCCCCGCGGAAAATGCCGGGGAAGGCGACCACGTTGTTCACCTGGTTGGGGAAGTCCGAGCGGCCGGTTCCGACGACCCTGGCCCCGGCGGATTTTGCCAGGTCGGGCATGATTTCCGGTACCGGGTTGGCCATGGCGAAAAGAATCGCGTCCTTGTTCATGGAAGCGACCATCTCGGGGGTCACGATGCCCGGCGCGGAAACCCCGACGAATATGTCCGCGCCCTTCATGGCATCAGAAAGCGTTCCCGTCCGGCCCTCGAGGTTCGTCACCCCGGCCATTTTTTCCTGCATCCAGTTTAGGTTCTTCGAGGATTTGCCGATGATTCCATTTATGTCGCACATGGTGACGTGGGCAAAACCGTAGGTAAGCAAAAGCTTCGTGATGGCGATGCCGGCCGAACCCGCGCCGTTCACGACCACGCGGCAGTCCTCCTTGTCCTTTCCGACCACCTTGAGTGCGTTGATGATGCCCGCCAGCACGACGATGGCCGTGCCATGCTGGTCGTCGTGGAAGACGGGGATGTCCAGAAGTCCTTTTAACCGTTCCTCTATTTCGAAACAGCGCGGGGCGGAAATGTCCTCCAAGTTGATGCCGCCAAAGGCCGGTGCGATATGTACGACGGTCTTGATGATTTCCTCGGTATCCTGCGTGTCCAGGCAAATCGGGACCGCATTGACCCCGCCGAATTCTTTAAAGAGGACGGCTTTCCCCTCCATGACCGGCATCGCGGCTTTCGCCCCAATGTTGCCGAGCCCGAGGACGGCGCTCCCGTCGGAGACGATGGCAATCGTGTTGGCCTTGATGGTGTAGCGGTAGGCGGCCTCCGAATCCTTGGCGATGACCTTGCACGGCTCGGCCACGCCCGGCGTGTATGCGATGGCCAGGTCTTCGCGGGAATTTACGCGCGACTTGGCCACGGTTTCAATCTTTCCATTCCATGCCTCATGCATCTGTAACGCTTTCTCATTATTCGTCATAGTTCCCATACCTCTTCTTATAAAATTCGTTTTCCATGGCATGTGCCTTTACCATGACGCGCCTGCCATGATGTGGTGTCGGACACGACGCGTCCTTGTACTGACGCTCCTATATCATAGCACGCTTAAGTGTTCAAAGCAAGGCTTGAACAAGCCAGTTGAAAAAATTTTTGAAACCAAGAAAAAAAGCTTTGCATTTTTTGCGCGGTCGTGTATAATAGGGAAAGAAGTTATTTCACTTGAAGTCGAATCAGACAATCAGACAATCAGACAAAATTGTCCCTCATTGTCCCCAAAACAAATTTTAAAGCTTTGTAGATATGTATTCTTTCAGGTTAAATAAACAAGGATGTCAAGTAAACATGGATAAAAGAAAGGAAGGAAAGCATGACGAGAGAGAAGTATGAATCCTTGCCATTGATGACGTTGCGTGAGCTGGCAAAAGCAAGAAGGATGAGAGGAATCACCTCGTTGAAAAAGGGCGAGTTGATTGAAGCGATGCTCGCGCAGGACGAGAAGGACAAGCAGGCCGGGGCATTTACGCAGGAAGAGGCCAACCGCATGAAGGAAGCGAAGAAAGAACAAGAGGCACAAGAAGAGGCGGAGGCTGCAAGGGATTTTGGCGACGTGAAAGAGATGAAGGATCCCAAGTGGGCGAAGGACTCCAAGGACGCGAGAAGCGAGCCTGCCGAGAAACCGAAAAAGGACTTGACGGACATCGAGCAGCTTGACAGCGGAAAGACCGTGGACGGGATTTTGGAAGTCATGCCGGACGGGTTCGGGTTCATCCGAAGCGAGAATTATTTGCCTGGCGAGAGCGACGTGTACGTGGCACCTTCCCAGATTCGCCGTTTCGGCTTGAAGACCGGCGACATCCTGACGGGCAATACGAGAATCAAGACGCAGCAGGAGAAGTTCAGCGCGCTTTTGTACGTGACGGCCATCAACGGGCTGGAGCCGTCCGTGGCGATGCAACGGCACAATTTCGAGGATTTGACGCCGATTTTCCCGAACCAGCGGCTGAAGCTGGAAGGGCCGAAAAGCAGCACGGCGATGCGCATCATGGACTTGCTTTCCCCGATTGGAAAAGGACAGCGTGGCATGATCGTGTCACCACCGAAGGCCGGGAAGACGACTCTTTTGAAGGAAGTGGCCTTGTCCATCCAGCGCAGCGAGCCAAACATGCACATATTGATTCTTTTAATTGACGAGCGTCCGGAGGAAGTGACCGACATCCGCGAGGCAATCGTCGGGGACAACGTGGAAGTGATTTATTCGACGTTCGACGAATTGCCGGAGCACCATAAGCGCGTGTCGGAGATGGTGATCGAGCGGGCGAAACGCCTGGTGGAGCACGGGAAGGAAGTCGTGATTTTGTTGGACAGCATCACGAGGCTGGCACGTGCCTACAACCTTACGGTTCCACCGTCAGGAAGGACGCTTTCCGGCGGCCTTGACCCGATGGCCCTGCATATGCCGAAGCGTTTCTTCGGCGCCGCGCGCAACATGCGCGAGGGTGGCAGCCTCACGGTGCTGGCGACGGCGTTGGTGGACACCGGAAGCCGGATGGACGACGTGATTTATGAGGAATTCAAAGGAACCGGCAACATGGAACTGGTGCTTGACAGGAAACTCCAGGAGAAACGGGTGTTTCCGGCCATTGACATTCCAAAATCCGGTACCAGGAGGGAGGACCTGCTCCTTACCAGGGAGGAACAAGAGGCCGTGTACATCATTCACCGCGCGCTCAACGGCATGAAGGCGGACGAGGCGGTGGACAACCTTTTGAACATGTTTACCCGTACGAGGGATAACGCGGAATTGGCGCAAAAGGTCATCAAACAAAAATTCATTGGATAATATGAAAAAATAACTTGCAATTGAATTGCGGGTATGGTACAATGTCAACGTTGTTTGGCGATTATAGCGAAAGTCAGTTTAAAATAGAGAGGTGAAAATCATGAGAGAAGGAATCCATCCAGAGTACCATCAGGCGACCGTGACCTGCAACTGCGGCAATACCTTCATGACGGGTTCTACGAACAAGAACATCCACGTAGAAATCTGTTCCAAGTGCCACCCGTTCTACACGGGCCAGCAGAAGGCCGCGCAGGCGCGTGGACGTGTTGACAAGTTCAACAAGAAATATGGTATGAAATAAGAGTGGAATGTTACAGGCTGGGGTGATGGCGCCTCAGCCTATTGTTTTTGCCCCATGGAAGTCCGGCGCGGTTTTTCATGGCGGCATTATTTTATACGGGAGGGCGGCATGAAATCATCAAATATCGGCGGGCAGGCGGTGCTGGAGGGCATCATGATGAAAAATGGTGACCGCTATGCGGTGGCCGTAAGGCGCCCGGACAAGGAAATCGAGGTCAGCGTGGAAGACTACCATGGCGTCGCCTCGTGGGGCAAAGTGAAGAAAATCCCATTTATACGAGGGATTTTTAATTTTGTGGATTCACTTGTCCTGGGCATGAAGACCATTACCTATTCGGCAAGCTTTTATGAGGACGAAGAAGGCGAGGGCGAAAAGAAGAAGGAGATGACGAATCAGGAACTTTTAAAAGAGGAAAAGAAGGAGAAACTCGTCATGGGCCTGACGATGGCGTTTTCCGTCGTGCTGGCAATCGCCGTCTTCATGGTGCTACCTTATTATATGAGCGGCTTCCTCCGGCGGTTCACGCAGTCGCGGATGATTTTGACCGTGTGCGAAGGAATCATCCGGGTGCTCATTTTCCTCGCGTACATTTTGCTCGTGTCGCGGATGGAGGACATCCAGAGGACGTTCATGTACCATGGGGCGGAGCACAAATGCATCAACTGTATCGAACACGGACTGGAGTTGAACGTGGAAAACGTCCGTGCAAGCTCCCGCCGGCATAAGCGGTGCGGGACGAGCTTCTTGTTTTTCGTCATGGTCGTCAGCATCGTTTTCGCCTTTTTCATTACCACCGAGTCGCCCGTTTTGCGGGTGGCGCTTCGAATCGCGCTCCTGCCGCTGATTGCCGGCGTTTCTTATGAAATCATCCGCCTTGCGGGAAATAGTGAGAACCCGGTCGTCAACGCGCTGAGCAGGCCGGGGCTTTTGATTCAGAATTTGACGACAAAGGAGCCGGACGACGGCATGATCGAGGTCGCCATCCGTGCCGTGGAGGCCGTGTTTGACTGGAGGAATTATATTAATGAGAACTTCGGCACGGGCGGCATTGAAAGCGGGGTGACACCATGAGGATGGACGAGGCATACATGCTTGGAAGGCGGAAATTGGAAGAGGCGGACGTGGGCGAGGCGCAGTTGGACGCATGGTATTTGCTGGAACACGCGACAAGGATGTCGCGGGCCGACTATTTCAAGGAACCGAAGAAAGAATTGACGAAAGAACAAGAATTGAGATATTTCCTATATATAGAGAAGCGTGCACAGAGAATCCCGTTGCAGCATATCACCGGGGAGCAGGCGTTCATGGGACTTCCTTTCCTGGTCAACGAATTTGTACTGATTCCGCGCCAGGACACGGAAATCCTCGCGGAAATCGCGCTTGGGCTTTTAAAGTCCCTCTCCAGGGAACGCCAAAAGGACGTGACGAGGGGTGAACCGGCGGCAAGTCCTTTGCGTATATTGGATATGTGCACCGGGTCGGGGTGCATCTTGCTAAGCCTCATGCATTATATGAAGCAGGACTCCTGCCTTGCCCTGGAGGGGGTCGGGGCGGACGTTTCCGACGAGGCGCTTCAAGTTGCGAGGGAAAACGCGGAAAGGCTGGAACTGGAAGCCACATGGGTTCATGGCGACTTGTTTTCCAAAGTGGAGGGGCGATTCCAGGTCATCGTTTCCAATCCCCCATACGTCAGGACCAAGGAGCTGGATCAGTTGCAGGCGGAGGTACGCTTCTACGATCCGCGCATCGCGCTGGATGGAAAAGAGGATGGATTGCACTATTTCAGGCGAATCGTGGAAGGGTGCAAGATGCACTTGGAGCCGGGCGGGCATCTGCTTTTTGAAATCGGATACGACCAGGCAAAAGACGTGACCAAGTTGATGCAGGAAGCCGGATTTTCTAAAATAAAGGTAAAAAAAGATTTGACGGGGCTTGACCGGGTGGTGAGCGGCGTGTATGATAGATGCGCGTAAGGCGGCTTGGGGCGGTTCTGGCGCACGATACGCGTGCCACGCATGTACAAGGTGGATAGAAAGGAAAAAGCGTGATGTTTGACAAATTGGAGGATTTGTTAATCCGATACGAGGAAGTGATGGGGGAACTGCAGGAGCCGGACGTTGCAAATGACGCGCGGCGTTTCCGCGGCCTGATGAAAGAGCAGAGCGACCTTGCCCCCATCGTGGAGACGTTCAAGAAATACAAACAATGCAGGCAGAACATCGAGGACGGGCTTATGCTCTTGGAAGAGGAGTCCGACGAGGAGATGCGGGAATTGGCAAAGGAGGAAATCAGTGAATCCAGGGAACAAGTCGAGACGCTGGAGCGGGAATTGAAAATACTCCTCCTGCCCAAGGATCCGAACGATGAAAAGAATGTCATTTTGGAAATCCGGGCCGGGGCGGGCGGCGACGAGGCGGCTTTGTTTG
>Ga0073906_1005031_pt1 | contig 12410 bp, 11 predicted proteins | sample Inofromicrocosms_FD_65485 | JGI IMG/M metagenome (GOLD analysis project Ga0073906, IMG submission 65485) | Mouse cecum microbial communities from Vienna, Austria - Inoculum for glucosamine and mucus D2O microcosms | ecosystem: Host-associated > Mammals > Digestive system > Large intestine >... | reverse complement strand
TATGTAAATAGCTTACTTTTCCACGGATGTGGAAAACATGGGTAGAAATCCACACACGTTATCCGGCAACTCTCGTACCAAAAATACAGTACTATACTAGTGGCTACATTGAAAGCTGATCAAAAATAAGCACACAAAAATTTAGCCAAAAAAACCAATCGCAAAACAATCAAGAAAAAACATGCTAAGTTCAGCTTTAACCCTAACACGGCTATATTGAAACATCAGGAATTCCGACTCTTTTGCGAAACTTTTCCACAGTTACTTATGCCTATTCTGTGGAAAACTTAATCAATTGTGGAAAACTATTTATCCACATACTTTTCCACATATATTCAGCGATATTTTATATAATACATGTTTCATCCACTCGATAAGTAGTTGAATGAACTTTACAATCCACTATTACAAGATAGCTCACCACTAGCCACACTCGTCAAAATAACTTGGTTATCAGTAAAGTTTTTAACCAAACATTGTTGACGGGTATCATCAAGCTCTGAAAACACATCGTCAAGTAGCACTACTGGGCGTTTACCAAGAACTTGCAAAATCATTTCCGCTTCAATAAACTTTAGAGCCAAAACCGACGAGCGTACCTCACCACGGCTTGCTGATCCATTAGCTTTTACTTGGTTAAAAATAAAATCATAATTATCATGGTGTATCCCAAAGCTTGTATGTCCTAGTAGGGAATCACGCTGGAAACTTTGCTCTAATTTGGTTAAAAAATCACTCTCCGTTGTAATTTCACTAATATAATCCAAGCTAACTTCGTCTTCATTATCTGCAATTGAATGATAAACTTCCGTGAAGCGCTGGTTGATCTTTTGCACATATTTTTCTCGAAGCTCTGCAATCTCTGTACCATATTTTACTAATAAAATATCCCAAGAAAATAAATCTTCTGGCCTTACGAATTCCTCCTTAAGGAGTTCATTGCGCTGACGCAAAGCTTTATTATATTTAGCTAAACTACTATTATAATTTTCCGACAATTGACCAAAAACACGGTCAAAATAACTACGTCTACTAGTTGGACTAGCACCAACTAAATGAAGATCATCAGGCTCAAATAATACAATTGGGTACTGAGATTTCTTAAGCAGTCGTCGAGATTTTTTATCTTCAGCCAAAAACTCTTTTTTTTGCCCATCAAAAACTACAACAGTTTTGCGACCATCACAATACTCTAATTCCACGCGGTAAAACTCTGCCCCACGCCGCACGATCTCTTTATCCACCGCCCGAAAACTTTTTCCACGCATCGCCTCATAAATAGCCTCTAGTATCGAAGTTTTGCCACAACCATTTTCTCCGATAATAGTTGTAGTTTGATCTTGGCACTCCAAAGCAAAGCTCTCGTGGCTCCGGAAATTGTTTAGTTTAATTTTTCGTACTATCATCCAGCTAACTCTTTAGTGGCATCACGATATGAATATAGTCTTGGTTATTCTCACCTCTCATTACTACTGGATCCAGTTTGTTTGAAAAACCAAAGCTGATCTTTTCCTCATTAATTGCATTTAGTGCATCTAATAGGAATCGTGAATTCAAAGTTACTTTACCATCAACCTCTATAGTAGTTTTAATTTCTGAACTATTCTCACCAAGCTCATTGGCAACAGATCCGATCGAAAACGTACCTTTTTCCACACTTGTTCCACAAACTACTGAACCACCAACTTCTTTCGCAAAAAGCGCAGCTAGTTTCGTAACACGTATTAATTCGCTACGGCCAAGCTCTAGGCTAATTTCTGTAGCTTTTGGAATCAGCTGTCTATAATCAGGGAATGAACCATCAATTAATTTCGAAGTAATCTCCACGTCACCTAGACGAAAGCGTACTTGAGTATTATCAAATAATACTTCGATCTGCTCAACTTCTTCACTTAGTGAACGTAAAACTTCTTGCAATGAGCTAGTTGGAATAATTGCAGAAACCTCTGCATCGGTTTTTTTCACTAAACATCGTTCCGCTAATCTATAACCATCCGTCGCAGCAACATATAAATTACCTTCAAAAGTATTAAAATACACACCAGTCAAGGCTGGTCGAGTAGTATCATTACTAGCTGCCATCATCACTTGAGATAAACCAATTTTAAAGTCTTCTGTTTTAATATTAAATGATACTACCTGATCCTGTTCTAGTTCCGGTAACTCCGGAAAATCATCCGCTAAAGCACCATTAATCATAGAGTGACAACTGCCGGCCGTGACATCTACTTTAGTATTTTCTGCTTTGATCTCCACCAATTCGCCGCGTGGCAAATTACTAACAAATTCCGCTATCAATCGTGCTGGTACGGTTACAACCCCATTCTTACTACTTGTTGCCGGTAGAAAACTAACTACTGCCATATCAAGATTTGTTGTGGTTAAACTAACTTTTTTATCATCTACACGAATAAGTACGTTGTTTAAAATTGGCAGGGTAGCTCTAGCTCCCGCCGCTACTCGACTTACACTATTTAATGCTTTTGAGATTTTTTCTTGTGCAACTTTAATTTCCATAAACCTCCTTAAATGAGTTCCTTATATAAATAATAATAGTAGTAATAGTAAGGTCTGTGGAAACTGTGTAAAACTAGTAAATTACCTCTATTAAACTGTGTGCAAAACCCTTTGTAAAACTTTTCCACCAAAACGTGGAAAACTAGGATTTTTCCCACCAAATTTGTGTAAAACTTGTTTTTCCACACATGGCGAAAAACTTTTCCACGGCTTTCCCACAAATTATCCCACAGATTTTTACACAGCTTTTCCACATTAACCATAAAGCTTCTCCTTGATCTCACTAATTTGGTCGCGCAAATTAAAGTTAAGCTTTAGGTCACCATCAATTTTTTTAATGCCATGCATGACGGTAGTATGATCTTTAACACCGACCTCTAGGGCAATTTTTGGTGTACTCATACCAAGGTCTTTAGAAAGTATATACATAGCAACCTGTCGAGCATTTTTAATATGTGCTACGCGACTTTTCCCACACATTTCTTTTGTCGTAAGTTGATAATATTTTGCAACGCGCTCAACAACCTGTTTTGGAGAAACTGTTTTAGTCCTTGCACTATTGGTTGTGTTGACATACCCTTCATTGATGACTTCTAGTGGTGTCATGCCTTTGAAGTCGGCAACCGCTAAAATATGATTAAGCTCGCCTTCCAAGGCGCGAATATTGGTCTTTACATTATCAGCAATGTACTCGATTGCTTCGTCTTCAATTTCTGCACCACGAAATTCTGCCATAGAGCGCAAAATAGCACAACGATCTTCGAATTGTGGCATCTGTAAATCAAACTCTCCAGATTGGGATAGACGTGAAGCTAGCCGCTCATCGACGGATTTGATTTGGTCTGGCAGGCGATCGGAAGTAACGATAACTTGTTTATTGTTCATGGTTAGTTCGTTAAAGATATCAAAAAACTCAGCCTGAGATGCGTCTTTATTCATGATCATTTGAAAATCATCAATAATTAAGACATCAAGTTTGCGGAACTTTTGACGAAACTCATCACTTTTTTTATTCTGTAAAGACTTAATGAAGTCTGAATAAAAACTAGAGATTGGAGTATATAATACTCGTAACTTCGGATCACGTTTGAGAATTTCATTACCAATTGCTTGGACAAGATGAGTTTTACCAAGGCCAGGGCCGCCGTAAAGGAAGAAAGGATTGTAACGTGTGCCTGGGTGATCAATAACGTTACGAGCCACACTGACAGCCAAGTCATTATTAGTTCCAATAACAAAGTTATCCAAAGTATAACGAGGATTTAATCCGGTTTGTAGGGAACTATTAGTAGAAGATATGGAACGATAATTACTACTAGCTACATTTGTAACAGATTGTATTTGTGCTGATCCTGAGCGATGGCTAGAGTGACTTTTAGCCTTGTCTTTAGTGATAATATCGTAGTGTAAATTTTTAATAGAAATATTATTATGTTCAAAAGCATCTTTTATGACGGTAGAATATTTTGATTGTAATTGAGTGCGTTTAAAAACATTAGGCACACCAATAGTAGCAACGTTATTTTCTATAGAAATCAGTTCTGTACCAGTAAACCAAGTAGAGAATTGTTCACGTGGGATAGATTGTTCAACTTCTGTCAGAATGTTTTTCCATATGTCAAACATGACCCCTTGTGACCTCCTTCTTTCTACCTGTATTATAGCAAACTTTAACCGACTTTTCCACAGTTTTTTTCATGTAATTTTAACCATTGTATAATAGTTGACCTATAGATAGGGGTGGCTTTTCCACAGCTAAGTAATTAGCCCCAGGTTTAATATGTGGAAAACTTCTTGCAAAAAGTGGAAAACTGATGTATACTAGAACAAGATTTGTTAATTATTAAAGCAATAGAGTAATCAGAATTGGAGTAAAATATGCCAAAACGGACATATCAGCCACATAAGCGTCAACGCAAAGTCGAACACGGATTTATGAAGCGCAATAGCACTAAGAATGGTCAAAAGGTTCTCAAGCGTCGTCGGATTAAAGGACGTGCTCGTCTTACAGCTTAGTATAACAAAAACTCCTCAAACGAGGAGTTTTTAGGTGGTTTAGCTTGCATTTATCTTATATTTATGCTAAAATAAAGGCATGTTAGCTCAAAAATACCGCTTCCATTCTCGGGGTGGTGTGCGTTTTGTTTTTCAGAAGGGGAAAACCATCCGTACACCCATTCTGTCATTAGTGTATTTACCAAATAATCGTGGCTATCGCAGAGTTGCAGTGGTAGTATCAAAGAAGATTCTAAAGCTTGCTGTTGGACGTAATCGTATCCGACGCCGAGTTTATGAAGCGATAAGGCTAGAGCTAGAAAACTATCAGTCTCCTATGGACTATATTTTTGTGGTATATAGCAAATCTATTTCTACGATGTCTTTTTTAGAATTACGTAGAATGGTAAAGGATTTAATGGATAGAACTCAAATAGAATATATTTCTGAGAACCCATCGAAGTAGGCCGAATAGAGAATAGGGGTGGCAAAATAGGCTTTATATGGTATAATGGTGATATGTTTGCATTTATTGATATGATTATCGTGCGACCAATCACGAATATCTTGTTCTTGATATATGGTTTAGTGGGGGATTTTGGTTTAGCAATTATTTTATTTACGGTTCTTGTAAAGATTTGTTTGTGGCCGTTGGTAAAGCGTCAATTACATCAGACGCGTCTGATGCGCAAGATTCAGCCGCAACTTGCAGAGATTAAGAAAAACTGCAATGGTAATCGTCAGTTAGAATCTTTACAGATGATGGATTTGTATAAACGCAACAATATTAAGCCATTTCGTTCAATGTTGACCTTGATTATCCAGTTGCCGATCTTTATTGCGCTTTATACTGCCGTAAGGGTAATGGTGTTACCGACACCGAGTGATAATCTGTCAATTCGTGCCTACGCACCAGTGGCGCAAATGGAGCGCATTCAAGATGTAATTGGTAAACAAGAGGCTTTTCTAAATCAAGACCAAAATGCTGAGGAGAAGCAATCTTACGACTTTCACCCAACATTATTTGGTCTAGTGGATTTGGATATTAAGGCTGGATTAGGATCAATAAGTGCTGGGATTATTTTGGTCTTTGCCATTGCGTCGGCATTTTCTCAGTATTGGATTTCACGACAACAGATGCCGTCTAACAAGAAGCATCGAAAAACGTTCCGTCAAATTATGGCTGAGGCTGCTGAGGGTAAAGAGCCTGATCAAACTGAACTCAATCAGATAGTTTCTGGGCAGATGTCATATATGATGCCGGTTATGATGCTACTTTTGATGATTAATTTGCCTGGTGCGCTAGTCTTCTATTATTTGATTAGTAATCTTATGACGGGCGTACAGCAGAAATATATTTTGAGCAAGAGTGAAGAAGAAATGGAAATTTCAGCTGATAAGAAGATTATTAGGGAATTAAATAAAATTGAGGAAGCTCAGGTCGTAGACGATACAAGTAATCGTTGGATGAAAAATAAAAACTCCTCTAAAAATGAATCTGGAAAAGCTGGCGTAAAGATTACACGTATTTCCGCGAAGAGTCGTAAGGGTCATAAGAAGAAAAGGAGTTAAAGACTATGAATAAAGATGAATCAATTCGTTTTGCCACAAAATATCTAGAAGACTTACTGTCATTTTTCGGGGTTAATGTGGCGGTGGATTCAACTTTGGATGATGAGGTGATCCAGCTTGCCATTCCTTCCACTTCGATGAACTCACTTTTGATCGGTAAAGAAGCGAATAATTTGCGCGCTTTGCAGCACATAGTTTCGATGGCCTTAACAAGTCGTGAGGCGGAGCTAACTCGAGTTAATGTTGATGTGGCGGATTATAAACGTCAGAGAGCAGACAGGTTGTCTGAGCAGGCAGAAAAATGGATTCATGAGGTCCGTGCGACTGGCAAAACGAAGATTCTAAACCTTAATGCTGCTGATCGACGTATTGTGCACAAAGTAGCTCAGGATTATTCTGATATAAAAACTCATTCCGAGGGAGAAGGCCGAGAACGCCAATTGTATTTGGAAAAGGTCATAGACTAAATATTTCTGCCACTCTCAGATAAGCGCAGGATGGTATAATAATAACCAAATTAGTTTAAGGGAGAAGTGTCAACCAGATTTAAAATATTACCCTATACGGGTAATATTTTTTATGCTGCATCACCACTGAATCCAAGAAGGATAATAATATCAGTTTCTCCGGGGTCAATATCACTTGGTAGCTCATCACCAGATTTTACACTAATACCGTAGCGCTCAGCTAGCGCGGTCGTGGTAGCAGGGAAGTCTTGTCCAACTACGTAAACGCAATACTTTGATGCGCAACTACCAGTGGTTGTATCACCAATGCTCACTACATTGTATCCATCATCCTGCAATCGACTGCGCTCTGCTCCTGCTACACCATATTGACCACTAGCGTTATAGATTGCGATACGAGCATGTTCGCGTGCGGTTGGGTTACTACTAAACATCTCTGCGACGTATTCTTGGATCTTTGTGTAATTATTTACACCAGCGGAGGGGATCACATAGGAAACATTATTAATTGTATCAGTTGTCATATAAAATGTATTGGTTTCATAATCCACCAATGGTACTTGCCGGATATTGGCGACATTAAAGTCAGTTAAGACGCGTACACCAGCCTTGATATTATCTGTCGAGAAATTGGAGCGGAAGTTATCACCAAGGATATTGAGAATATTAAGCGCCTCACCAGCACCAATACCGTTTTGCATCACTTTACCAATGATTGCCTCGACAATCTTTTGTTGTGTATTGCCACGCGTGAAGTCACCACCTTGAGTGCCATGACGAGCGCGAGCTAAACCGAGTGCCTGCTCGCCATTGACTTGTATGGGCACGCCAGCCTGCGCAACAGCGCCGGTGTAGTTATAATCGGCAATGTTCTCATCCAATGTAACCGTAATTCCGCCAATAGTATCAATAATGTCAATCAAGGAAGCCCAGTTGATATGTGCGTAGTATTGGAATTTGATGCCCAATACGTCACCAACTTGCCTCATGAGTGCTTCAGCTCCAGCCTGCTCATCAGTACCATCTTGATTATTACACCAAAATACCTCATTAATTTTCCCAACCGAGCAAGCCATCGGTACTTTTAGATCGCGGGGAAGACTAAGTAGGGCCACATCCTTAGTTTTTTGGTCTAAGCTTGCAACCATAATTGAATCAGTTAGTTGAGCACCGTCGTGTGTTCCATGAGCGGTGTCACCATTCATGTTATATCCCTCAGTACCAAAAATGAGTACATTGGTGCGACCATTCTGATCTTCTGCAAAAGGCACCTCATCCGATACTACCGACACGATGGCATCCCAGAGACCAGACTTGCCGCCAGTCAGACGCGAAATTAGCTCGTCGCCCCACTTATAAACAACTCCACCACCAATGACTAGTAGGCATATAAAAGCAATGGTGATGTTGCGTGCAAGATGGCGCTTCTTATGGTGAGGTCGCTTTGCTCGTGTTGGCGGACCTGGTTGCTCTATGTCGTCATCTGAGCCTTGGTTGAGAAAGTCAGATTGACCATCTTCGCCCCAAGAATTTAGAAAATTATTAGTACTCGTCCGCTCTTTTGCTTTTGGAGTTTTTTCTTCAATGGATACTTGTTCGAGGTCACCCAGTAAATCTGACCAATCAGAACCAGTAGTGAAATCATTGTTATTATCTACATACTCGGAGTCAAAATCAAAAGTTTGTACTGGATCAAGGAATTCATTAGTAGAGTTTTTTCTTTTAATTGAATCTATTGAATCGATGAGAGCTTGACGTTGTTGGGAAACTACAGGTTTAGTACTGGTTGGACGTTTCATCATATCAATGGCGTGCGAAGAACTACGTACAGTTTCTACTGGGCGTTTTGATGAACTTGATTCGCGCACTTTTAAACCATCAATAGTTGTTTTTGACATCTGCCTTCTCATATGGACACCAAGAAGATTGAGCAAGAACCCAATATCTAGTTTTCCAATTACTTTTTATGATATACTTATTATAACATATGAAAGCAAAATTGACTAAAAAACAAGCGCTTATTATAGATTTTATTAAGGATTTTACTGCGCGGCAGGGGGAATCGCCATCATATCGAGAGATTATGGCGGCTTTGGGTTTATCTTCGGTGTCAGCGGTAGCAGAACATATTGATAATCTTGTGAAAAAAGGTGCCCTGAAAAAGGTCCCTGGCGCAGCACGTTCTTTGGAAGTAGTCGATCTAAGTTACCCGGAAACAACAGCCCTTTTTCGGCAAGCTATCGCTCATACGGAAGTAACCGACCAAGCAATTTTGCGAAAAGCAGCAGAGATTCTTGGTATTGATTTAGAAAACTCAGAAACTTCTTAAATCATCTTGTTCTAAGCTTGACTACTGGGATGAGTTTGTTATACTGAGAATAGGAGAAAGTCATGTCAAGATCAGAGTCTAGCTCTCACCGTGTTCCACCATATAGACGTCCAATTATCGTTGGTGGATTTTTGTTAGTTTTGGTGGTTGTGGTGGTAGTAACAATTCTGGTTTTTAAAAATATTGACTCTAGCAAGGATCATGTCGGTGCTGATCAAACTAATCCGTCTATTGATCAGCCGGTCACCGAACCAGAGCAGCCTAGTACGGATCCTGATGATGTGGAGAATAAAACCCCTCAATACGAGGGTGAGGATCCGAATGATTTGCCAGAGTTGACCGGAGTGATTGTTTATAAAGATATTGATCGGGAAACCTTAACCTTACATTCCGCAGTAAGTATTAATCAATACCTACAAGGTGACGGACAGTGTGTCTTTAATTTGAAGAAGGGCGAAGCAATCATTCGGACCACTTCAGCAATAGCAACTCCAGATGTTACAACTTCGGCCTGCGGACCGATTGATATATCGGTAGAGGGGCTATCTGGTATCTATCAAATCGAAGTTATAATGACTGGTGATGGCAAACATGGTATAATAACTAGTGAGATACAGATTTAGTCATTATTTATCAAAATATAAACAGGGAACACAAACATGCAACGAATCACAACCAACCTAAAGACGGAATTACGTCAAAACCGTAATTTGGTTTTTGTGGTATTTGTGTTTTGTATGATGGCTGTACTTTCTTTTTGCGCAACTAGCAATATGCAGGATTCTATGGCAGCTGATGCTACAAAATTCCAACCAGGCAATATTATTAGTGATGCGGTGATGGCAAATTCTTCAGCGATGAGTTTACAAGAAATTCAGAATTTTTTGGATAGCAAAAATAAATGTGACAATCGTGACTATAACTTATATTTACAATACACAAAGGCTCATCCGAATATTCAGTGGCACTGGGAAGGGGAACCATATAATGGTCACTTTGTTTGCTTAGCTCAGGAGAGATTCAGCGATGGTGTAGAGATTGGTTACGGTCAAACCGCAGCGGAGATTATCTATGGGGCGGCTCAGGAATATCGGATCAATCCTCAGGTACTAATCGTGCTTTTGCAAAAAGAGTCTAGCCTTATTACCGACAAAGTTCCAAATACACATGATTATCGTCAAGCAACAGGATATGGCTGCCCAGACACGGCGGCATGTGATTCGAAGTATTATGGTTTTAAGAATCAGATATATCGTGCGGCTGAGTTATTCCGATATACTTTGGATCACGGATATTCATTATACCCAGAGAAAAGAACCGTTTATGTAGGATATCATCCGAACTCTAGTTGTGGTGGGTCGCAGATTTATATTGAAAATCGTGCTACATCGGCCCTGTATCGCTATACACCATATCAGCCAAATGGTGCTGCAATTGCTGCTGGATACGGTACTGGTAATGCTTGTTCAGCTTATGGCAATCGCAACTTTTATCTATATTTTACAGATTGGTTCGGAAGTACTCAGGTAAAGGTGGAGGGAGAAGAAATTATGATTCCAGATGGGGAGTATAGCCTTGTACCCAAAAACTCTTCTAAGCTATCCCTTGGTATTGTTGGGATTAATGCTCAGCTCGACAATGTAAGTAATGGTGATGCTAGCCAGCGTTGGAGCATTCAGAGAGATGGCAATGCCTACAAGATCATCAACGTCAGCACAAATAAAGTTTTGGATTTGCCTGGGAATGTAACCAATGATGGCACAAATGTTCAGATTTGGGAAAATGATGGTACATGTGGACAGCGTTGGAAACTATACAGAACAAAGGACAATTACCTGACATTAGAATCAGCATGTGCTAATGGGATGGTAGTGAGTCTGGGATCTAGCTTAGCTAATACTGGTACTAATGTGCAGCTTAGTACTGCTAACTCCACTGATGCTCAAAAATGGACCTTGCGTGCTGATCGAGCAATTCAGGATGGCATATATACGATTAAGCTCGATTCGGTAAAAGATAAAGCGATAGATATTAGTGGGCAGTTTATGGATGGGGCAAATATACAACTATGGAACTCTAATCATACGGCTGCACAGCAGTGGCTGTTTGAGTATAATACTAATGATGGATACTATACTATTACTAATATTAGTTCACGTAGAGTATTGGATATTTCTGGGGTAATGCGAAGGGGTGCAAATATACAACTATGGTACTCTAATAATACCTGTGCCCAACGCTGGCAAGTTATAAAAACAGGTTCGGAGCATTATGCCATTACGTCCGCGTGTTCTCCTGGATATGCTATTGATCTGTCTGGTAGTGGAACAAAGAATGGTGAAAATATTCAACTTTGGCAGTATAATGCTACAGCTGCGCAACAGTGGCGTATTGCACTAGCGGATTCACCGATGGATGGAATATACACTATAGAAACAAAGTTGGCTGGAGATCAAGTTGCTGATTTATTAGGGGGCGGATCTCGTGATGGTGATAATGTTCAAGTTTGGTATTCCAATGATACCGCTGCTCAAGAGTGGCAACTAATAAGAGACCAGAACAAAGGATATTATACTATCACTAATCCAAAATCCGGAAAAGTCTTTGATGCTTCTGGAACTCTTGGTTCTGGTACGAACGTACAAACGTGGTCAAGTAATAACCATTGTGCTCAAAAATGGTATATAGCAGAGAGTAGTGAGGGTATATATACATTACATACAGCTTGTAATACAAGTTATGCACTAGATGTTTCGGGGGTAGCTAAGACGGGTGACAATATTCAACTTTGGCCATATAATGCTACTACGGCGCAAAAGTGGATATTTAATAAAAAGTAAGATTTGTAGACACGTTAAGACACTCCCTACTTAATGCGGGAGTGCCTTTCTTTGAATGAACTCTACGATATTAACTGTTGGAAGTCGTTAATTGTATCTTGCCAACGTTGGTCCCAAAGATGTTTTTCGAAAGCGCTTTGTGCTACCTCCAGACTATGCTTTGCCATTTCTTTTCGTAAGGAGGGATTGTTGATCATTTCTAAAGCAGCCTTTTCTAGAGATTTGGCTTTTGGGGAAATTAGTAATCCATTAAAATGGTCCAAAATAAGATTTGGTAATCCGCCAATATCCGTAGCAATAACTGGTAAGCCTGAGGCCTGGCCTTCAATACAAGAAAGTGAAGTGCCTTCCGAGTATCTAGTCGGTACTAATATAATATCAGCATCGTGGTATGCTTTATGAGCATCTTCCATTTTGTATTCTTTGTGGATTACGTTGTTCGGGAACTCAGCAATAAATTCGTCAATATCTTGCTGAACTTTAGCGCTGTCGATTTGGCCAATAAATCGTAGCTCAACATTTTTATGTGTCTTAAGAATATTGCGGAATGCTTTGATAGTAATATCATATCCACGTGGTTCATAAATTCTACGTGGGTATACGAAAACTATTTTGTTGTCAGAATGATTTTTATTATGTTTGGCAAATACCTCTTTACTATAGTAATTTGGAATATAAACAAGTTTTTGG
>Ga0073906_1005027_pt1 | contig 12422 bp, 11 predicted proteins | sample Inofromicrocosms_FD_65485 | JGI IMG/M metagenome (GOLD analysis project Ga0073906, IMG submission 65485) | Mouse cecum microbial communities from Vienna, Austria - Inoculum for glucosamine and mucus D2O microcosms | ecosystem: Host-associated > Mammals > Digestive system > Large intestine >... | reverse complement strand
CCCCTTTGGTATCATAAATTCCCCGGCATGGATGTGGCGCTGGCCTCCATTCTGGACCTGGCCCACCACATCGGCAACTGGGAGCCCAATGTCCCGGCCTGGTATGACTGGGAAAAGCACGAGTTTGTCAGCAACTGGCTGGGCACCAAGGGGGTGCGGGATTATCCCCCCTTCGATTACCAGGAGGGCAACCACTTCCGATTTGTGGATGTGGCCCAGCTGGCCTACCTGGCCACAAAGCAGCCCCGGTACCTAAAGCTGGTGGAAGACTACTGCGGCCACTGGTGTGACCATATTGAGGCCCACGCCGCAAAGGGAGAGCCTATCCCCTGCTCCATCCTGCCGGAGGCGGCCAGCATCATTGAGGCCACCAAGGCGGGGGAAAACGTGGGCAAGGGCAGCCAGTACCAGATTTTCTACCACCTGGTGGCGGACAACACCATGTACGATATCGCCGGATGCCTGCTGGACACCTACGCCGTCACCGGCAACGAGCGGTACTTAAACTGCGCCGAGGCCATGATTGACCAGTTTATCGACCACAGCGACGGCGGACGGCCCGGCAGAGGATTCAAGGACGGCAAATGGATTGGAATGCCCCAGTCCAGCGGCGACAGCGGCAAGAAAAAGAACTCCAAGTCCCACTTTGTCACCGACTGCAACTTTATCGCCCGCCTGGCCCTGCGCCACAGCCTGATTGCCCATTCAGATAAGTATAAACCGGTCATCATGGACTGGGCCAACGCCATCGACGAGGAGAACAACGACTTTGACCAGATGATGCCCACCGTGCTGGTGGCCGCCCACTACTATGACGGCGACCCCAAGTGGCTGGAGCGGGCCTACTTAATGGCCCTGCGTGTGGCGGCGGTCAGCGAGGACTTGGACGAGTTCCACCAGTGCAACTGGACCAGCTCCCGCCAGGGGACCAAGTTCCTCATGGAGCTGCTGTACACCCCTATGGTGGGGGATGTGGAGTTCGGGACCAGGGGCAACCTGCCCGTCCGGCTGTTTGCCTGGGAGACCGGGAGCCGCATGGGCCTGCCCAAGGACCTGTCGGCGCGCATCTGGCGGGAGCAGCCCGGCGTATACTGTCTGGAGGCCGTCAACCTGGGTACTGAACCGGCGGTATGGAGCGGAAAGACAGCATACGGCGGCAGCTTTACCGCCCAAAGGGACGGCAAGGAGATTGAAGAATTCACGGTTCTGCCAGGGGAAACGGCACAGTTTTGGATTACTCTCCCCCAAGGGTGCAGAACGGTTTATGGGGAGGAATAATCGATGGGCTTTTTTTGTACACTGGAAGAGGAACGGAAAAGAACCGGCAAATACCAGGGCGGCGTCCGGCTGATTGATGAAAAGAACGGGGCGGTGGCCGGGTGCTGCATCGGCGTGACCCATTCGGAGCGGAAGGAGCTGGGCCGCCAGGACGTCCATGACGACCAGGAGGGCTTTCTGGTGTGGCACGGGACCGGCAGGGCCCAGATTGGCGATGAAACGGTAGAGCTAAAGCCGGGTGTGGCCATCATTGTGCCCGCGGGGGTGGGCCACGCCATGTGCTGCGGCAAGGACAGCGAATTTATGGAGACCATCTGGTTCCACAGCGCGGTTCCCTCCGGCAAGGCCCCTGAAATCACGGCAAAATGCTATACCCAGCTCTCCTCCCTTTGGGAAAGGGGGATTCTTCTGTCGGAGGAAAACGGCTGTGTGGACGGCTGCCGCGCCGGTATCAGCTGGTACGAGAGCACCGAGTACAGCGGAGGCGGAAGCCACGACGACCAGGAGGGCTTCTTTGTGCTGGAGGGCACCGGGTTTGCCAAGGTGGGGGACGAGGAATTCCCCGTGGCGCCGGGCACGGCGTTTATCGCGCCCGCCCACACGGTCCACACCATCCGCCGGGACGAAAGCTGCGGCCATGTGGCGGTATTCTGGTTCCACAGTGCGCTGTAACTGATTATTTAAAAAGGAGGTCCGGACTACATGTGGACCCGTGAACAAATTAAGACCAACGCCAAGGCCGTGATGGCCAAAAACTACTGGATGATGGTGGGCGTCAGCGCCGTCTATTCGATTCTGGCCGGGATTTTCAGCTCCGCGTCCTCAGGCGCGTCGTCGTATCTGGAAAACGGCATGGATTATATGCCGGTGGAGGTTGTGCTGATTGTCTCGGTGATTGTCATCGGCATTTCCATTGTGGGCATCATCTTTAATATCTTTGTCGGCAACCCCCTGGAGGTGGGCAAGGACCGCTTCTATATGTGCAGCCGGTTGCAGCAGACCCCTTTTGGCGAGCTGTTCTGCGCCTTCCGCAGCGGACAGGGGTACTATATGAACATTGTGAAGACCCAGTTCCTGCGCAGGCTGTACACCGCCCTTTGGTCGCTGCTCTTCATTATTCCGGGCATTATCAAGAGCTATGAATACTATATGGTGCCCTATATTCTGGCGGAGAACCCCAACATCTCCTCCGCCCGCGCCTTTGAGCTGAGCAAGATGATGACCAACGGGGAGAAGCTGAACATCTTTGTGCTGGAGCTGTCCTTTTTGGGATGGCAGCTGCTGGGAATCCTGGCCTGCTGCATCGGGAACTACTTTGTCACGCCGTACCTGGAAGCCTCGTTCGCGGAGCTGTATGAGGCCATGAGGGCAAAGGTATACGACATGGGCGTTACCGACGAAAACGAGCTGTGCAACTTCTGGAGATAAAACCCCATAAAAACAAAACTGCCGGGCATATCTTTGGGGAGGTTCCCCTAAGATATGCCCGGTCGTTTTATTTACCCCGCTCCAGTTCCTCCCCCAGCCAGCGGGACATCTCGTCAAATCCCTCCTGGGTGAGGGGGAACTCCTTTTTCACGGTGAACTCCGCAAGGCCACTGCACACCGGCTGGTCCCAGATAGAGACCTCCAGATTATCTTTGGGCACAATGAGGAAGTTCTTCCGCCCATAGGAGCCGCTGAAGGTGTTGTGATTGGAGTAAAAGTTAAACTGTCGGATATCCGGCTTCAAATGCGATCCATCCTTTCCTATCCTGCTGTCAAAAGACTGCGCTGAGCGTATCTGCTTTTTTATTATAGCATGACGGTTGCAGAAATCAAACAACTTTTGCGGCCGGTCTGCGGTCATGCCAGGGCTTCGGCCTGGCTGCTGTTTTTGAGCGAACCGGGATTCCTTTGTAAAATATATTTTTCAGAAGGTACTGGACGCGCTCCCTTATCCGTACTATAATCATTTCAATAAAGGACATATCCAGGTTCGCTTACAATAAAATTCAGGAGGTTTTTTCCATGAACCAAAAGGAACGTATGCTGGCAGGTCTCCCCTATAAAGGCTGGCTGGACGGCTTGTCTGAGGAGCGCCTTGCCTGCAAAAAGAAGGTCTATGCCCTAAACCAGCTTCCGCCGGAGCGCCGCGGCGAAATCCCGGCTCTCCTCAAAAGCCTTTTCGGCAAAACCGGCGAAAATCTTATGGTGGAGCCTCCCCTCCACTGCGACTATGGATGGAATATTGAGGTGGGAGAAAATTTTTTCGCCAATTACAACCTGACCATCTTAGATGTGGGCAAGGTCGTTATCGGCGATAATGTGCAGTGCGCCCCCAACGTCTCTATCTTCACCGCCGGGCACCCCGTCCACCCAGACAGCCGCAATACCGGTTATGAATACGGCATCCCCATCGCCATCGGAAATAATGTGTGGATCGGCGGCAATTCTGTCATTCTTCCCGGCGTGACGATAGGAAACAATGTGGTCATCGGCGCGGGAAGCGTGGTGACAAAGGATATCCCCGACAATATGATTGCCGCCGGGAATCCCTGCCGGGTAATCCGGGAAATTACCGGGGAGGACCGCGCTTTTTATTTTAAACGGCAGAAATTTGATCCGGAAGCCTGGGCAGAGGTGAAGGAGGCCCACGGGGGGCGTTTTAACAGATGTTCGGATTCATGACTGTATGGCAATTTAGGCAAAAAAGTTCCGTAAGGTTCTCTGATTGTCGTAAAAATCGATGATAATGAATAAAAATTCAGGAAAAAGCCGATTCCTCCTTGCATTTGTGAATATTCTGTGATATATTATTCACTCAAGAGGAATTTTCCTCAAAAAATTTTTTAAAGTGAAATTGTAAAATGTAATGGAGGAATCAGCAATCATGAATATGTGGAAAAAAGCGGCAGCGTTGCTGCTGGCGGCGGTTATCTCCGCCGGAATGCTCTCCGGGTGCAGCTCCAACAGTCTGCCTAAAATTGAGGTATCCAGCATGGCGGACCTGGCCAACCTGAAAATCGGCGCCCAGTCCGGCACTACTGGCGAGGACCTTGCCAAGGAGCACAGCAGTGACGCCGCCAACAACGTCAAGGGCTACCGCTCCGGTATGGACGCCGCCCTGGCCCTGAAAGCGGGCAATATCGACTGTATCATCCTGGACGAGCTGCCCGCCCAGTCGATTGTCAAGGAGAACGACACCCTGACCATCTTCGACCCCCAGCTGGAGGGCGAGGACTACGCCATCGCGGTGCGCAAGGAGGATACCGAGCTGCTGGAGGCCATCAACGCCTCCCTGGCAAAGATGAAGGAGAACGGTACATATGATACCCTGCTGGCCACTCTGGCCTCCGACGACTGGAAGGGACTGGAGGACAAGTCCGCCGGCAACTCCGAGGTCATCAAGATGGGCACCAACGCCGAATTCCCTCCCTTTGAGTTCCTGGACGGCACCGACGTGGTGGGCTTTGACATCGCCATGTGCCGGGAGATTGCGGCGGACAGCGGCAAAAAGCTGGAAGTGACCAACATGGCCTTTGACGGCCTGATCATGGCCCTCCAGTCCAACAACATCGACATGATTGCCGCCGGTATGACCGTCACCCCCGACCGCCTGGAGGAGGTCAGCTTCTCCGACCCCTACTATACCTCCAAGCAGGTTATCATTCTCAGAAAGTAAAAGACAACTGCTGTCTGTCTGCTGTTTTAAGGGCGGCCCATTGGCCGTCCTTATTCGCATATTTTGTATATTGCAAAGGGAGGGTATTGATACAGCATGGGCAAATTTTTTGAGGTAATCAACCGGGTGCTGATTGCCAACGAGGGCTGGAAGGTGATTCTCAGCGGCCTGGGAAAAACCGTTGAAATCGCCCTTTTTGCCATTGTCATCGGAACGGTTCTGGGGTGTCTGTTCGCGCTGATGAAAATCTCCACCATCAAGCCCCTTAGATGGTTCGCCAATTTGTACACCACCATCATCCGCGGTATCCCCATGGTGACACAGCTGATGATCTTCGGTTTTGTCATCTTTTCCGGCAAAAATGAGATTCTGGTGGCAAGCCTTGCCTTCGGCATCAACTCCGGGGCCTACTGCACCGAGATTTTCCGGGCGGGCATCCAGGGGGTGGACAAGGGACAGATGGAGGCGGGACGCTCTCTGGGCCTTTCCTACAGCCAGACGCTGTGGAAGATTATCCTGCCCCAGGCCATCAAGGCGGTGCTGCCCACCTATACCAGCGAATTCATCGCCCTGATCAAGGAAACCTCGGTGGCCAGCTTTATCGCCGTCACCGACCTGACCAAGGCCGGTGATATGATCCGCAACGCCACCTACAACCCCTGGGTGCCGCTGTTTACCGTGGCGCTTATCTACCTGGCGATGACCCTTGGGCTGGAGAAGGTCTTCAGCCGTTTGGAGAGGAGGCTGGCAAAAAGTGATAGAGGTTAAAAATCTTTCCAAAAGCTTTGGGGACAATATGGTCCTAAACGGCATTACCGAGACCATACAAAAGGGGGAAAAGGTAGTGGTCATCGGGCCCTCCGGTTCGGGGAAATCCACCTTCCTGCGGTGCCTGAACCTGCTGGAGACCCCCACCGGCGGAGAAATCTGGTTTGAGGGAAAGAATATCACTGCCAAGGGGGTGGACATCGACGCGGTGCGGTGCAAAATGGGAATGGTGTTCCAGCACTTCAACCTGTTTCCCCACCTGACGGTGATGCAGAACATCACCCTTGCCCCCGTCACCCTGAAGCGGCAGACCAAGGCCGAGGCGGAGCAAAACGCCCGCAGGCTGCTGGAACGCATCGGACTGGCGGACAAGGCGGACGTCTATCCGGGCAGCATCTCCGGCGGACAGAAGCAGCGGATTGCCATTGTCCGCGCCCTGGCCATGAACCCGGACGTAATCCTCTTTGACGAGCCCACCAGCGCCCTGGACCCAGAGATGGTCGGAGAGGTGCTGGAGGTCATGCGGGAGCTGGCGGACGAGGGAATGACCATGGTGGTTGTCACCCACGAAATGGGCTTTGCCAGGGAAGTGGGGACGAGGGTGCTGTTTATGGACGGCGGCGTGATTGTGGAGCAGAATGAACCAAACGAATTTTTCTCCCATCCCCAGAACCCCCGGCTGAAGGATTTCCTCTCCAAGGTTCTGTAACGATTGTTCCGGGGAAGATCCGGAGGATGTGGGTTCTTCCCCAGCATTCAAAAAGTTTTTTTGAAAAAACTATTGACAAAGGATTCCATTTCGGATATAATAACAAGGCAGTTTGAGGTGAACACTCTGCAAGTGACCTTTGCGGCTATGTCTGGAGAGATGGCTGAGCTGGTCTAAGGCGCACGACTGGAAATCGTGTAACGGCTAATACCCGTTCAAGGGTTCGAATCCCTTTCTCTCCGCCACGGAAAACCCGCTTTATCCTTGGATAAGGCGGGTTTTCCCTTTACCAGCCATTAACCATCAACCACTTCCACAGGAGGAACCCCATATGGCGCAATGGAACCTTTGGCACGGCTGCCACAAAATCAGCCCCGGCTGCGCCAACTGCTATGTCTACCGGATGGACGCCAAATACCAGCGAGACAGCTCCCAGGTTTGCAAAACCTCCGACTTCGACCTCCCGGCTCGGAAAAACCGTTTCGGGGAATACAAAATTCCCTCTGGGGAGGTTCTCTATACCTGCTTTACCTCGGATTTTTTCCTGGAGGACGCGGACCCCTGGCGGCCCCAGGCCTGGGAGATGATGCGCCAGCGCCAGGACCTCCATTTTCTCTTTATCACCAAGCGGATTCACCGGTTTTACGACGCAATCCCCTCCGATTGGGGGGACGGCTATGAAAACGTGACCATCTGCTGCACCACGGAAAACCAGGACCGGGCGGACTTCCGGCTCCCCATCTTCCTGGAAGCGCCTATCCGCCACAAGCAGATTGTCTGTGAACCCCTTTTGGGGCCCATTGACCTGTCCCGCTATCTGGGAGGATGGATTGAGGGGCTGGTTGCGGGGGGAGAATCGGGGGAGGCGGCACGGCTCTGCCGGTTTGAGTGGGTGCTCTCCCTGCGGGAGCAGTGCGCCGCCGCCGGAGTCCCCTTCCACTTCAAGCAAACCGGGGCGCGGTTTGAAAAGGACGGAAGAATTTACAGAATCCCGCGAAAGGAGCAGCACAAGCAGGCGGCACTGGCCGGCATTGACTGGAGCTGGGCCCCGAAAAAAGATTAATATACGATAAAACATTGACAAAAAATACACAAGATGGATTTCTGTATCCTCAGAAATCGGATAAAAACACTGTTTTTTCCCTTCCGGCGCTTCGGGGCGAAAAAACTAAGTTGATTTTTCCATTGACCCCATCCTCTCTTTCCCGTATAATGACAAAGCGGGCAAAAAATACTTCCCCTTGTACAGCTCATAGCCGCACAAAATCCTTTCGGATTTTGCGCGGTTTTCTTATTGACAACGCACAAGATATTGTGTATGATTAATATAAGAGCTACAACGGATTGTGTTTGGATGAAGACTCCTGTTTCAGGGGACAGTCGGGCACGCCGTCGCTTATTCAGCGTTTTCGCCACATTGGGGCGCTGTATCCATAGAAAGGCGGGTCGGTTGACAGATGACAACAGAGTCAAGATACGTAATCAAAAAGGACGGCACAAAGGAGCCGTTTAACATCCAGAAGGTTATTACTGCGGTGAATAAATCATCCACCCGCGTACTGGCTGCCTTTACTCCGGAGGAGATGCGAAAAATCTGCAACTTTGTGGAAAGAAGCATCGAGGAACAGGGATTGACCGAGGTTTCCATCCCCACCATGCACAACCTGGTGGAGGGCGCCCTGGAACAGGTCAACCCCAAAGTGGCCAAAAGCTACCGGGATTACCGGAACTATAAGCAGGATTTTGTCCAGATGCTGGACGAGGTTTATCAGAAGAGCCAGTCGATTATGTACATTGGCGACAAGGAAAACTCCAACGCCGACAGCGCCCTGGTTTCCACCAAGCGCAGCCTGATCCTCAACGAGCTGAACAAGAGCTTGTATAAGAAATTTTTCCTCACCGTAGAGGAGCTCCAGGCGTGCAGGGACGGTTATATCTATATCCACGACATGTCCGCCCGGCGGGACACCATGAACTGCTGCCTCTTCGACGTGGCGGCGGTGCTGAGGGGCGGCTTTGAAATGGGCAACCTGTGGTACAACGAGCCCAAAACCCTGGACGTGGCCTTTGACGTGATCGGGGACATTGTGCTCAGCGCGGCCAGCCAGCAGTACGGCGGCTTTACCGTCCCCTGTGTGGACGAAATCCTGGAGCCCTACGCTCAGGCCAGCTTCCAGAAATTTTACGACCGCTACCGCGGACTGGGCCTTTCCCCGGAAGCCGCCGAGCGGGAAGCCATACAGGATGTGCAGGTCAACTTTGAACAGGGCTTCCAGGGCTGGGAATACAAGTTCAACACCGTGGCCTCCAGCCGGGGGGATTATCCCTTCATCACCATGACCATCGGCGTGGGCCGCACCCCCTTTGCCAAAATGGCGGCCATCACCATGCTGAATGTCCGCCGGGGCGGCGAGGGAAAGAAGGGCCACAAAAAGCCGGTTCTGTTCCCCAAGGTGGTTTTCCTGTACGCCGAGGCCCTCCACGGCCCCGGCGGGGAGCTGGAGGACGTGTTTGAGGCAGGGATTGCCTGCTCCAGCCGCTCCATGTATCCGGATTGGCTCAGCCTCACCGGGGAAGGCTATGTACCGGAGATGTACAAAAAATACGGGAGAATCATCAGCCCCATGGGCTGCCGGGCCTTTTTGTCCCCCTGGTTTGAACGGGGCGGCATGGAGCCCGCCGACGAGTCGGACAAGCCCGTCTTTGTGGGCCGCTTCAACATCGGCGCGGTAAGCCTCCATCTCCCTATGATCTACGCCAAATCCCTGGAGGAGGGAAAGCCCTTCTACCAGGTTCTGGACTACTACCTGGAGCTGATCCGCCAGCTTCACATCCGCACCTACGCCTACCTGGGGGAGATGCGGGCCTCCACCAATCCATTGGCTTACTGCCAGGGCGGGTTCTACGGCGGACATCTGGGGCTGTATGACAAGATTAAGCCCCTGCTGAAGACCGCCACCGCCTCCTTCGGCTTTACCGCCCTCAACGAGCTTCAGGAGCTGTACAACGGCAAATCCCTGGTGGAGGACGGGCAGTTCGCGGTGGATACCCTTGCCCACATCAACGAAAAAATCGCGGAGTTCAAGCGGGAGGACGGCAATCTTTACGCCATTTACGCCACTCCGGCGGAGAACCTCTGCGGCCTTCAGATACAGCAGTTCCGGAAAAAATACGGCGTTGTCAAAAACGTCTCCGACCGGGAGTATGTCAGCAACAGCTTCCACTGCCATGTGACCGAGGACATCACTCCTATTGAGAAGCAGGACCTGGAGGGCCGGTTCTGGGGACTTTCCAACGGCGGCAAGATACAGTATGTCCGCTATCCCATTGAATATAACCTGGACGCCATCCGCACCCTGGTCCGCCGGGCCATGAAAAAGGGCTTTTACGAGGGGGTCAACCTCTCCCTGTCCTACTGCGACGACTGCGGCCACGAGGAGCTGGAAATGGACGTCTGTCCTGTCTGCGGCAGCAGCAACCTGACCAAAATCGACCGGATGAACGGATATCTTTCCTACAGCCGGGTCCATGGGGACACCCGCCTCAACGCAGCGAAAATGGCGGAAATCCGGGAGAGGAAAAGTATGTGATATGAGATACCACAACATTACCAAGGACGATATGAAAAACGGCAGCGGCCTGCGGACGGTCCTGTGGGTAGCTGGCTGCGGCCACCGCTGTCCCGGCTGCCACAACCCCATCACCTGGGATGCCCAGGGCGGGCTGCCCTTTGACCGGGCCGCCGGGGAGGAGCTAATGGAGGCGGCGGGCAGGGACTATATGTCCGGCATCACCTTCAGCGGCGGCGATCCTTTGTATCCGTCCAACCGGGAAGAAATCGGGCGGCTCTGCCAGGCGCTGAAGGGGCGATTTCCGGACAAAACCATCTGGCTGTACACCGGGTACCTGTGGGAGGAACCGGCGGTTCAGCAGCTTCCCTGGCTCCCCCTAGTGGATGTGCTGGTGGACGGCCCCTTTGTGGAGGCCCTGAAGGACAACCGGCTCCACTGGTGCGGCAGCAGCAACCAGAGAATTATTGATGTACCCAAATCGTTGGCCGCCGGTTCGGCGGTGCTGTGGAAAGGATAGAGCTATGCTTCGTATCGCTTCTTTTGCAAAGGTCAGCCCGGAACAGTTTATAAAGGATTGGACCGACACCTTTGATCAAACCGCCTGTCAGGCGGAGGAAATCTATTCCCGTATTCTCCTTCCCCGCCGGGGGACCAGCGGCTCCGCCGGGTACGACTTCTTTGCCCCTGCTCCCTTTACCATCCAGCCGGGGCAGACGGTGAAGATTCCCACCGGCATCCGGGTGAGGATGGAGGAGGGCTGGGTGCTGGCCTGCTTCCCCCGCAGCGGCCTGGGCTTTAAGTACCGATTACAGCTGGACAACACCGTGGGGATTATCGACAGCGACTACTGGCAGTCGGACAACGAGGGCCACATTTTCTGTAAGCTGACCAACGACTCCAAACAGGGTAAAACTCTGGAGCTGGAGGCGGGGACCGGCTTTATGCAGGGGATATTCCTCCCCTTCGGCATCACCCTGGACGACAGCGTTTCCGACCGGCGCAACGGCGGATTCGGGAGCACCAGCGCGAAAAGCGCCAAGTGACATAAAAACAGAGACATAAAAATCGGACCGAAAACCTGCCCATATGGTTTTGAAGGCCCGATTTTTATCTGCAATTCATTGGCTAAAAGCGGTTTTGTCCCTTTGAAGGGGATTTCTTTGAAGAAAAATTAAAATTGGAAAAATAAGCCAGTTATAATTCAGCGCAAACCTTCCGATACTAGCTTATGAGCAGACGGGACAGCACGGGAAGCTGAATTGATGCTCATACTTATCCATGGCCCAGATTGCCGGTGCGGCAGTCCGCCAAGGCACGCCCGGCGTGACCTCCGGTCCTCCGTTTTCCGGCAACTGCTCAGGGAGCACGGATAGGTATAAAACCATTATCAGGAGGGTTTACCCGATATGAAAAAACTGTTGGCAATCCTGCTTGCAGCAGCAACCGTGGCGGTAACGACCGCTATGACTGTCTTTGCTGAGGGAGAGTCGGCGCCTGCCATTTCCAGCATCACCTTTGTAAAAGACGATGATGTAGACATAAATGGCGGCATCCTTACGCCCGGCAAAGAATACCGTTTCCGTTTACAGTACACCACCGCGTCCGACGGCGAAAAGGTGGATACCGGCGCAGCCGATTTCACCGACGACCAACTGACCGGCAACAAGTTCCTGGTGGAAAGCAAGATGGGACGCAGCTCCATGGAATCGTTTAAAATAGCGAAGTCCAGCGGAAAGTACTACCTCATCGCCAAGCCCAAGGGAGGCTATCCCACCAAGCAGACCGATGTAGAGTACAAGGTGCGTCTGGTGAACACCAAGAGCGGCGACGTTGTCCATGAAAAGACCCTGGCCTTCAAGGTCGGCTACCCCACCATCTCTGACGACGAGCTGTTCTCCGCCTCGGTAGAGGAGCCTATCTTCATCTCCAACGACGCCCCTGTCATCACCGAGGACCAGTTTGACGAAATCAACAGCTACACCAGCGGCAAGGCCGCTTCCTTCACCAACGGCGACTGGACCATCAATGTCCGCGTCGGCGGGCTGAAGGACCGCAACCTCTACTCCACCTCCTCCGGCATCCCGGAGATTGAGACCAAGTTCGAGGACAATCAGTTCAAATTCATCACCTTCCCTGCCAACCCCAAGTTCGACTACACCGCCAGAGTAAGCATTGATGTATCCCAGGAGGCGGATTCCTTCGACGACAACTTCGTCGTGTACCGCTACAACGACGGCGTTCTCACCCGCATGGACTCCAAGTACGATTCCGACACCTCCGAAGTGACCTTCTCCACCAAGGAGATGGGCAAATTCGTTCTGACGGACTCCACTTTGGGCAACTCCGCGGAGATTGAGGACAACGTCAACGACGGAACAGACAACGACAACAGCAATAACAATAATAACAACAATAACAACAATAACAACAA
>Ga0073906_1005026_pt1 | contig 12424 bp, 12 predicted proteins | sample Inofromicrocosms_FD_65485 | JGI IMG/M metagenome (GOLD analysis project Ga0073906, IMG submission 65485) | Mouse cecum microbial communities from Vienna, Austria - Inoculum for glucosamine and mucus D2O microcosms | ecosystem: Host-associated > Mammals > Digestive system > Large intestine >... | reverse complement strand
ATCTCGAACAGATCCTCAAGACCCGCAGGGAGAAATCTCCAGAATGCTTCACTCGTTGTCATACCGCAAATTTAACACTTTCTCGGAAAATCCATGCACCGTAATTTCGGCTTGTGCCATATAGGTTTAGGTTTGTCCGGGCATATATAGAGCCCGAACCAAACCAAATCGGCAGAGATATGGACTATTCAAAGGTGAAGGCTTTAATCCTCCGCAGCAGGAGCTGAATGGATTTCGGGGCTTCCTTTCGGCATGTTTTGAGCTTTGCCATAAAACCAGCGGTATCCATATCCGAATTAAACTCTACCACGAGTTCACAGGGAGAGTCTGAAGATTCTGATAATTTGAGCCCTCTTCGCTGCATGAGTGTTCTCAATGCAACTATTCCATTATCATATTTTGGACGAATCTCTACAAGTTTCTGCATCATCAAGAGACCCGGATCTCCTGTGTGAAGTTCATTGACCATAGCGACCATAAACAGGGTCTTTGCATCGGGAGTCGCCATCTCGAATGTTTCTGCAAGTTTGCTGTTTACCTCGTCAGCCTCTTTATAACGACTGAGTTTCACCAATGCGCGTGATTTAACATACAAAGCCTCCGCGCAATTATGTGATTCAAGAACCCTCTCTATGGATGAAAGAGCATTGGCGTAGTCGTTGCTGTACAGGCTCAACAATGACACAAGGAAACAAAACGTCCAATGGCTACTTGACTCAATAGCTTCCGGAACGTTATCTATACAGCCATACAGATGTTCGTCATTAATTACAGTATCAAGGAAACACTTGGACTGTTGGAGAGCTTCGCGAATATTTCCTTCAGCACACTTCTTATGCACGAGCAGCAGATATGCCTTGGCCGCCTCATCATAGTCGTTGGCTTTGAGCGCTTCGTACGTGGCTTTGCCACTCTCAATCTCATTGTCGATTTCCTTTGAGTCGTTGAACCCACTTGCGTAAGTGAGTATCTCATTGGATGTATGAGCATACTGTGGTATTATACCACGAGAGAGATAAAGACCGGCAAGGCTTCGTACTCTGCTCAATGCAACATAAAGTTGTCCCGATGCAAACATACCACGACTAAGGTCGATTTGCAGTTTGTCAAAAGTCATGCCCTGACTTTTGTGAACGGTTATAGCCCAGGCGAGACGGATGGGAAATTGTGTGAAGGTGCCGATTACCTCCTTTTTCATCTTACGGGTATTACGGTCATATTCGAAGTTGACCGAATCCCAACTACAACAGGGGACAATATGCTTTGAACCATCGTGCAATTCCACGGTTATTTCGTCTTTGGTCAGCTTGCACACCTTAGCAAGTGTGCCATTTGCCCATCGCTTTTGCTGGTCGTTGCGTGCAAACATGATCTGAGCCCCAAGTTTGAGACGAAGAGTCTGGTCCACCGGAAAGCGCTTCTCTTCAAATCTCCCCTCTATTGTACCCTCATATACAAATTCCGGGCTGTCAATCTCGGCAAGCCGCTGATTGTTGATTTCATCAGCTGTCTTGTTGATGCTTGCCAAAGCAACCATCATATCGTCGATTTGTGGCTGAGCTACGCGAGTATTGAGCAATGCTATATCCTCCGGCGTGATTCTGTTCATTCTCACATGCTCCAGTATGTTAAGAAAGCGCTCGTCATCCTGACGATAGACTTTGCGAAACTCAATCTTGACAAGACGTATGCGCTTGATGGCCTCCGACTTATAGAAATAGAAGTCATTGGTTCGATAGATATCGGTGAGCAAATCTTTCTCGGGACCTTGTTTCACAACCGGAGGTAACTGAAACATATCGCCGACAAAAATCATCTGTTTGCCTCCGAAGGGCATATTGTTGCGAAGGGTTTTGCGCATTGTGTAGTCGATGGCATCCATTACGTCACTGCGCACCATTGACACCTCGTCAATGATGATTGTATCGGCATGTATCAATGAGAGAATCTTCGTTTGCCCCATCTTGCCACAGGTGCCGGGGAAACAAGCCTCCATTGGCAAGCCGAAAAATGAGTGGATTGTATCGCCTCCGGCAAGAATGGCCGCAACACCGGTTGGAGCCAGCGTTATGAAATTCTTGCCGACCATCTTTTGGACATTTTGCAGGAAAGTTGTCTTGCCTGTTCCGGCACGACCGGTAAGAAAAAAACTTGAATTCGTATTGGCAATGAGTTCGTAAGCCAGTTGCTGTTCGCGATTTGTTTCGTCTGTCATCATAGGTTTTGGTGTTTTATTGTTATCGGTTGACTCGTGACCTTATGCTTCGAGCTGAGGCAATATGCGAGTAAGATGCTTGTTGAAGTCCGGATCAAGGAAACTCTTGAAACTGCCTTCAACATACCGTTTGGCTTCGCATTTGATTTGCTCAGGATCAACATTGAGCCCCAGCGCCTTGATACAGCCGGAAATGAAGTTACATAGCATCTGCTCGGCCTCATTCCGGATGAGTTCCTCGTTGCGGAACGTTTTCTCGTAGTCACGTTTTTGCACGAGTTCAAGTCGTGTTCCGTTGAAAGCGTAGATCTCAAGGCTGTCTATGTAGGTCCATGTATGACACAAACCGACCTTTTCCTTTATGACGATATTTTCGCAAAAGCGGATACCTTCATAGTACATGTTGCCCCTTTCGCTTTCATAGTTGCCGAGAAGGAACATCTTCTGTCCTTCGTCCCAGACGGGAACTCTCTTTCGCGGAGTTCCGAATTTGGGAAGAAGATTCTCAAACAAGTCTTTTGTAAGTGCTTTTTCAAATGAAGCCATTACCGTTTCAGTTTTTTATGGGTTAAGCGATTCGTTTCTGATATGTCTGCACGTCATTCACCATCTGGCGGGAGAATGTAAGCAATTGTTGTTCACTCACACACTGCCCGATGGCCTTGGCTTGTCCTTCAAGGTAGTTCTTCAGCATCTGAACTGTCTGCTCCAGGGCAAAACGCTCACTGAAACAAACCCAGTTTCCACAGCCACCCCACATCTTTTTGCCAATGATGACCGCTTGATTGCCATCCCAAGCGAAGAGTGTGATTCCATTGAGGAACGTGTAGGCGTATCCTTCGCCAATGTCGTAATGAACAGCCAGACGGTCGGAAAAGCGTACTGCCTTGAAGTAGGTGTTGCCCGCAGCGCTCGTGTATCCAAGTGTGAGATACACATTCTTTTCGGGGTTGTATGTTACCGATGCACCTGAGAGTGCGGGAAGGGCCTTTTCGGCGAGACGAGTCAGAGCTGTTGTTGCCATAGTTTTTCTTTTGTGTTGATGTTTTATAGATATATCGAATAAGGTTGAAAGGTAAACATCCCTAACAAGCAAAGCGCAGGTTATGTAACCGCTCCAGACATTTGCTCGTATTGATTATGACAGCAACAGCCGTTTTTCTGTCCCGGTTTTTTCTTGTCTTGGCATGGATTGCTTGTGCCTGACGCTTTTCAACTATCCGCCGAAGAAGCCTCTTTTGCTCTGAAGCCGATTTCTCTCCATCCCGAGACTTGAGATTGAGGAAGATTCCATCAAGAACTTCATCTGCAATTCTATCGGTGGTATTCCACCCGGCTCCTCTTGCTACAGCCTTACGATATTTGCCGGTTGATTCTATCCTCTGCCAATCTTCATTGACTTTGCGGCGAGCCCTGGCTTCTTTGGCTCGGCGACGTTCTGCGATTTTCTGAGTTGCTTTCATGTCCTTCTTGCTGGAATTTGTCTTCTTCATAGTCGTTGATTTTGTTGTCTCGCCATATGCTCTGGTGTCGTTACCGTGGCGATTTCGGTGTTTTGACGATGCAAAATTAGTGCGCTTTTCAAAGGTGCACAACAAAACAAGCGAGAAGAATAGTTCCTTTGAATTTGGAACCATTCTTCTCACAAATTTCGTACTCTAACCTATCAGTTTCGGTATAAATCAGCTAATTTCAGTACGCTCTCTCGGAACATATTTCTTACCTCTGGCGGCGATATTACCACCAATCCGTCTCCCATCTGCAGTATGCGACCAATAAATTCTTTGTTCGCCTCAACATATAGACTGAATTCACCATACTCTCCATCTTCATATATCCCGAACTCTTTGATCGTGTTTTGGGAGTGATGAATTTTCTTGGTCTCAGTTAGCTTGAACACACCGTAATTTGTTGCGCGGATAGTAATTTGAAACGGCTTTGAATCCTTGAGATGACTGACACCGACTATATTTCGGAAAAACTCATTATAAAAGCCCTTTGGGGCTGGAACATATTTTTCTGACAATGGCAATAGCTCCGGCTCTCCCTCAATTCTATCCAAGGCAAGATTGTAACCGAATTCCGGTTTCTTGTTTGAGGCATGGCCAAAAAGAAACCACCTTCCATTATGCTCTTTCAACAAATGGGGATGAAATGTCAATGAAACTGACTCCTCTTCATAGGGCCTATATTGTAATTTTAACACGCGCTTATCACGTATTGCTTCATACAACACCGGCAACAAGTGTAGGTTGGTTAGCTCCCGATCTATACTTGATGAAATCATCTGCTCTCCGTCTTTTCTTCTCCGAGTAATCTGAAGGAGATCGAGTGTATCTTCAAAGAAATAGTCTAACCATACGCGAGGAAAGAAACCGGCTGAATCCTCGCAGAATTGAGCATAGGTTCTTATATCTCGTATGGCCGTTGAGTTCTGCAAATCCTCAAGAGGATTATCATCAGTACCGACATATCGAAACTCTTTACATCGGTTATTGCCACGAGTCTCTATACTGTTCTTTCCGGCTTTTTCTCTAACAAGCGCACAAATATCCCGGAATGCTTTTCGCAACTCGCCGTTGTTGGGACATTTGGAAATACTGCACTCCAGCTCATCGGCTGAGTTGAGCCCAAGCCGGTCTGCCATAACGTCAGCATGGCAAAACCACTTTCGCCTCAGTAACCAACGATAAACATCCCACACAAACTTAGTGTAGATTCCTTTACCGTCAAATGGATTGAGCCTTTTTGACATGTCCCATTAAACAAATTAATCATCATCGTCATCACTATCTTTGTTAGATAATGATATATTTGATGGTGTTAACCAGTCACTGTCAGGACGTGTAATTAATCGAGCATTTGCGTATGCCATATTCAATGTTAGTATAGTATGAGCGATGTAGGCAGAATCATTTTCTAAAACTAAAGCCGCATCAATCACATTGTTATCCCCCACCAAAGATAAAGGCAACAATAATGATATAGATTTACCTCCAGGGAAATAAATAGGTATTGCTGTTTTAAAGTTCCATTCAACCCGTTTCAGGGAGTGATCTATCGCATCTTGAATACGATTTTGAATGCGCAAATAGATTCGCGGATTGCGTTTAATACTCTGTGCGAGCGTCTCAAAGTTGATATTTCCATCAGAATCTCTTGACGCTTTTAGTTCGTTAGCGCAATTGTCTTCCAAAAAATCTATTGGCAACCGGTCGCATCTATCTATAATATGCCCCCAATTATATGAACCGATAGGCTTATATATATCATACACAAGCTCCAGAGTTGAATCATAATACTTCGCACGCTTGGGGAATTTATCACCATATAACTTGGCGAGAAACATATGTTCTCTGTCCTCACCGCTTCCACTTATGAACTTATAAAACTTCCAGGGAATTGATGGCGAATCATTAGTCACAAATACAGCGTATATTGGTTCATAAAGTTTGTCAACCAACCCCGTGTTAAACAGAAGTATCTCCTTGGGATAGATATAAGAGCGTGTTCCATTTCGATCAAATCTGGAAATACCGAATGTGTTATTCTCATTGGCAACAATTTTCATTTTAGGTTCCCAATCAGAATCATTTCGATGAGCATCATCTTCAGATTGCAACCTATCGAAAGTCATTAAGAAATAATTTCTTAAAATTGGGAAATCGCCAGGGTCTACTTCTCCATAAAACCAGTGCTCATCTAACGCCTTTTCTGCAAGTTTCTTTATGGCAAAGTGGAATCCATTCTTCAGAAATGTTGTCGGTTTCGGAAAAAATGCGAATCTTAAAATACGCTGATATGCGTTTTCTCGACGAGGTCTTTCTCTAACCGGATAAGAGGTAGGGAGTTCATTACCTTTGATATCAGAGGCAACTTGGTTCTCTACTAATTCGTGACATTCGCTTATCCTATATTCATGCTGCGGAGGAGTACCTCTTTGCTCAAAATCAGGGCCAAATATATCTTGTATAAAGGATCTCAAGTTCTCGTACCCTAAGGATTTATAATCGATTTGAGCTTCGTTTTTGATGACACCACCAAGAGATGTAGCCTTACACCATCCGTCAACGACGAATGGTGATTTTTTGGCGGCATCAGTTACCTTTGCTTTTAACGCTATTATTTGTTCTTGAGTAAGTCTTGTCATATGACTGTAAAAATCCTTGTGGATTCAATTGCAAAGTTACAAAGATTTTTTTGAAATGGCAATCGAATATGCTGAGAAACATAAGGCTGTGAGCGTATTAAATGAAGAAATGCCACCGGCGAATGCGGGAGTTGTCGGTGGCATTGTGGTTAGAGGTGTGGGCCTCCGGAATCCATTGTGTTGGGGTCGCTGAGGCGTTTTCCTAGTTTCTTGGCTTTCCATGCTCGGAGGGCTTCGGCGTAGGTCATTCCGGGATGACTGGCGCGGAATTGCTGGAAGGTTTCGTTGTCATAGCCGGAGTTGGTATAGCCTTCGCCGGACATCGGGTTCTGCGAGATGTTGAACAGGCCCAGCGACGGTGTATTGCCATTTATGATATGCGTTGCGGTTTCGGGATTGCTTGAATAGGTCTTCGGTCGCATGGCTTCACGGTCGAATCGGATAAACACTGTTGACTGCGGGCCGCTGCATCCGTCGAGTCGCACTACTTTTCCGGCAACGTAATCCGCCTGTTGTTGTTCAGTAAGCCTGACTCCTCGGAATGCAGCCAGAGGTTTAACGGTTCCATCAGGATTCAGCCATGTGTTTTCAATTTTCGGATGGGCGTTGGCTATTGTTTTTTCAATGCTTTTACGGCTATAATCTTTGTGGAGTTTGACGCTCCAGAAGGAATATTTGCCTTTGCAATAGTAGAGATTGTTACGGCCATTCTTACTTATGCGTTCTTCTGTCGTAATACCATATTTGGATAGTTCGGCAGTAAAAGAAGCCCAGTCGTGAACATCGGGAGCCGATATTGCCCTGCGAATATTCTGAGCAACCTGATAGCGCACTTTCTCTTTGCCTCGGAGTTTTGACGGGTCAACAGATAGTTTGTCCTCTCCCAATTGAAATCCATAACGCTCGGTTATGGCGCGGCATACCCGCTTGTTCCGCTTGAAATTTGTTGTGGTGTCGATAATCTTGCCATTGAAATCCACCCGACTGAATACGAGGTGACAGTGCGGATGTTTCTTGTCAAAGTGGCGCACGATTATATACGGAGTGTCTTTGATGCCCATCTTATCCATATATTCTTCGGCAATCTTCACCATCATTTCATCGGTCAACTTTGGCTTGTCAGCGGCATGAAAGTCGAGCGATATGTGTCCGCAGGGTTCCTTAATCACTTTGCGTAGTGACTGAGGTCGGCTGATGTCTGTGGCTATTCTGCTGCGTGATGAGGTGCGGACATCGGCGGAGTTGCCTATAATTCGCCAGTCTTTGCTCGGTGTTCCATCCGGTAAATCAAGCTTGCGGCGCGTAACATAGTCGATGCAACCGCGGACGTTTCCGCCCTGTTTTATCTTTGCAAACATATCGGTCAAGTGCTTAAATTTTGTATCTGGTCGAGTAGATAATTGAGCTTGTAGAGTGCATCAAGTGCCGCATATCTCACCCTGAGCGCCGGGTCAGAATTACAGGCGGGCAATCTGATTGAGGTTGTTGGCTTCTCCGGCAAGTTGTCGAATCAGCTTAAGATCATCGGTGGAGAACCGAGGAATTATGCGATTGTGCAGAGCGCAAGCTCTTACAAATTCCGACTTTTTCATCCCTGCCGAGCGCGCTCGGTCAACAACCTGAGCCAATTCAACCGGTGAGAATTTCACGGACATTATATGGCTCTGCTTCTCCGTTGACGGCAGCGCAGGGCGACCTTTGGGTGGAGTTTTTGAATTTTGGGGATTGTGATTCATCTTTCAGTGGGGGGATTTGTGTGAGAACCCTGACCGAGAGGGAAGCGAGTAGGAGCGCGAGGCGCGACGGCTGAGGTATTACCGAAACCTAAACTCGCTTCCCCCACTGACTGCTACAAGGCTGTCAGGTCAGGCGTATAAAAATATCATAGTCAGCCGGCTAAATGGCCGAGTGGCCGAGTGGCTATCTGGCCATCGATATAACCATAGTCGTGAATGACGGTCGTTAGGTAGAACAGACTAACTGACTAACGGTCTTACGACCTAAGGGGCGTTATACAGTACTTACGTCTGTGATATATGAATGACAGACCGTCTTCCGTAGGTACCGAAGTACGTACTTTGGTACTTCGGTACTTTAGGTCCTATGTACTTCCTTCCGTAACCAATCATTCAAATCATTATAATCGACATACAACATGGAGCGGTCAACCACTGTTCTGCCATATATGGCAGTCAACTCGGCGAGTGCTGTTTGTCCGGCATTGTCGTTGTCAAGATAGCAGTTGATGGCGTTGTAACCTTTGAGATAAGGCATAGCCTTGTTGACATTGACAACCGAGTTGAGTATGATTGCGTCGGCTCCGCTGATTATGTCGAGTGTGAGTGCCGATAGGTAATCAATGAATCCCTCGAACACGACACACTCTGTTGACGGGCCGTCTCTCGCCCAAGGCAGATATGAGATGTCCTTGCGTCCCCGGCAACCTTTGAAATATCTGTTGCGCAGCTCCCAGCCTCCGCTGACATTCTCAAACGCCACTGCAAAATATCTTTTGCCGTTGACACTGTAATGCGCCTCCTTGCATTTCGCCTTGGCGATGTGTGCCGTAATACCACGCTCTTGGAGGTATGCGACAAGTGCGCGGTGTTCCAATGGTACGACCTCTATCTGTTCCATGCTCGGTGCAGAGTGTCGCGGAGCAAAAGAGGAAGCGACTCTCTGCACTGTTGACACCGGACAATTGTCGGCGATACAACGCATGAGATAGCGCAGGTCTGTTGACTTCCACAACTCGGCTGCGAGGTCGATGATGTTGCCTCCTTTGCCAAGTCCGAAATCATACCAGCAGTTGAGGGTGGTCTCGACCTTGAACGATGGCGTTTGCTCCTGTCGCAACGGCGACTTATACCAGAGCCGTGTCCCCTTTCTCGTTGCCGGTTCATGTCCGAGACGGGACAAGAAGTCGGCTAAAGGGATAGATTTTATCTCTTTTATCATGGGTTCTAAAATGTTTGGGTGAGATGGTTCTTGGTTTGGCTCCTATTATATATGCCCTTTGCTAAACCAAACCAATTTGGTGTTTATCAATAGTAGAAATCCGGATTGTAGATGTATTCTCGATTCTCGTAGCGAATCATGCCTTTATTGTCAAGAAAGGTCTTCAAGCCCTTGACTTTGTTGTTGGAATAGGAATGGCCGCAGGCGGCATATCCGGCTTTCAATGCCGCCTCGAAGTTACGACACCCTTTTATCGGGCCATTGGCGAAAACAACACCCAAAGCCTCGCGGTGCTGTTCTTCGGTCAGTTCCTTGTAAGGATAGGGGTCTTTCGCTTTCTTGCCCGGCTCTGAGAACACATATCCGCTGGCAATCTCCGGCAGACCGTAGTCATTTACTCGGAACGCGAATGGGTCAAACTCGGCGGCTCGGATCATGGCGGCGCATACCTCCGACACGGTATCATCGGTTTTACTGCGGCTTATCTGAAGTACGGTCTCCGCTTTGTTGTTCAGCTCGGTGCCGACATGACCACGTGCATTGTCATCGCTCTTGTTGAGATGCAGAACCGTGTGGATATGTATCTGAAATTTGTCGGTCCATTCCATCAGTTTGCCGATAAGGTCGGTGGATTCCTTGGCACAGTTGATGTCATACATCAGGTCGCGCACACCGTCGATTATTACGAGTCCGACACCGGGAGTATTGATTATCGCCTGTTCGATGACCTCAAGGCGCAAGGCGGGTGTAAGCTGACGCAAGGCGGCAAATTTCAGATTCTCCGGATGGGTGTCAGTGGGCAGTTTAGCCAGTCGTAGAGCGCGCTCCATTACCTTCTGACAATGATACGGGCTTTGCTCAGTGTCAAAGTAAAGGATTGTGCGCTTGTCATCAGGAAACTCGGCGGTGTAACTCAATACCTTGCCGTTCACAAGCGAGGCTCCGACAATGGCGGCGACATTGAATGTCTTTTTGCTCTTTGCCTTGCCGGTCGATGCCGAGAAGTTGCCGAGCGTGCCAATGACGCTGCCGTTGGCATACAATACCTCCGGCGCAGTCTGAATCTCATCAGTGATTCGCAACAGCTTTTCTTCCCAAAGTTTGAGAATGTCAGTCTTCACTTCCTGCATCGGCGACCTCCCTTCTTATTCTCATTGTCTTCCTTGACGAGATCGAGAGCCTTCTGGCGGTCAATAACTATGGTTCGACCGGTCTGTGTTATGGCTCCGTCAATCACGCCGCTGCTTTTGATGCGCTGTGCCGTTGGCTTGCTACATCCGAAAATCTCACATATTCCGGCTATACCATAAGCATACTTGTTGCTGTCTGACACATCGGTAACTTTTACCGACTGCGGCTCCGATTGCTGACGATGACGGAATACCTCCGACATTAAAGTTATAAACTGCGCCCCTGTCATGAGACCGAGAGGCAGACCCATAATATTTGTCAAATCCATAGGCATACTGGATTAAGTTATACAATCCCTGCCATTATCGGCAAGGGTCGGGAGTTGTTCCTCGACATCGCAAAGTTAGCAGTGCGTTTCGGTGGTATAAAAGTGGTAGCAGTAAGAAAACTCCAGAGGAAAAGAAAAATATTTGAAGATGTTTTATGTCTGATAATCAGCAAATAAAAAAACAGTGGTAATAAGGTTTTTTCAGTGGTACTTGACTATAATTGGTGGTAATCCGGTGGTAGTGTCAAACAGTCAAGGACATTCACAAACAATTTTGGAGTATCACAGACATAAAAAAGGCCCTGCCGAAGCAGAGCCTTGATACTCGTATATGATTGTTGACTTTATATGTTGTCAAGAATATATTCCGGAGAGATTTCCAGTTTAGAGAATGCAAACAGTTTCTTTCCGAGGTCTTTGACGGAAGCACCGATATGATAGAGGGTATTATCAATTATCAGAAAGCGGTCGTGGATTTTCTCTGCAGATTTTACCCCAATAGGGGCATATTGGCGATTATGGCGGTTGACACTTTGGCGGAATGTGCGGCTTATATCGCCAGTATATATCAGAGCTGAAACACCGGGGTTGCGATTGTCGAGCTGTACCAGCACTGATTCATCAACATAATTGTCAATCAGAATAATCCGCTCGGTCGCGCTTTTGATAAGTCGGCATATAAACTCATGTGCATCAAATATCTGACCGTTGAAGAAAACACCTTCCTTAGGCGGCAGGGATGTGCGGATAAAGAAATCGACCTTGTCGGTCAGATCGTCAAGCCTTTTATCATGTTCCAACAAACGGCGGTCTATCCGGCTCTCCATCTGCAACAGACGCTGATTTACGCTATAGCCCCGCAACAGATAGTCCTTCAAAATCTTGTTTGCCCAGACTCTGAATTGAACGCCACGTTTGGATTTTACCCTATATCCAATCGAGGTAATCATCTCTATATTATAGTGTTCGACCTGATAAGTCTTGCCGTCAGATGCAGTTGTCGCAAATTTTGCGATAACTGAAAGACCATCTAATTCTTCTTTAAGAGCATTATTGATATGTTTACCGATGGTTTTGACGTCTCGGTCAAACAGGATTGCAATCTGATTTCGATTCAGCCATACGGTTTCATTCTCCACTCTTACATCCAATGATAGTGTGGAGTCCGGCTGATAGAGAATAATCTCATTTTCGGCGGGTATCAGAGCGTCAGTGTTATTGTCGATCTTGCTCATAATTGTTTCTTTTCCTATTGCAATTGCAAAGCATTCGCGTGTGAGCTTTAAGCGCATGTCGGCTGAAAGCCGGTGCGCGGTGGCATAGCCATCAAGACTCACCGCAAAGTTAACAAAAATAATCGGAATTTCAGATGTTTACACTCAGTAATATCATCCATTCCGATTGTCAATTTATGCTGCATCAGCCATCTCTTTGAAATCCTCTTTGAGTTGGTCAAGACGGTCACTGAATTCCTTGTCGTATCGCGTCTGGACAAGTTCGGAACCGGCATCTTTATATTTTTTGTTGTAGAAAGAATACTCGATTTTCAGATGGTCGCAAATACTCTTTCTCCATTTCAGTCGGCGAGAATCCGGCAGCATCTCACCGAGAACATAGATAAGGTGACACACCCGCTTAGCCT
>Ga0073906_1005025_pt1 | contig 12425 bp, 9 predicted proteins | sample Inofromicrocosms_FD_65485 | JGI IMG/M metagenome (GOLD analysis project Ga0073906, IMG submission 65485) | Mouse cecum microbial communities from Vienna, Austria - Inoculum for glucosamine and mucus D2O microcosms | ecosystem: Host-associated > Mammals > Digestive system > Large intestine > Cecum... | reverse complement strand
GAAGCTTGGAGGCGTTCTCCCCCGCGCAGAAAAAGGTGAGCTTGTCCCGCTTACGCTTGGGATCGCACACCGCGTCGCCGAGCTCCATTCTCACGCCGAGCGCGTCGGTCAGGCGTAGAAAATATTCGGCGATCCGCTCGTTTTCGCTCACAAAAACAACTTCGCCGTGCGGAGCAACGCTGCACGCCGTATTTAAAAACGCGGCGATCTCGGCAACGACGTTTTCCCTTTTTCGCGGAAAGCTTTGCAGAAGATCCCGCTTGATTTCCGAAGTGAAGTTCGCCATGATCAGCAGTGTAATTTCTTATATTCCGTAAAACGGAAATTCGGCATGCGGCCGTCGATATTATCGATTCTGTCAAGCGGAACGCCCACCCGAGCGATTTGCTCCTCCGCAAGCTTCAAATCGCCGATCCGAGCGATCTCATGCGCATCGGAATTGATGACGAAGCGAACGCCCGTATCCACGACGGCGGCGAGTTCCTCGTCCGTCAAATGCTGCTTTTTGGAGCTGATTTCGAGATAAGTGCCGTAGTCGCGGCAGCATTTCGCAACCTCGACCGCATCGGCAAAGCACATGAAATTAAGGTGCGTGAGCACGTCAATCGGGTTCTTTTCGATTGCGTGGATATATGCCTTCGTCGTATAGTCGATCAGTTTTTTGGAGGGTTTTCTATGCGTTTTTGTGCGCATCCAACTTCCCAAACCGAGCTTTTTATCAGCGCATTTTTCGAACTTGACGACGACGTGAATTCCCGCAAGATATACGTCGAAATTCTCGTAGTCCGATTCATTCAAATCGCAAAGCCCCGAGATTCCGCGGATATTGCTTTCGATTCCGACAAGAGTGCGGACACCCGTACGCTCTTCCGCCTCCTTAATGTCGCGAATGAACGCAGGCATTTGCTTTCTGTGAATCCCGAAAAAGACGTGCGAAAAACCGTGCTCCGTAATTGCAATTTCCCGAAGCCCGATTTCCTTTGCCCGTTCTACGTTTTCGAGAACGGTGTTGTTTCCGTCGGAATAGACGGTGTGAGTGTGATAATCAGAAGTAAGTCTCATAGCAGCCTCTCGGGGCGCTATGCGTCCCGATTATAAAACCTCGTATCCGATGCGGCGGATCTCCTCCCGAAGCAGGATCCCCGTCTTTTTATAAACCGTATTTTTTATTTCTTCCACGAGAAGCGCAATATCCTGCGCGCAGTTCCCGCAGTTGATGATAAAGTTTGCGTGCTTCTCCGAAACGAAAGCGTTTCCGATCCGCTTCCCCTTCAATCCGCAGTCTTCGATGAGTTTACCCGCAGAAATTCCCGTGGGATTGACGAAAGTACACCCCATGCTTTTTCCCTTGGGTAAGTGAGCCCTTTTATTGCGGTAGTAACATAAATTTTGTGCAATTTGCTCGGGAAAAGACTCCCTTGCGCGCAAATAAACGCCTAAAACGGCAATTCCTTCTAAAAAAACGCTTTGTTTTTCGCGAAATTCGCATTCTGCGGCGGAAAATCGTCTTACTGCGTGCCCGTCGAATGCGACGACCTTCTCCACAAGATCGGAAAAATGCCCTGCGGAAATACCTGCGTTCATGGCGACGCCGCCCCCGACGGTCATGGGAATGCCCGTAAAATGCTCGAAAGCGCTCAAATGCTGACCCGCCGCATATCGGAGAAGTTCTCCGCCCGTAACGCCAGCTTCCGCAAAAACCGTATTTCCCTCTCGCGCGAGCAAGCGCATTCCGCAAAACCTAACGACAACGCCGTGATAAACCCCGTCGTAAGGCAACACGTTAGCGCCCGCGCCGAGATAACAATGCGGAATCCCTCTTTCGTGCAAAAAGGGCAAAAGCGCGGCGCACTCCTCGATGCTATTGAGGGATACCGCGGCTTCCGCCTCGCCGCCGCACCCGATCGTCGTATGCGCGGCGAAAGAAAAATTCTGCTCTACGGAAAGATTCGGAAATCTTTCCTGCACGGTCGCGAAAACACCCACTCTAACGCTCCTTTTATTTTACCACATTTTCCACAGGATTTCAAATGAATTTCAGAAATTTGTCGAGATTTTTTACGTTTTCTTCCTTTCTCGCCAAATTTCCGAGCTCTCGGAGCGCTTCGTCGGAAGAAAACACGCTCACCGTGCGTCCGCCCTCCGCGCCGTCTATGGGATACATTCCGATTTCAGAGAGAGAATCCTGCGTTTTATCGGATAACAGCACGTTCAAAAAGTGCTCGCAATCCTCCCGTTTTTCGGCGGACAAAACGGAAATATACTGATATAAGTCGCAATAGTCGGATAGGCGTTTGCTGTAAACGGAAGCGCCCCGAGCGGCGAAACGGCATTCATCCCGTTGCGTTCCCAACAAATAACGGTATTTACCGCTCAAAAATCCCGTATATGCTGCAGTGGATTCCACTTCCTCTCCGACAATTCCCGCATACGCCGCTGCAAGCGCGCCGAGGTTGCGACCGCCCGCGGAAATCGCCGTTGCGCCCGCTTCCGTGAAGTCGTCTTTCATGCTGAACAAATAATAGCTTCCGCGACACCAAGGATAAGCAAGGCAGCCCGCGTCCGTCGTTCCGCCCGCAAAGTCGTAGGAAAGCGGCAGACAACTTTCCGCGTAAACGGAGAGACCCACGCCGTAGGAAAGCAGGTCGGGACGCTGTCCCGCTTCATATGCCGCTTTTGCGCCTTCCGGCGTATAGGAAGCAATCAGATAGTACACACCCGCGCGTTCTTTTTCCGCTTCCTGCGCCGCGCGGCGCAGAAAAGAAGTTCGCGAGCCCTTTCCGCCCTCGAACGTATCCACATTCCAAAGAAGAACGACACGTTTTTCGGGCTTTTCCGTTTCCTTCTTTTTGGGAAAGAATACGAGCGTGAGCACAATGACGATAATGAGCAAAAACGGCACGGACTGAAACAGTGCGTGCAAAAATTTTTCACGGGACATAGTTCTATCCTATGAATGTCCCGCACCGCATATGACAAAAAAATTAAGGAGGGACTTTCGTCCCTCCCGCGCTTTTACCGCAGAAGTTTCCGCGGCAAAAGCTCTATTTAAAAGCGCGCTAACAGGAGTTTGCGTAACTAAATTCCTTTTATACGAAAAAAAGAGGGAAAAATCCCCCTTTCTTCCGTTTGTTTGCACCGAAAATCAGTATTTCTTTTGATAGCTGTCGCAGCAGGTGCAGTGCTCGCAATCACAGGTATTGCCAACGTGAATGGTATCGAGCGTGCAGCTCATACCGTCGCAGTTGTACTTGCAATCCGTAACTCCGCAATTTACGCCGCGGTTGATCGTTTTCTCCATTACCGACCTCCTTATGAGTAGTTTGCCCGCTTTTTACAAAATAATTCGTCATAGGGTTGACAAAACCTTCCTCTTCCTGTAAAATAAAGAAAAAGGAGCAATTTATGAAAGTCATCTTGAAAAAAGACGTGCAAGGAAGCGGAAAAAAAGGCGATATTATCGAAGTTTCGGACGGATATGCGAAGAATTTCCTATTAAAACGCGGTTTGGCGGAAGTTGCCACCTCGCAGGGAATTAACGCAGTGGAGCAAAAGAAAACTGCGGATGCGTTTCATAAGGCGGAAACGGAAAAGGCGCTCAAAGAACAGGCGAAAAAGTTAGACGGCGCGGAGGTTAACCTCTCCGTTCGCGCAGGCGAAAACGGCAAGGTATTCGGGTCGGTGACGACGGCACAAATCGCTTCCGCCCTTTCCGAACTCGGCTACGAAATCGATAAAAAGCGCATTACGGTAAAGGACAATATCAAGACGGTCGGCGCGTTTGATGCGGAAGTACGTTTCATGGAAGGCGTAAAAGCCAAAATCAAAGTGAACGTCAGCGCGCAATAAAGCATACCGTAAAAAGCAAATTAAAAAGCACCCTTTCGGGTGCTTTTTCGTTTAGGGCAAATGAATCTCGTACAACTCTTTTTCGGGAAGCTTCGTGGTGGAATCGGCAACGAATTTTTTCAACTCCGCCGTGCCCTTTTCCACGGGAATATTTACTCCCGCGCCCGCAACGCAACCGCCGGGACACGCCATTCCCTCGATAAGACAGCCGTTCTTTTTACCGATTTTGGCAAGAAGGAGCATTTTCCGACAGTTCTCCAACCCCTCCGCGTGCTCGATTTTTACTTCGGTATCGGGGTAGTACGCGCGAATGCAATCCTCTACCGCTTGGGCAACTCCGCCAGCAGCCCCGTACCCTCTTCCCGCGCCCGTGGCGTCGTGAATGGGTTCCTCTTTCTTGTAGTTGGCGAAATCGATTCCGCGCTCCTCAAATATTGCCGCAAGTTCCTCGAACGTGATTACAAAATCGACGTCGCTTCGCACCGACTTGCGCATTGCTTCGAGTTTTTTCGCCGCGCAAGGCCCGATAAATACGACCCGCGCATTGGGACGCTTTTGCTTGACGGTACGCGCCGTTGCGACCATAGGCGTGAGCGCGCTCGAAATTTTATCGATAGTTTCGGGAAATTGAGTTTTGGCAAGCATACTCCACGAAGGACAGCACGAGGTCAGCAAGAACGGAAGTTTACCCGTGGCGACCTCCGTAACATAGTGGTGCGCCTCCGTAGACGCGCCGACGTCTGCGCCGTGCGCCACCTCGTATACTTCTTTAAAGCCGATGTCTTTGAGCGCCGCTTTGATTTTCCAAAGAGTAACGCCTTGACCGAACTGCCCGATAATGGACGGCGCGACCTCCGCAACAACCTCGTCCCCCTTCTTAATTGCCTGAATCAGCTGGAATATCTGCGATTTGTCGGCAATGGCTCCGAAAGGACAATGAACCATGCACTGTCCGCACGCTACGCATTTTTTGGTGTCGATATGCGCGCGCCCGAGCTCGTCGCTCGTGATCGCCTTAACTCCGCAAGCCTGCGCGCAGGGACGAACGCGGTGCGCGATCGCATCGTACGGACAAGCCGCCTTGCATTTTCCGCATTTGATACATTTGTTCCTGTCGATCACGGCACGCCCGCCGTTTGCGCCAACCGTCACTGCGCCCGTAGGACAGGCGTTCACGCAATAGCGCGAAACGCACGCACGACACTGATCGCTTACCTGATAGGCGTTTTCCGTACAGCGGTCGCACGCAGAAGGTATTACCTGCATGAGCGGAGGTTCGTAATATACGTCCGAAATATTACTTGCGGAAAGTCCGTCGGTAATCGTAGACGGCCGATCCTGCGGGTTGAGCGACATCCCCATTGCAAGGCGCACGCGCTCGGAAGCGATCGCCCGTTCGCGAAAAATGCTTTCGCGGTACTGAGGCGTTTCCGTAGGCGTGATTTTGTAGGGAATCGCTTCGATATCCGCATAGATGTTTTCCGATTCGAACGCAACGTGCGCCACCTCTACGAATACCTTTCTTCTCAATTTGATAACGTTAGTTTCAAGTCCTCTCATTCTTGCTTTCCTTATTTATTATTCTGCAAAACGCTTTTGCGCACGCTTTAAAAGAACCCGCCCCCGCCTATCGGCGAAGGCGGACAGTATTCACAAATTGCAGCCGTTTATTTTCTGCCGTAGTAAGCGTTGAGATACATCTGCTTGATTTCGCTCATGAGCGGATATCTCGGATTAGCGCCCGTGCATTGATCGTCGAATGCGTCCTCGGTCATGGCGTCAAGACGCTCTAAGAACTGCTCTTCCGTCGCTTTGTCGCCAAGCGCTTCCTTAATCGTCTTGGGCTGACCGATACTCGCCTGCAATTCTTTCAGCTTCTTGACGAGCGCTTCCACGAGCTCGTCGTCCGTCTTGCCCTTCAAGCCGACGTACTTCGCAACGTCCGCGTATCTCGCTTTGCATTGAGGATATGCGTATTGCGGGAAAGTACCCATTTTCGCGGGCTGTTCGGCACTGTTGAAACGGATCACCTCTTCGAGCATGAGCGAATTCGCCATACCGTGAGGCAGGTGCCAATAGGAACCGAGCTTGTGCGCCATAGAGTGGCACACGCCGAGGAATGCGTTTGCAAACGCCATGCCCGCCATGCAGGAAGCGTTCGCCATTTTGTCGCGCGCCTCCGCGTCATGTCCGCCCTTCTCGTAAGCGCGGGGAAGATATTCGAAAATCAGCTTGATTGCTTCTTTTGCGATACCGTTTGTGAAATCGGTTGCCATAACAGACGCGATCGCCTCCAAGGCGTGACTCATTGCGTCGATCCCCGAGCAGGAGGTAAGCCCCTTGGGAATGTTCATCATGAGATCTGCGTCAACGATCGCCATATCGGGCATCAGCTCGTAATCTGCAAGCGGGTATTTCGTGCCCGTCTTTTCATCGGTGATGACCGCAAACGGCGTAACTTCCGAACCCGTACCCGCCGTAGTGGGAACGGCGACGAAGAGCGCCTTGTCGCCAAGGTGCGGGAAGGTGTAAACGCGCTTGCGGATATCCATAAAGCGCATTGCCATGTCCTGAAAGTCCACTTCGGGGTGTTCATACATAACCCACATGATTTTCGCCGCATCCATAGGCGAACCGCCGCCGACTGCGATGATGACGTCGGGGGCGAAATCGCGCATCTGCTTTACGCCCTCGTTTGCGCAGGCAAGCGTGGGATCGGGCGTTACGTTGAAGAAGGTCGAATGGGAAATTCCCTCCGCGTCGAGCACGTCGGTGATTTTCTTGGTAAATCCGCTCTGATACAGGAAAGAGTCGGTCACGATGAAAGCCTTTTTCTTATTGTAAACCTGTTTCCCAAGCTCTTGAAGCGCAAGGGTAAGACAGCCGCGTTTGAAATATACCTTTTCGGGTGCTCTGAACCACAACATATTTTCCTTCCTTTCCGCAACGGTTTTGATATTGATAAGGTGTTTTACGCCGACGTTTTCGGAAACGGAGTTCCCGCCCCACGAGCCGCAGCCGAGGGTGAGCGAAGGCGCAAATTTGAAGTTGTACAAATCGCCGATACCGCCCTGCGAGGAAGGAGTGTTGATCACGATTCTGCACGTTCTCATGACGGAGCGGAACTGCGCAATCTTGTCCGCGCCCGTTTCGACGTTGATATAGAGCGACGAAGTATGTCCCAATCCGCCGTCGCGCACCAATCTGTCCGCCTTAGCAACCGCGTCGTTGAAATCCTTCGCCTTGTACATGGCGAGAACGGGAGAGAGCTTTTCGTGCGCGAACTCTTCGCTCGGTTCTACCGAGGTCACTTCGCCGACAAGCACTTTGCTTCCCTCGGGAGCCTTGAAGCCGGAAAGCTCGGCAATCTTGCAAGCGGACTGACCTACGATTTTCGCGTTCAGCGCGCCGTTGATGATAATGGTCTTTCTCACCTTTTCCGTTTCGGACGGCGTGAGGAAGTATGCGCCGCGAAGCGCCATTTCCTGTTTGAATTCATCGTAAACGTCTTTGAGTACGATAACGGATTGCTCGGAAGCGCAAATCATGCCGTTGTCGAAAGTCTTGGAGTGCAAAAGCGAAGATACTGCAAGCTTGATGTCCGCACTCGAATCGACGACGGCGGGCGTATTGCCTGCGCCCACGCCGAGAGCGGGTTTTCCGGAGGAATAAGCCGCCTTTACCATGCCGGGACCGCCGGTCGCGAGAATCATGTCCGCTTCGCGCATGATCATGCCGGAGAGCGGAACGGTGGGTTGATCGATCCAGCCGATAATGTCCTCGGGCGCGCCCGCCGCGATTGCCGCTTCGAGCACGATTTTCGCCGCTTCGATGGTGCAGTTTTTCGCGCGAGGGTGCGGTGAAATGATCAGACCGTTTCTCGTCTTTAAGCAGATGAGGCATTTGAAGATCGCCGTAGAAGTGGGATTGGTCGTGGGAATGACTGCGGCAAGCACGCCGATGGGCTCCGCGATTTTTGTAAGACCGAAACTTTCGTCCCGCTCGATAATGCCGCACGTCTTCGTGTTTTTATAAGCATTATAAATGTATTCGGACGCGTAATGGTTTTTGATGACCTTGTCCTCTACAATGCCCATGCCCGTTTCCTCCACTGCCATTTTGGCAAGCGGAATACGCATTTTGTTCGCGGCAAGCGAAGCGCGGTAAAAAATTTCGTCTACCTGTTCTTGCGTGTAGGTTGCGAATTTCTCCTGTGCGGCTCTGACCCGTGCGAGCATCTGCCCGAGCGTTTCCTCATCGTTTACGATGAAGTCCTTCATGTTCTACCTCCGAAAAAAGTTGATTTATCCCGATCAGCAAGTTATCTCTCCGCAAAGCGCGGCAAGAGATACCGCCAAATCTTCATATTTTACGGAAATCCCCTCCGGGACTTCTAAATGTACGGGCGCGAAGCTGAGCACCGCGATGATTCCCGCCTTAATAAGCTCGTTGCAGGCTTCTTGCGCCGCATCGCGCGGAACGGTCAATATCCCAACCCGCACCCCGTGGCGCGCTACGATTTCTTCCAGCCGTTCCATGGGATATACGGGCTTACCCGCAAGCGCCCCTACCTTTTCAGGGGCGGAATCGAAAGCGGCAACGACGTGTATGCCGTAATTCTCGAAGCCTTCGTAAGCAAGGATCGCCCTGCCCAAACCTCCTGCGCCGACGACAACCGCGTCCGTCCAACGATCGTACCCTAAAAATTTTTCGATATCGCGAATGAGCGTTTCAAGCTCGTAGCCGATACGCGGCTTGCCCTGCTGAGAGGACACGAGCGCCAAGTCCTTGCGGACGCTGATGGCAGTAAGCCCCATTCCCTTTGCTACGGTTGCCGAAGAAATGAATTTCTCGCCTTTGCCCTGCTCCCCTTTCAAAAAACGGAGATACGCCGGCATTCGGGAAACGGTTGCTTTGGAGATTGAATTTTCCCGTTCTGCAACCATTTTGCCTCCAAATTATATGCAAAGCGAAATATCGATAAATTTTTATCGATATAAATTATAGCAGATTTTGAAGGGAATGTCAACAGTTTCAAAGCAAATTTTTTGCACAAATATTTTTGCTTAGAACTTGCTGATATTTTGCCCATAAATACGGTTTTATCATGCAAAACCCGCCGATTATCATCGGCGGGTTTAAGAAATTATAATTCTTTTAATTGTTTTTCTACTTTCGACTTCATGTCAAGGAATTTTTCCTTCTTGGCACGCTCGTCTTCAACAAGCTTTTTGGGCGCCTTGGCGACAAAGTTTTTGTTCATAAGTTTACCGTCCGCACGGGCGATTTCCCCCATGATCCTGTCGAGTTCCTTTTGAAGGCGCGCGCGCTCCTCTTCAATGTTAACGAGCTCGCCCAAAGGAATGAAGATCTGTCCGAGTTCGCATACCTTAGAAACGGTCTTTTCCTCGAAAACGGGCGCGTCGGCAAAGTCGATCTCGCTTGCTCCCGCCAAACGGAGAATGGAATTCTTGTTTACGCTCACAAGGCGGCGCGCCTCGGTAACGAGGAACAAATGCACCTTTTTTGCGGGCGGGCAACCCACTTCCACCTTAATGGCGCGTACGGCTTTGATGAGGTCGATGATCCCCTCGAAGGCGCGCGCTTCTTTGCGGTAGGAAAGCTTGATGTTGTAGCGCGGATAATCCGCCTTGGCAATCAAGCCCTTTACGCCCGGAAGATAGGAATAAATTTCCTCCGTAACGAACGGAATAAACGGGTGCAACAGCCGAAGAGTGTTTTCGAGCACGAACAAAAGCACGCCGAGCGTCTGACACTTGCGCTCGGAATCTCCTCCGTAGAGCGCGGGCTTGCTCAGCTCGATATACCAATCGCAGAAATCGTTCCAAGCGAAGTCGGTGATTCTGTCCGCCGCAATTCCCAAATCAAACTTCTGCAAGGACAGCGTGACTTCGCGGATACAAGACTGCAAGCGGGATATGATCCATCGGTCGGCGGGCTGTAAACGGATCTTCCCGATCTCGGGCACGTCCGCCCCCTTCGCATTTATGACGACGAAACGCGCCGCATTCCAAATTTTATTGATGAAGTTGCGCGACGCTTCCACCTTCGTATCGGTGTAACGGCTGTCGTTGCCGGGGGCGACTCCCGTGATGAGGGAGAGACGCAGGGAATCGGCTCCGTATTTATCGATGACTTCCAAGGGATCGATACCGTTCCCGAGTGATTTACTCATTTTGCGTCCCTGTTCGTCGCGAACCAAACCGTGAATGAGCACGTCGCGGAACGGGACTTTTTCGGTGTACTCGATTCCCGAAAACATCATGCGCATGACCCAAAACGGAATAATGTCGTAGCCCGTAACAAGCACGTCGGTGGGATAAAAATATTCGAAATCGGGCGTTTGCTTGGGCCAGCCCAAGGTGGAAAACGGCCATAAAGCGGAAGAAAACCAAGTATCTAAGACGTCCTCGTCCTGACTGAGCTTTTTGCTTCCGCATTCGGGGCAAACAGCGGGCGCTTCCACCGCGCAGGTTTCCTTCCCGCAGTCGTCGCAATACCAAACGGGAATTCGATGTCCCCACCAAAGCTGACGGGAAACGCACCAATCGCGTATGTTTTCCAGCCAATTGTAGTAAATTTTCGCGAAGCGGTCTGGCGTAAATTTGGTTTTGCTCTTCATGACCGCTTCGATCGCGGGCTTGGCGAGAGGCGCCATTTTAACGAACCACTGCTTGGACACGATGGGCTCTAAGGTCGCACCGCAACGGGAGCAATGCCCCACGTTATGGGTATGCGGCTGAATTTTTACGAGAAGCCCCAGCTTTTCCATATCCGCTACAATGCGTTTTCTCGCTTCGTAGCGATCGAGCCCTGCGTATTCTCCCGCCGATTTGTTCATCGTGCCGTCGTCGTTCATCACGCGCAGTACAGGAAGATCGTGGCGAAGCCCCACCTCGAAGTCGTTGGGATCGTGCGCGGGAGTGATCTTCACCGCACCCGTACCGAAATCGGGATCGACGTAGTCGTCGGCAACGAGCGGAATTTTACGGTTTGTAAGCGGAAGCAAGAGCGTTTTCCCGACGAGAGCGGAATACCGTCCGTCCTTCGGGTTTACGGCAACCGCCGTATCGCCGAGCATGGTTTCGGGGCGGGTAGTCGCAATCGTGACAAATTCGTCCGTGCCCTCCACGGGATATTTGAAATGCCAAAACGAACCGACGTCCTCGCTGTACTCCACTTCAATGTCCGAAAGCGCGGTCTTGCAACCGGGACACCAGTTTATGATACGACTTCCGCGGTATACGAGCCCCTTATGATACAGCCTGAAAAAAGCTTCGCGAACGGCAAGGGAGCACTTTTCGTCCATCGTGAAGGCAAGGCGCGACCAATCGCAGGAAGAACCGAGCTTTTGAAGCTGTTCCACGATACGGTTGCCGTATTTATTTTTCCACGCCCAAACGCGCTCCAAAAACGCTTCTCTGCCCAAACCCTCTTTGGTCAGCCCCTCCTGTCTGATTTGCTCTGCAACCTTGACTTCCGTCGCAAGCGCGGCGTGGTCGACGCCGGGAACCCAAAGCACGGAATAGCCCTGCATACGCTTGAAGCGCGCAAGGATATCTTGCATGGTTTCGTCCATAGCGTGTCCCAAATGAAGCTGCCCCGTAACGTTGGGGGGCGGCATCATGAGCGTAAAAGGAACCTTATTCGGATCGATCTCCGCATGGAATACGTCTTTTTTTTGCCACTCCGTATAGATTCGGTCTTCGAATTCTTTCGGGGCATAGGTCGTTTGCATTTCTTTCATGTTCGTTTCCTGAGCTTTTTGTCGATTAGAATACATTATAACTCTTTTTCTTGGCGTTGTCAATTATTCTCGTGTCAACATACTATATATTATTCTTGAAAATTACAAGGAGAACGACCCGAAAAAGCATGCGCGAAATCCCATCTCTCGTCCTTTTTTCGGGCCGTACGATTGACAGGAGGAAATTTATTAAAATGTTGAAAAAAATCTTGGCAACCCTCGGCGCGGCGACGATGGCGCTCTTCCCTCTCTCTGCATGCGGCGGGGACTCGGACGGCGTAACGACGCTCAAAATCAACGAAGTGACGCACTCCGTTTTCTACGCGCCGCTATACTTAGCCGATTCTCTCGGGTATTTCGAGGAGGAAGGATTAAAAATCGAGCTCACCAACGGAGGCGGCGCGGACGCCGTAATGGCGGCTGTACTCTCGGGTGACGCCGACATCGGCTTCTGCGGACCGGAAGCCGCGCTCTACGTAAATTTGGGCGGCTCGGGCGATCCCCCCACCGTATTCGGACTTTTGACACAGAGGGACGGTTCTTTCCTCGTTTCGCGCAAGCAGGAGCCGAATTTTGAATGGACGGATTTGAAAGGAAAAGAAATTCTTGCGGGTAGAAAAGGCGGAGTCCCCGCGATGACCTTCGAGTACGTTTTAAAGGAGCACGATTTCACGGAGCAGGAAATCAACCTCAACTTTGACGTGGCGTTTAACTTAATGACGGGCGCGTTCGAAGCTGGCACGGCAGATTACTGCACCATGTTCGAGCCTACGGCTTCCGAATATCAGGCGGCGGGCAAGGGCTATAT
>Ga0073906_1005024_pt1 | contig 12426 bp, 11 predicted proteins | sample Inofromicrocosms_FD_65485 | JGI IMG/M metagenome (GOLD analysis project Ga0073906, IMG submission 65485) | Mouse cecum microbial communities from Vienna, Austria - Inoculum for glucosamine and mucus D2O microcosms | ecosystem: Host-associated > Mammals > Digestive system > Large intestine >... | reverse complement strand
GGCAGGGCCTCCCCGCCGCTGTGCAGGGACACAAAGCGGTCCAGCTGGCCGTCCGCCGGGATGACCAGAAACACCGACTTGCTCACCCCGCCGTGGAGGACGTCGATGCTGCCGCTGTGAATCAGCTTGCCGTCCTCCTCCGCCCAGCCGCTGGCGGTCAGATAGGCCGCCGCCGACTGCTCCGTCTGTGGGTCCTGAAACGCCACCGTGTAGTCGTAGAGCTGGATCTCGTCAAACTGGTAGTCCGCCACGTGCTGGATGGAATCCCGTATGCCGAAGCCTGTCACCAGCAGCGCCGTGCAGCCGCCGATGCCCAGGACCATCATGATCAGACGGCTCTGATAGCGCAGCACGTTGCGCACGGAGACCTTGTGCAGAAAGCTCAGACGCCGCCACAGGGGGGTGATGTACTCCAGAAAGACCCGCCGCCCCGCCCGCGGCGTCTTGGGCCGCAGCAGCTCGGCGGCCTGCCGCTTCAGCTCCAGACGGCAGGACAGATACGTGGCCCCCATGGAGCACAGCAGCGCCGCGGCAAAGGACACCAGCATCAATCCCGGCAAAAAGACGTGGTGGAGAGGGGAGAAGCCGTAGATAATGCCGTAAATCTCCCAGATGACCCAGGGCAGGGCATAGCTGCCGGCGAAAAAGCCGGAAATACTGCCCGCCAGGGCGGCGCTGCCGGAATAGAACAGGTACTTGCTCATGATCTGCCCATTGCTGTAGCCCAGGGCCTTCAAAACGCCGATCTGGGTGCGCTGCTCGTCCACCATCCGCGTCATGGTGGTCATGCACACCAGCGCCGCCACCAGGAAGAAAAACACCGGGAACACCACGGAAATGGCCTCAATAATCGACGTGTCGTTTTCAAAGCATGCATAGCCCACGTTTTCACTTCGGGTGAGGGTATAGGTGGTGGCGTGCTTCAGGGCCCGCAGGTCCTCATAGGCGTCGGCCAGCTTCTGCTCCGCGTCCGTCAGCTCCGCCTCCGCGTCGGCGAACTCCGCATCCGCCTCGGCCCGCCCGTCGCTGTACTCCTGCCAGCCGTCGTCCAGCTCCTGCCGGGCGTCCGCCAGCTCGCCGGGAGCCTTGGCCAGCTCGTCCTTTGCGTCCGCCAGCTTCCGCCGGGCGTCCGCCAGCTTCTCCCAGGCATCCGCCAGCTCCTGCCGTCCGTCCGCCAGCTCCTGCTGCCCGTCCTGGAACTCTTTAACGCCGTCCTCGTATTCCCGCAGGCCGTCCGCGTACTCCTGTTCGCCGTCGGACAGTTCCCGGTACGCCTTGGCCAGCTCCTCCTGGGCCTCTTTCTCGCCGTCATAGTACTCCTGCCAGCCGTCGTCCAGCTCCTGCCGGGCGTCGTCCAGCTCCCGCCGTCCGTCCGCCAGCTCCTGGCGGGCGTCCTCCAGCTCCCGGCGGCCCTTTTCCAGCTCCGCCCGGCCTTCCTCCAGCTCCCGGCGGCCCTCTTCCAGCTCCCGGCGGCCCTTTTCCAGCTCCACCCGGCCTTCCTCCAACTGCTGCCGGGCGCTGATGATCTCCTGCTCACCGGCCTCGTACTCCGCCAGACCGGCCTCATACTCCGCCCTGCCGCTCTCGTACTCCGCCGCGCCGGATGCATACTCCGCCCGGCCCTGGTCCAGCGTGGCCCGCAGGCCCGCGATGGTCTCCGCCGACAGCGGCGCGCCCAGCTGGCTCTCCGCCGCCTGCCACCCCGCTGTCAACGCCGCCGCGCTGCTGCCGCTGCCCTGCAGGGCGGCGTCCACGGCGGCGTTCAGCTCCGGTATGGCCCCGGAGGCCAGATACTGTATGAGGGCGCCGGCGTCCAGGGGCATGCCCATGGCGGCGCCGACGCCCTGGGCCAGCTGCTCTGTGGAGGTGTACAGCTGCTGCACCTGGCCGTAGGAGGCCTCCCCCTCCTCCAGCTGCTTTTTGGCGTCCTCCAGCTGGGCCTCCGCCTCCTGCAGCTGCTTTTTAGCGTCCTCCAGCTGCGTTTTGGCCTCGGCCAGCTCCCGCTCGCCATCTTCCAGCTCCCGCTTGCCGTCCAGAAATTCCCGTTCGCCCTCCAAAAACTCCCGCTCGCCCTCCAGCAGCTCCCGCTCGCCGTCACGGAGCTGCTGCTGGGCGTCGTCCAGCTCCCGCTGGCCGTCCTCCAGCTGCCGCAGGCCGTCGGCATACTCTATTTCGCCGTCTGCGTATTCTTTTTCACCGTCCAGCAGCTTCTGGTGGGCGTCGTCCAATTCCTTCTGGGCGTCCATCCGCCCCTGCTCATAGTCCGCCCAGCCGTCGTCCAGCTCCTGCCGGGCGTCCGCCAGCTCTTTTTCCGCGTCCGCGATCTCCTGCTCCGCATCCGCCAGCTCCTTTTCCGCGTCCGCGATCTCCTGCTCCGCGTCGGCGGCCTCCCGCTGGCCGTCCTCATATTCCTGCAGGCCGTCGGCATAGTCGGCCCGGCCCTGCTCGTAGTCCTTCACGCCATCGGCGTACTCCGCCTCGCCGTCGGCCAGCTCCCGGTGGGCATCGTCCAGCTCCTGCTCCGCGTCCGCCCGCTCACTGCGGTACTCGTCCCAGCCATCGGCCAGCTCGACCTCCGCGTCCTGAATCTCTTCCATGGCGTCGGCATAGATCGTGTCGTACCGCAAGTCCGCCCGCTCATCGACAGCCGCCTCAATGCCAGGCGTGAGGGCGTCGATCTGCGCCTGATACGCATCGGAATAGGCGTCGGCAGGGTCTTCCATGGTCAGGAAAATCTCGTAATACGCCTCAAAGTCAAATCCGTCCTCCGGAATGTATATGTACCCGGACACACTGCCGCTGCCGATGGAGCTGGTGCCGCGCTCAAAGTTGAGGTAGTAGGGGGAGTGGACCAGCCCCACGATCGTATATTCCCCGCAGTGCAGCAGCTCCCTGGTGTCCTCGTCGTTATTGGGGGATACGGTCAGCGTGCGCCCCAGGTCCTCCTCGCCAAAGCAGCGCAGGTCGGCCAGACACTCGCCCGCCGCCTCCGGCATCCGGCCTGCCAGGAGCTGGGGCACGTTGACGCCCTCCGTCAGGGAGTGGGCCTTGATGACCAGCTCCTCCCCCTCGTCCACCTCCGTCAGAAAGTCCGCGTATACCGCGCCCCTGGCCTCTCCAATGCCCTCCAGACCGGCAAAACAGGCCACGTCCTCCTTGGTAAAGCCCAGGGTGGACAGCAGCCGGAAGTCAAAGAGCCGCTGCTCCGCCAGATAGCGGATCCCCGTGGCGGCCATGGAGGGCTGGCAGGTGCGCAGCCCCGCGAAAAAGCCCACGCCCAGGAATACAATGGCCAGGATCGCCAGGTAGCGGCCCAGACTCTGCCGGATCTCCCGCAGGGCGCTCTTCAGCAGCGTCTTTACCATTCGATCGCCTCCACCGGTACGGGGGCGGCGTTGATCTCCTCGCTGGTGACGGAGCCGTTTTTCACCTGGATCACCCGGTCTGCCATGGCCGTGAGGGCGCTGTTGTGGGTGATGATGATCACGGTCATGCCCTGCCGGCGGCTCATGTCCTGCAGAAGCTGCAAAATGGCCTTGCCGGTGGTGTAGTCCAGCGCGCCGGTGGGCTCGTCGCACAGCAGCAGCTGGGGATTTTTCGCCAGGGCCCGGGCAATGGCCACCCGCTGCTGCTCGCCGCCGGAGAGCTGAGCGGGGAAGTTGGCCATCCGGTCCCCCAGGCCCACGGAGCGCAGCACCTGGGCCGCGTCCAGGGGAGAGCTGCAGATCTGGGAGGCCAGCTCCACATTCTCCAGGGCGGTCAGGTTCGGCACCAGATTGTAAAATTGGAAGACAAAGCCGATGTCGTGGCGGCGGTATGTGGTCAGCTGCCGGGGGCTGTAGGCGGAAATCTCCTCTTCCCCCAGAAACACCCGGCCCTCGGTCAGTGTGTCCATACCGCCCAGGATATTTAATAATGTGGTTTTCCCGGCGCCGCTGGGGCCGACGATGACGCACAGCTCCCCCCGCTCCACCGAAAAGGTGGCGTCCCGGAGGGCCTGGATCTCCACCTCGCCCATGCGGTATGTTTTCTTGACCTGGTCAAACCGGACAAAAGCACCCATTTTTTCACCTCGCAGAATGGTATAACACATCCTATCATAAGAAACTGCACATTGCAAGTGGTGAAATTTTGAGCCCTTTCCCCCCGCGGCATCCAGTCTATCGTCATAAAAACCGCCCCTGTTCCAAGGAACGGGGGCGGCTCACTCTTGGGTTGACAGCGGCAGATACCGGTCCAGGCGCACGCCGGCGCTGTCCAGGGACAGATTGACCTGCCAGTTCTCGATCCCCAGGGACGCGCTGTAGGCGGCGATCTCCCGGATGGCCTCGTAGTGGCCGGGGTACTCCTGGCGGTATTCCGAGAGGTGGAAATCCGGGTGGTCGTGGAGGTACACGGTCAGCAGCAGGACCCGGCGGATGTTCGGCAGGCTGCGGGCCAGCTTGGTGATGCGCTTGCGGAACCGCTCTGTATTGGGGGAGGAGGGCCGGGCGTCGGAGCGCATGTCCGGGGGAATGCCCGGCAGGGTCAGCAGGGGCGTCTTGATGGCGATGGACACATCCCCCACGATAAAATCCAGGTTGGATTTCCCCGACAGCCGCGCCCGGCGGACCCGGCTGCTGGAGGGCAGCATGTCGGGAAAGCAGTCGTTTTTCAGAAAGGTCTCGATGTACCGGTTGGAGGCGGTCTGATTGATGCCGATCCAGCGCTTCCGGGGCGCGGCGGGTTCGTCCACAGACACCGCCTCAACGGTATAGGACGTCTTGCGGGGGTCGGAGCACTTCGACAGCAGGCAGGGCCGCCCGGCCACGTTCAGCCGCCCGATGTTCCAGGTGGTGGGGCAGTGGCACTCCACCGGCAGCTCCCGCAGGTCCACCAGCATATCAAAGCGATTCCGGCGCTCGACAACGATGCCTTCGTCCAAAGGTTCGGGGAAGGGGATGCACGGCATGATGATGTCCTCCATTTGGCGTGGGGGCACGACGGCGGCCCGCAGGACGCCGGATTTCACGCCCCGTGATACCCGACGGCTCTTTATTCCCATATTTTACAGGATACTGCTCAAAATTGCAAGCGCTTTCTCTACAGATTTCGTTAAAATTGCAAATTGTTTTTTTGCGCGTGTCCGGCAGCTCTCCCAGGGGGTCCCCTCCGTCCGCCCCTGGCCGTCAGGGAAAGAGAAAGATTTCCTCAATGGGCGCCTCCACCGCCCGTGAGATGTCCACCGCCAGCTTCAGGGACGGGTTGTACTGGGCCTTCTCCAGCCGCATGATGGTCTCCCGCCGCACCCCCACCAGGTCCGCCAGCTGCTCCTGGGTCAGGCCCTTCCGCTGGCGGAACACTTTCAGATTACAGCTAAACGCAGCCATCGTCCCCGACCTCCTGCCGGTCATAGCGGTAGAGCAGATATTCCTGGAGGAACAGCACCAGGGCCATGGTCAGGGAGAGCACCACCAGCAGCACCGACGCGCGCAGCTCCGGCGGGAAATCGATCAGACCGTTGGCGACTACCAGCAGAAAGATGATCTGGATGCCGGCGCCGTAGGCGTCCAGTCTGGCCCGGCGGACGTTCTCCTGGAACCGCTCGTCCTTGAGGGTGTTGGACATTTTTCCCTCAAAGAAAAAGCCGAAGAATCCAAAAAACACGAAAAAGACAAAGGGCGTATAGCTGCTCAGGGCGCTGACGGGCAGAAAGCCCAGAAAGCCGCAGAAGCCGAACAGCCCCAGAAACCCCAGCTTGGGATTGAGCTGCCGGGTCCGGTTGGTCTCCGCCTCCCGCCGGCGGCGGAGGATGCTCTGTCGCAGCACGAAGGTCAGCAGGGCCAGGGCGCAGAAGGCGTCCAGAGCCAACGCCAGCAGCATAGGAATATCCGAGCGCTGGAAGGAATAGGATTCCATGGGGTAGACGAGCCTGCCGCCGTTGTACGTCAGGTCGCTCCACGCGGCCAGCAGACTCACGGCAGCGCACACGGCGACGCTCAGCAGTGGTACAAGCCAGCGCTTTTTGGGGTGTTTCATGATGATTTCCTCCTGTTTGTTTGATGAGTTGTGATGTATTTGTCGCTTAGTGAGATAAATATATCACATGCCTGCCCGTCTGTCAAGGGGAAAGTGATAAATAAATCTCTTTTTCGCCGGGAGCCGCCGCCGTCTGTCTCCTGTGGAAGAAAAATAGGGAAATTGCGCGGGAATCCCTTGACGGGAGGCTGGGGATAGAGTATCATATCTGGGTATGCTTTTGTCACTATTTCTACATATAGTGGTTTTTATATCGAAACGCGAGGAAGGAAACCAATGATTCGACTGACTGATGTTGTGAAGGAATACCCTAACGGCACACACGCCCTCAACGGGCTTTCTATGGAGATACAGGACGGCGAGTTCGTGTTCATGGTCGGGCCCTCCGGCAGCGGGAAATCCACGGTCATCAAGCTGCTCATCGGCGAGATCGAGCCCAGCGAGGGCAGGGTGATGGTCAACGGCTTCTCGCTGCGCAATATTAAAGAGTGGCAGATCCCCCACATGCGGCGGACAGTGGGGGTCATTTTCCAGGACTTCCGGCTCATTGAGACCAAATCCGTATATGATAACATGGTGTTCGCCATGCGGGCCGTGGGCGCGGGGCCCAGGGAGATCAAAAAGCGGATCCCCTACTGCCTGCACCTGGTGGGGCTGGAAAACAAGAGCCGGCGGCTGCCCTCGGAGCTGTCCGGCGGCGAGCAGCAGCGGGTGGCCATCGCCCGGGCCCTGCTCAACAACCCCAGCACCATTATCGCCGACGAGCCCACCGGCAACCTGGACCCCGCCCGCTCGCTGGAGATCATGCGCCTGCTGGAGCGCATCAACGCGCTGGGGACCACCGTGCTGGTGGTGACCCACGAGAAGGATCTCGTCAACCGCTTTGACAAGCGGGTGATCATGCTGGAACAGGGCCGGGTCGTCAGCGACGGCAGGGGCTACTATGGGAGGAAATTTTAAGTGGGAAGACACAATGTTTTTTATTTCGCCAAAGAGGGCGCATACAATATGTTCAGCCACGGCTTTATGTCCTTTGCCGCCATCGGCATCACTGTGGCCTGTCTGCTGATCATGGGCACCTTTACCCTGGTGGCCGTCAACGCCAACGCCATGCTGGAGGACATGGAGGCCCAGAACCAGATGCTGGCCTTTGTGGACAAGAGCCTGAGCGAGGTGGAGGCCAGGGCCCTGGAGAAGAAGCTGATGGAGATCCCCAACGTGGCCAAGGTGACGTTTATCTCCAACGAGGAGGCAGCCGCCGCCTTCCGCAGCCGCTATGAGGACGACGAGCTGTTCCAGGGCCTGCCGGACGAGAATTTCCGGCACCGGTTTGCGGTGGATTTGAAGGACATCGGGTACATGTCCAAGACAAAGGCGGAGATCGAGGCCATAGCGGGCATCGGGGATGGGAACGTCAGCGCCTATGAGGACGAGGCGGCGGGCTTCATCACCATCCGGAATGTGGCTGGGATCGTCTGCGCGGTGCTCATCGCGGTGCTCTTCGTGGTGTCCGTGTTCATCATCGCCAACACCATCAAGCTGACCACCTTTGACCGGCGGGACGAGATCGCGATCATGAAGATGGTGGGCGCCACCAACGGCTTTATCCGCTGGCCCTTTGTGTACGAGGGCTTTCTGCTGGGGCTGTTCTCCGCTGTCATCGGGTTCTTTCTCCAGTGGGCCCTCTACGAGGCCGTGGCCCGGTCCGTGGCCGCCAATGACACCATCAATCTGATCAACATGGTGCCCTTCAGCGATATGCGCTTCTATGTGGCGGTGATCTTCGCCGCCGCCGGCATGCTGATCGGCGTGGGCGGAAGTTTGTCCGCCATCAGAAGATTCCTGCAGGTATAAGAAAGGACGGTTTACGAATGAACCAGAAAAAGCGGAGGCTGACGGCCCTGCTGCTGGCGGTGCTGCTGCTGTTGGCAATGGCGGAGCCGGTGGGCCTGGTGGAGGAAGTCCGGGCCGTGACCCAGAGCGATATTGACAAGCTGAAGAAGGAGAAGTCGGCGGCAGCCGGGGAGCGCAAGGACGTGGAGAACCAGATCTCCAAGCTGAAGGACGACATCGACGGCGCCATTGCCAAGCGGACAAAGCTGGACGAGCAAATCGCCGCCACAGAGCGGGAGATCGCCAGCACCGAGGCGCTCATCAGCAGCTACGAGCAGATGCTGGCCCAGATCGCCGAGGAGCTGCTGGAGAACGAGAAGGACGAGGCGGAGCAGTACGCCCTGTTCTGCGAGCGGGCCAGGGTGATGGAGGAGTCCGGCACCACCTCCTACTGGTCTGTGCTGTTCAAGGCGGACAGCTTTTCCGACCTGCTCAGCCGCCTGTCCGATGTGCAGGAGGTCATGAACTACGACCAGAACGTGCTGGACAGCCTGCGCAGGCTCCGCTCCGGCATCGAGGCCAAGCAGGCCTATCAGGAGCAGCTGAAGGAGGAGGCGGAGGAGGCCAAAGCGGACCTGCAGTCCGCCAAGGCCAGCCTGGATAACCAGCGGAAGGAAGCCAACGCCATCGTCGTCCAGCTCCAGTCGGACATGGCGGCCCAGGAGAAGCTGCTGAAGGAGAAGGAGAACGAGGAGGCCAAGATCCAGCAGGAGATCAAAAAGAAGGAGAAGGAGCTGGCCGACAGGCTTGCCAGAGAGGCGGCGGAGGCGGCGGCCAAGGCGGCGGCCGCAGGCGGCTCGTCCAGCTCCACCACCTGGACCGCCACCACCGGCGGGTACATCTGGCCGGAGTCCGTCAGCAAAAAGATTACATCCCCCATGGGCTCCCGGAATACGGGGATTCCCGGCGCGTCCACCAACCACAAGGGCGTGGATATCGGCGGTGTGGGCACCACCACCACTGTGGTGGCCGCCAAGGCCGGGGCGGTCATTATCTCCAAGTATTCCAGCTCCTACGGCAACTATGTGGTCATCAGCCACGGCCCCGGCAATACCACGCTGTACGCCCATATGAGCAGCCGCTCCGTGTCCGAGGGGGCCACCGTGAGCCAGGGGCAGGCCATCGGCGTCACCGGCAACACCGGCATCTCCAGGGGCGCGCACCTCCACTATGAAATTACGGAGGGCGGCTCGCGGGTCAATCCGCTCAACTATCTGCCCGGATACGTCAAATCCTGGTAAACGCCGTTCCGACGGGACGCCGCGGCCTCCGGAGGCCTGCGGCGTCCTGTTTCTCTGGCCAAATAGGCGCCAAATTCCTCAAAATTGTGGTTGTATTTTGAGGAAAACAGTGGTACAATAAATAGGCTAAACTGCTTACTGCATTTTGAAGGAGTGTCTGAAAATCATGGGCGATAATAAGGAATACATGACCCATCCCGATGAATTGGGCTGCATCCATATTTCGGAGGATGTGCTGGCCTCCCTGGCCTCCAGCGCTGCCGTGGAGGTGGAGGGCATCAGTGGGATGATGAACCTGACGACGAAAAAGTCCAACGCCAAAGGCGTGCGGCTGACGGTGGAGGACGACGGCGCGGCGGTGGACCTCTACGTGATGATCCGCTACGGCTACGCCATTCCGGAGGTGGCGGAGAAGATCCAGACCGCCGTTTCCAACGCCATTGAGTCCATGACCGGCTTTTCTGTGAAAGCGGTGAACGTCCACGTAGGCGGGGTAAGCTTTCAGTCTTGAGTCCGGCAGGACAATCTGTGTGTGCTATGAGGGGGAAGAACCGTGGTTAGAAATGTCGCGCGAGAGATTGCTATGCACCTCTCCTATGAGCTGAGCTTTACCGACCTGACGCCGGATGAGCTCTTGGACCAGCGCCTGTGCAATGGCCGCTTTCAGGATCTTGCCCCTGAATATGAGGTATATGGCAAGCTGCCGGGCCCATCCCAGCAGGCGTATATCCGCCGGGCCGTCAAGGGGGTGGCCGTCCACGGCTATGAGCTGGACCAATACATTGCGAAATACGCACGGGGCTGGAAGTTCGAGCGCATCCCCCTGGTTGCCGCCGCCATCATGCGCCTGGCCATGTTTGAAATTTTGTACATGCCGGACGTCCCCAACGGCGCGGCCATCAATGAGGCCGTGGAAATCGCGAAAAAATATGAGTCCCCGGAAATTGTTCGGTATATAAACGGCGTTTTGGGCACTTTTGTCCGGACCGAGACGGAAATTCAGCCCCCGAAGACCGTCCCGGTCGCGGCTGCGGTGGAGCCGGCCGTAGAAGAAGCTTAGGCGTTGAAGAGCGCACCTGCTGTGCGCTCTTTTTCCGCATTTCTGCAGGAGTGTGTGGAGTGTGTAATGGAAAAGCATATTTACGCGGTCTCAGAGCTGAACCTGATGGTGAAAACCATCCTGGACAATGTCCCGGAGCTGGAGAATGTCTGCGTCCGGGGCGAGATATCCAACTACAAGTTCTATCCCTCCAGCGGGCACCACTATTTTTCGCTGAAGGACGAGAACGGCGCCATTCGCTGCGTCTTCTTTAAGGCCCAGGCCAGCCGGCTGCGCTTCCAGCCCCAGAACGGCATGAAGGTCATCGCCGTGGGGCGGGTGGGCGTGTTCCCCCGGGACGGCACGTATCAGCTCTACTGCGCCTCCCTGCAGCCCGACGGCGTGGGCGATCTGTATGTGGCCTTTGAGCAGCTGAAGGAAAAGCTGTGGAAGGAGGGACTTTTTGCGCCGGAGCACAAGAAGCCCCTGCCAGCGTATCCGGAGACCATCGGCATCGTGACCTCCCCCGTGGGCGCCGCTGTCCACGATATGATCCGGATCCTGCGCCGCCGGTATCCGCTGGCCAAGGTGCTGCTGCTGCCCGTGCGGGTCCAGGGGCCGGAGGCCCCGCCCTCCATTGTCCGGGCCATCCGGTACGCCTGCCAGCGCCGGGCGGCGGATGTGCTGATCGTGGGCCGGGGCGGCGGGTCTGCGGAGGACCTGTGGGCCTTTAACGACGAGCAGGTGGCTCGGGCCATCTATGAAGCGGAGATCCCCGTCATCTCCGCCGTGGGCCATGAGCCGGATGTGACCATCGCCGACTTTGTGGCGGACGCCAGGGCCGCTACCCCCACCCACGGGGCGGAGATGGCCGCGCCGGACCAGGCCGAGCTGCAGGACAGGCTTCAGAGCCTGCGCCTGCACATGCTCCGGCTCCAGAGCAGCCGCCTGGAGCTGCTGCGCAGACGTCTGGAGAATCTGGCGGCGAAGCGGGTGATGACCGACCCCCTGGCCTTCGTGGAGGACAAGCGCATGCTGTTGGGTCATGTGCAGAAGGAGCTGTACCACGCTGCGGAGGCCGGACTGACGGAGCCGCGGCGCAGTCTCTCCGCGCTGGCCGCGTCCCTGGACGCCCTGAGCCCGCTGCGGGTACTGGGCAGAGGGTATGCCATGGTGACGGATGAGGCAGGGCAGGTCCTGCGGCGGGCCAGGGACGCCAGCCTGGGCGATTCGATCGTCAACCGCCTGGCCGACGGGGCCCTGCACTGCCGGGTGGAGAGGATCGTTTTGGAGGAGGAGAAGCAATGAGCGAGAATGCGGAAATGGAAAACAGGAGCTTTGAGCAGAATATGGCCCGGCTGGAGCAGATCGTGGCGCTGCTGGAGCGGGGCGACGCGCGGCTGGCGGATTCCCTGGCCCTGTTCGAGGAGGGGACAAAGCTGGTGTCCCTCTGCTCCGGGATGCTGGACAACGCGCAGCAGCAGATCATGAAGCTGCGCAAGGGTCCTGACGGCCAGCTGGAGGAAGCGCCCTTTGAGGAGGATGTACAGCAATGAGTGACTATCAGCAGCAATATCAGAGCTATTTTGATGAGATCGAGCGGTATTTGCAGGGCCTTTTTATGGGCGGCCAGCCCTATGACCGGCTGCAGGAGGCCATGCGCTACAGCCTGCTGGCCGGAGGTAAGCGGGTCAGGCCGGTGCTGACGCTGGCCTTCTGCGAGGCGCTGGGCGGCCAGCGCCAATCGGCGCTGCCCCTGGCCTGCGCCCTGGAGCTGGTCCACACCTACTCCCTGATCCACGACGACCTGCCCTGCATGGACGACGACGAGCTGCGCCGGGGGCAGCCCACCTGCCACACGGTCTACGGTGAGGCCACCGCCGTGCTGGCCGGGGACGCCCTGCAGGCGGAGGCCTTCCGCCTGATGGCCCAGGCCCCGGAGCTCAGCGGGGAACAGCGGGCGGACGCCGTGCTGGAGCTGGCGCGGGCCTGCGGCGGGGACGGCATGGTGGCCGGGCAGCTGATGGACGTGGAGCAGATCGTGACCAACGAGGAGGAGCTGCGGCTGATGTGCGGCCTGAAGACCGGGGCCATGATCCAGGCCGCCGCCGTACTGGGCTGCGTGGCGGCGGATGCGTCCGGGGAGACGCGGGAGCGGGCCAGGGCCTATGGCCGGCATATCGGCCTGGCTTTCCAGATCCGGGACGATATGCTGGATGTCACCGCCAGCGAGAC
>Ga0073906_1005018_pt1 | contig 12433 bp, 8 predicted proteins | sample Inofromicrocosms_FD_65485 | JGI IMG/M metagenome (GOLD analysis project Ga0073906, IMG submission 65485) | Mouse cecum microbial communities from Vienna, Austria - Inoculum for glucosamine and mucus D2O microcosms | ecosystem: Host-associated > Mammals > Digestive system > Large intestine > Cecum... | reverse complement strand
CTCGTACACGCCGGTGTGGCCCACCATGTCGCAGTTGGCGAAGTTGAGGATGATCACGTCGTAGCTGCCGCTGAGGATGCGCTTGACGGCTTCCTCGGTGACCTCATAGGCGGACATCTCGGGCTGGAGGTCGTAGGTGGCCACCTTGGGGGAGTTGATAAGGCACCGATCCTCTCCTGGGAATACCTGTTCCACGCCGCCGTTGAAGAAGAACGTGACATGGGCGTACTTCTCCGTCTCGGCGATGCGGAGCTGTGTCATACCCATTTTGCTGAGGTACTCGCCCAGACCATTGCTTACCAGCACACGGGGGAACGCCACTTCCACATTGGGCATGGAGGCGTCGTACTCCGTGTTGCAGACATAGGTCAGAGGGAAGAACTGCCGGGTAAAACCGTCAAACTCCGGGTCCACCAGCGTCCTGGTAATCTCCCGGGCCCGGTCAGGGCGGAAGTTGAAGAAAATGACGCTGTCGTTGTCAGAGATCGAGCCGTCCGCGTCGCAGACGACGGGCTCCACAAACTCATCCGTAACGCCTTTCTCATAGGACTTTTTCACCGCATCCACCGGGTCCGGATTGGTAATGGCGCTTTCGCCGTAAACCATAGCGTCATAGGCCTGCTCTACCCGGTCCCAGCGCTTGTCCCGGTCCATAGCGTAGTACCGGCCCATGACTGTTGCGATCTTGCCCACGCCCAGCTCTTCGCACTTGGCAACCGTCTGAGCCACAAAGCCCGCGCCGGAAGTGGGGGATACGTCCCGCCCGTCCAGGAACGCATGGATATAAACCCGGGTAAGCCCCTTGTCCTTGGCCATTTTTAAAAGGGCGAACAGGTGAGTCAGGTGAGAGTGAACGCCGCCATCCGACAGCAGTCCGAACAGGTGCAGGGCGGAACCCTTTTCGATGCAGGCGTCCATGGCGTGAAGATAGGCAGGATTCTGGAAGAAGCTGCCGTCTTCAATGGCGCGGGAGATGCGGGGAAGGTCCTGAAAGACCACCCGGCCGCCGCCAATATTGGTATGGCCCACTTCGCTGTTGCCCATTTGTCCATCAGGGAGACCCACATCCAGTCCGGAGGCGGAGAGGGTCGTGTGGGCAAACTCCTGGAAAAAACGGTCCAGCCGGGGCGTTTTTGCCGTTTTGACGGCATTGCCCGTCTCACCGCCGCCGGTGCCGAAGCCGTCCATGATGATTAACGTAGTAGGTGTTTTGTTCATTGAAAGCTCCTCCTCGGGGGATTGAAATCATTTTCGGGACAGGCGCGCTTCCTGCCGCCTTACAGGCGGAACAGGCGCTGCGGCGTCACGAAAAATCCCCGATTCCAGCCGCCTGGGGCGGCGTCACCGGCCCGCAGGCCGGCGTTGGGGAACAACGCCGAGGGGGAGCTTGCTCCCCCTCGCTGATACATTACTCCTGGTTGGCGGAGTTGATGATCTCCACAAACTGGTCGGGCTTCAGGGAGGCGCCGCCAATGAGGCCGCCGTCAATGTCGGGCTGAGCCAGCAGCTCGGCGGCATTTTTGGCGTTCATGGAGCCGCCATACTGGATGGTGACGCTCCGTGCCACGCGGGCGCCATACAGGCTGCGGATGGTGGCGCGGATATTGGAGCAGACCTCGCCGGCCTGCTCGCTGGTGGCGGTCTTGCCGGTGCCGATGGCCCAAATGGGCTCGTAAGCGATGATGCAGCGGCGCAGCTTGTCGGCGGGAACGCCGTACAGCGCGCTCTTCACCTGGAGGGCGATCCACTCGTTGGTGATGCCGGTCTCCCGCTGCTCCAGACTCTCGCCCACGCAGATGATGGGATTCATGCCGGCGTTGAGAACGGCATGGACCTTCTTGTTTACGGTCTGATCAGTTTCGCCGAAATACTGGCGGCGCTCGCTGTGTCCGATGATGACGTACTTGACACCCAGGTCCTTCAGCATATCGGCGGAGACCTCGCCGGTGTAAGCGCCCTTCTCCTCGAAATAGACGTTCTCAGCGCCGACGGAGATGCGCAGGTCCTTGAAGGCCTTGGCGGCGGTGGAGATGTTGCAGGCGGGGACGCAGATCAAGGTCTCGCACCATTTGGCGCGGGGCATGATCTTGCGGATATCCTCGGCAAATTTTTTGGTTTCGGTGGCGGTCATGTTCATTTTCCAGTTGCCGGCAATGACCGTTTTGCGGTATCTGCGATTCATGATCTTCCATACTCCTTTTATGTCTTTTGATGTGATGGTAAATGAATGAGCCAATAAGAACAGCCTATTATTTTATAGCCGAAATAGGCAGAAATGTCAAGGGCAAGCAGGGGATTTTCTGAACTTTTTCCTCAAAAATAGCGGCTCTGGCGGGAAAAGCTCCGCTCACTTGTTCAGCAGGCAGGCAACGCCGGGCAGTTCCTTGCCCTCCAGGAACTCCAGGGAAGCGCCGCCGCCGGTGGAGATGTGACTCATTTTATCGGCGTAGCCCAGCTGTTCCACCGCAGCGGCGCTGTCACCGCCGCCGATGACGGTGATCGCGGAGGTCTTGCTCAGAGCCTCGGCCATAGCCTCGGTGCCCTTGGCGAAAGCGGGGAACTCGAACACGCCCATGGGGCCGTTCCAGATTACCGTGCCCGCGTCGGCCACGGCGCCGCAGTAGAGCTTCACGGTCTCGGGACCGATGTCCAGCCCCTCCCAGCCGTCGGGAATCTCACCGGCTTTGACCACCTGGCTCTTGGCGTCGGCGGAGAAGCTGTCGCCGCAGACGGTGTCCACGGGGAGGAGGAACTTCACGCCTTTTTCAGCGGCCTTGGCAAGCATGTCTTTGGAGTAATCCATCCAGTCGGCCTCCAGCAGGCTGTCGCCCACTTTGCCGCCCTGGGCGGCGGAGAAGGTATAGGACATGCCGCCGCCGATAATGATGGTATCGGCAATTTCCAGCAGGTTGTTGATGACGCCGATTTTAGAGGAAACCTTGGCCCCGCCCAGAATGGCGACCAGGGGCCGCTTGGGATTGGCAATCGCGCCGCCCAGGAAATCCAGCTCTTTTTGAATCAGGAAACCGGACACGGCGGGGAGGTAATCGGCGACGCCGGCAGTGGAGGCGTGAGCCCGGTGCACCGCGCCGAACGCGTCGGACACGTAGACCTCCGCCATGGAAGCCATGGCCTTGGCCAGCTCCGGATCGTTCTTGGTCTCTCCCTTTTCAAAGCGGGTGTTTTCCAGCAGCATGATCTGGCCGGGCTGGAGGGCGGCGGCCTTGGCCTTGGCGTCTTCGCCTACCACGTCGGCGGCCATGATGACCTCTTTGCCCAGCAGCTCGCCCAGGCGTTTGGCCACGGGGGCCAGGCTCAGCTTCGCCAGGGACTTCTTCCACTTCTCCTCCGTGAGGGAGGCGGGGTCCTTGCCCTTTTCAGTCTGCTTCTTGACCCACTTATCAAAGCTGGCCTCGGGCTTGCCCAGGTGCGAGCAGGCAATGACGGCGGCGCCATTTTCCAGCAGGTACTGGATGGTGGGCAGCGCGGCGACGATGCGCTTGTCGCTGGTAATCGCGCCGGTCTCCTTGTCCTGGGGGACGTTGAAGTCGCAGCGGAGCAGCACTTTTTTGCCGGATACCTCGACATCTTTGACGGTTTTTTTGTTGTAATTCATCTCAGGATTCCTCCAAAAAAGAACTTATTTTTCGGCGTGAACGCCGGTTAAAACATGTGTCATGAAAGCGCCATTTCCCCTGTTCCCAAAAGACCAGGGAAGCCGCTCTGCCGCAGCGCTTCGTATACGCAGACGGCAACGGTATTGCTCAAATTCAGACTCCTGGCCTCGTCCACCATGGGCAGGCGGACGCAACGCTCCCGGAACCGCTCCCGGAAGGGAAGGGGGAGGCCGGCGGTCTCCTTGCCGAAGAAGAGCCAGCTGTCCGCCGTGAACCTTGCTTCCGCGTAAGACCGGGGGGCCTTGGTGGTGGTGAGCCAGAGGTCTTTCGCGGCCTCTGGATGGCGGCGGAACAGATCCTCCAGGTTCTCATAGTCCGAGACTTGTACCAGGTGCCAGTAGTCCAGACCGCAGCGCTTCATGTTCCGCCGGATGGCGCTCTGGGAAATATCGAAACCCAGAGGGCGAATCAGATGAAGGTCGGCCCCGGTGGCGGCGCAGGTGCGGGCGATGTTCCCGCAGTTCTGGGGAATTTCCGGTTCCACCAGCACAACGTGCAGCATAGAGACACAGTCCCCGCTTTCTCTCAGAATAAATGTTATTGTAATCTATTACCTGAACAAATTCAACTACATTCTTTGAAAAAATTACATTTTTCTGAAATGGATACCATTTGGAAAAGGTAAATTCTGCGAAACGCCGAAAAACAGGGGGGGAATTACCTGAATATTCCAGTGTTTCCGTTAGCTCCGACAAAAAAGAACCGGAAAGCGGAAAAGATTTGGAAAAAATTTTAGAAACAAATTCAATAGAACCACTGGATTTTCCTTAAAAATTTGATATAATACAATTGCCTTTAGTAAAAATGTGCAAAGGAGGGAAGCCCATGAGCCACTTGAAGCGAGCCGTGCTTGTCTTTGAGGAAGACGCCGCCGTTCAGGCGGACGCCAAGCCGCTGATGCTGGAGACCGTGTTGTCCTGTCCCATTTTGACCTGGGTGTGCGATCAATTGCGGGCCGATGGCGTTCAGCGGCTTTTCGTTGTCTGCGGCCCCCGGTTCGCGGAAGAGGCCCGCCGGAATCTCCCGCCGGAGGCGGAGGTCTCCGAGCAGTGGACGGATCTGGAGGCGTTTTTGGACACGGAGGAGTTGACACTGGTATTGCCCAGGGCGGCTTTCCCCATGGAGGAGGCCGGACCCGGGTTCGCCTACGCCGCCCGCGGCCATGAGCTGCGGGAGACCTGGCGGAAGAAGATGACCAACAGCGTGCAGGGAGCGGAGCTGGTTTCCGGCTGGCTTCCGGTCTACGGGCCGGATACCATCAAGGAGATAGAGGCGCTGCTGAGGCAGAGGGAGGCTGTCTCCCGGGGAGAGAGCAAGTGAGCAAAGTCCGCCGCAGGACAATAAATAATATGATCGCGTGACGATCATGGAAAGAGAGCGTTTTGGATATGATTTCACACGGGAAAGATATCAAGGTGTTTTCCGGCAACGCAAACCTGAAGCTGGCAAAGGAAATCTGCGCGCAGATGGGGACGAAGCTGGGAGAGGCCGAGGTCGGCGCCTTTTCCGACGGCGAGGCGTTTGTCTCCCTGTATGAGACCGTCCGGGGCAGCGACGTGTTCGTGGTTCAGCCCACCTGCAGCCCGGTTAACAACAACCTGATGGAACTCCTCATTATCATTGACGCGCTGAAGCGGGCCTCCGCCGGCCGCATCACGGCCGTGATGCCCTATTACGGCTATGCCCGGCAGGACCGCAAAGCCAAGGCCCGGGACCCCATCACCGCCAAGCTGGTGGCCAATATGATCACGGCCGCCGGAGCGGACCGGGTGCTGACCATGGACCTTCATGCGGCCCAGATTCAGGGCTTCTTTGACATCCCGGTGGACAATCTGGCGGGCAATCCGATCTTTGTGGACTACTACGCCAAGAAATTCGGCTCCGCTTGTGAGGACATGGTGGTAGTGTCTCCAGATGTGGGCTCCGTATCCCGCGCCCGGGCCTTTGCGCAGAAGCTGCATATGCAGCTGGCTATTGTGGATAAGCGCCGCCAGCGGGCCAATCAGTGTGAGGTCATGAACGTAATCGGCGAGGTGGAGGGCAAGAGCTGCATCCTCTTTGATGACCTGGTGGACACCGGCGGGTCACTCTGCAACGCCGCGCAGGCGCTGGTGGACAACGGGGCCCACAGCGTTCATGCCTGCGCTTCTCACGGCGTCCTCTCCGGACCGGCTATCGACCGGATTAACGCCAGTCCCATTCAGGAGCTGGCCCTGCTGGATACCATTCCGGCCATCAAACCGGAGCTGAGCGGAAAGATCAAGTATCTCTCCGTGGCCCCCATGTTCTGCGAGGCCATTGAGCGGATTTATCAGGAGGTTTCCATCTCCAAACTGTTCCGCTGAGGCGGAAAAACGTCCATATCCATAAAGCCATATAAGGCGGGGAAGGGTGACTTTCCCGCCTAAATGGGTTGTCCAGATCATTTTTGAAAGGCGAGAGGGATCATGTTGCTGGGAAACAAGGGCTCCTCTGTGGAGTGGCTGATCGCGGGCCTGGGGAATCCGGGCCGGAAGTATGAACATACCCGCCATAACATGGGGTTTCTTACGGTGGAGCTGCTGGCGGAGGAAACAGGCGTAAAGCTGAACAAGGTGAAATTCAAGTCCGCATATAATCTGATGGAATTTGCCGGGGCCCGGTGCCTTGTGATGAAGCCTCAGACCTATATGAATCTCTCCGGCGAGGCGGTCCGGGAGGCGGCGCAGTTCTATAAAATCCCGCCGGAGCGGATTCTGGTGATTTACGATGACGTGTCTCTTCCGGTGGGAAAGCTGCGGGTCCGTCCCGAGGGTTCCGCCGGAGGGCACAACGGGATTAAAAACATCATCGCTCACCTGGGGACCCAGGCGTTTCCCCGGATCAAGATCGGCGCCGGGGCTCCGGGCGAGGGGGGCGATATGATCGATTGGGTGATTGGAGTGCCCTCCCAAAAAGAGCGGGAAATCTTGCTGGACTCCTTCCGGCGGGCGATTCGGGCGGCGGAATGCGTGATTGAGCACGGCTGCGGAAAGGCTATGAACGACTTCAATTAGGGCCTGTCTTATGTAAACAGGCCCTAAAAGCACCGGGGAATTTTGGGGATAGGAATCAGCTATGAAACAGTTCTTGAAAACGTTAATGACGCTTCCGGAGACCGGGGAACTCCTCCGCCGCATAGAGGACGGCGGCTGTCCCGCCGCAGTCACCGGCCTTCAGCCTGTCCATCGGGCGTGTTTCGGAGCCGCCCTGGCGCGGGCTGCGGGCCGTCCGGCGGTATTCGTCTGCGGCGACGAGGGAGAGGCCCGCCAGCTGGCGGGGGACCTGGACACGCTGCTGGGCGGACCGCCGGTGATGCTGCTTGCCCGTGAGTGGCAGATCCGGCCGGGAGCCGTGGCCTCCAGGGATTGGGAGCGGGGACGTCTGGCGGCCCTGTACGCCCTTTCTCAGGGAGCACCGCAGGCGGTGGTGACCACTGCCGACGCGCTGATGGCCCGAACCCTTCCGCCCGCGCTGCTGAACACGCTGTCCATTACCCTGAAAACGGGAGACCGTCTGGACCTGAAGGCTCTGACGGACCGTCTGCTCTCCGCCGGGTATGTCCGCTGCCAGCAGGTGGAGGGCGTGGGGCAGTTCGCCCTTCGGGGAGGCATATTGGATGTTTTTTCTCCGCTGATGGAACAGCCGGTGCGCTGCGAGTTTTTTGACGATGAAATCGACTCCATGGGCGCTTTTGATCCCGGTACCCAGAGACGGACGGTAAACATGGAATCCGCCTTGCTTCTTCCGGCGGCGGAAGTGCTGCCCCGGCAGGCGGAAGGAGGACTGGAGGGCCTTGGGACAAAGCTGCTGTCCCTGGCGGCCAAGCTGGAGAAGAAGGGGGCCGCAGCGGTGGACCGGCTCCGGGAGGACGGGGAGCGGCTGAAAAACGGCTCGGTCCCTGAAGGTATGGACCGCTATCTCGCCGCCGTCTATCCAAAAACCACGGCAGGCGTCCACTACCTGCCGAAGGACGCGGTGGTCTTTCTCTGTGAAAGCGGCCGGGTGGACGAACGGGTGAAGGGCGCGCTGCTCCAAAACCGGCAGGACATTGAGGCATTGATGGAGGCGGGCATTCTGGCGGGTGAGTGGGCCAAGCTGCTTCTCTCTGCCGAGGAGCTGTATGCCGCGCTGGAGGAGTTTCCCGTCATCATGGCCAACGCCCTGCCTACCTCCCGCTATCCCTTTCCGCCCCGGGGGCTGCTGAGCGTCAGCGCCCGGCAGCTCAGCTCTTACGGCGGCAGTCTGGAAACCGCTGTCACGGACCTGGAGCAGTACCGTACCAACGGCAGCGCGGTTCTGCTGCTCTGCGCCGGGGAAACCCGGGCCAGAAATCTGCATCATCTCCTGACGGAGCGGGGCATTTCCGCCGCTTTAGATGTAAAGGGAACCGCCATGCCAGTCTCTGGAGAAGTACGGATTGCCGTGGGGGCCCTGTCCGCCGGATGCGAGTGGCCGTCTCTCCGGCTGGCCGTGCTGACCGAGGGGCAGCTCACCGCTCCGGTCCGGAAGCGGGCCCGGCTGAAAAAGGACTCCAACCGGCAGAAGATACAATCCTACACGGACCTGAAGCCCGGCGACCTGGTGGTCCATGTGCATCACGGCGTGGGACGCTTTGCGGGCATTCAGCGGATGCCGGTGGACGGCGTGGAGAAGGATTATATCAAGATTGACTACGCCGGAGGAGACTGCCTCTACGTCCCCGCCACCCAACTGGACATGGTCAGCAAATACATCGGCGGCGGGGAGGAGAGCGAACACCGTCAGAAGCTGAACAAGCTGGGCGGCACGGAGTGGGCCAAGCAGAAGACCAGGGCGAAGAAGGCGGTCAAGGACCTGGCGAAGGGACTCACAAAGCTTTACGCGGAGCGCCAGCGCTGTCCCGGCTTCGCGTTCTCCCAGGATTCCACATGGCAGAGGGAGTTTGAAGAGGCCTTCCCCTACGCGGAGACGGACGACCAGCTCCGTGCCATCGCGGAGATCAAGAAGGATATGGAGTGTCCCCGGCCCATGGACCGCCTTCTTTGCGGCGACGTGGGCTATGGAAAAACGGAGGTCGCCCTCCGGGCGGTGATGAAGTGCGTGCTGGATGGGAAGCAGGCCGCCATACTGGTGCCCACCACGGTTCTGGCCCAGCAGCACTACGCCACGGCCATGGGCCGTTTCCGGGATTTTCCGGTGAAGATCGAGGTCCTTTCCCGCTTCACCGCGCCCAAGGAGGTCAAGCGCATTTTGGAGGCCGCCCGGACAGGCCGGGTGGACCTCTTGATTGGCACCCACAAGCTGCTGCAAAAGGACATGGAGTTCAAGGACCTGGGTCTGCTCATCATTGACGAGGAGCAGCGCTTTGGCGTCAGCCATAAGGAGCGGCTGAAGGAAATGAGCCGTCAGGTGGACGTGCTGACGCTTTCGGCGACGCCCATTCCCCGGACGCTGAACATGGCTCTCTCGGGCCTGCGGGACATGTCTGCCATTGAAGAGCCTCCGGCGGACCGCCAGCCGGTCCAGACCTATGTGCTGGAACACGATTGGGCCATTTTGGAGGACGCTATGCGGAAGGAGCTCAGCCGGGGCGGGCAGATTTACTACCTCCATAACCGGGTGGAGAGCATTGACCTCACCGCCTCCCGCATTCAAAAGCTGCTGGGGCCGGAGGTCCGGGTGGTCACCGGCCACGGCAAGATGAGCGAGCAGGAGCTGTCCGCCGTCATGCAGGCCATGGTGAACGGGGAAGCGGACGTGCTGGTCTGCACCACCATTATTGAAACCGGCATTGATATCTCCAATGTCAACACCCTGATTATTGAGGACGCGGACAGGATGGGCCTGGCCCAGCTGCACCAAATCCGGGGCCGTATTGGCCGCAGCGCCCGGCGGGCATACGCCTACTTGACCTTCCGGAAGGGGAAAGTGCTTCAGGAGATTGCGTCCAAGCGCCTTTCTGCCATCCGGGAGTACGTGGAATTCGGCTCCGGCTTCCGCATCGCCATGCGGGACTTGGAAATTCGGGGAGCGGGGAATCTCCTGGGGCCGGAGCAGTCCGGGTATCTCATGAGCGTGGGATACGACCTCTATCTGAAGCTCCTGGAAGAGGCGGTGCTGGAGGAGCGGGGCGAGGAACGCCAGATTGAGACCGAGTGCTCCGCGGACCTGACCGTCAATGCCAATATTCCGGAGCGCTATGTCACCTCTCCGGAGCAGAGGATGGACCTTTACCGCCGCATTGCCGCCATCCGCAGCAACGACGACGCCTCGGACCTTCTGGACGAGCTGCTGGACCGCTATGGCGAGGCGCCCAAGCCGGTGCTGGCTCTGCTGGACGTGGCCCTCCTCCGGGCGGCGGCGGCCAAGGCTGGAGTATCGGACATTACCCAGAAGCGGGATGTCCTCCGCTTCCAGCTGGCCCTCTTCCGGCCCGAGGCGGTGGTGAAAGTCTGCGGGCTGAACAAGTACCGCCAGCGTTTGACGGTGGCCGCCGGGGAGGCCCCGGCCCTGACGCTGAAGCTGAAGCCCGGCGCGGACGCCCTGGAGAGCGCCATGGAACTGGTAGAGGATTTGAAACTTCAGATTCACGAATGACAAAACAGCGGGGAGAGCCGGAATCTGGCTCTCCCCGCTGTCATATCCTGCCTTCTCAGGTTCATATACTGTCTGCGGACAACCTTTTTGGGAGGAGTGGGAGAGATGAAGAAGCGAATCGCAGCGCTGGCGCTGGCTCTTTGCCTGGGGCTCAGCGCCTGTTCCCTCCGGGAGGAGGAACCGGCCTCCCTGCTGGGCCGGGCGTCAAAATTGGGTGAGGAGACCATATTGCTGACGGTGGACGGCCGGGAAATTCCGGCATGGCGGTATTTGTACTGGCTGGCCTTTACCTGTGACCAGGTCCGGGAGAAGTACAAGGATTCCGGACTGTCTCTGGATTGGAGAACGCCGGTGACCGGCGGCACTCTGGGGGATTATGCCAAGGACCAGGCGTTGGCCAACACGGCGCTCTACGCCACGGTGGAGAATTGGGCGGAACGTTACGGCTGTGTCCTCAGCGAGAAGGAGCGGGCCGCCTTGGCGCAGACCTGGGAGGAGCAGGCGGCGGCCCGCGGCGGGGAAGAGGCCTACATCGAAGAGCTGGCGGACCTAGGGCTGGACCGTCTCCGGGCGGAGGAACTGACGGAGGTGGGGATGCTCTACGCCAAGCTCTATGAGCTCTGCCTCACCGAGGGCAGCGAGCTGTCCGGCCTTCTGGATACTGTGGACAGTCTGACGGTGGACCGGATCTTCATCGGCGCGGGAGAGGACCGGGAGGCGGCCCGCCAGCGGGCGGCGGAGGTTTTTTCCCAGCTGAACAGCGCGGAGGATCAGGCGGCGGCCTTTTCTGCTCTGGCGGGGGAGGGAGACGACGCGGCGGGGCCCCGGACGCTCCTGCCGGGGGATGGAACGCTGCCTCCGGCTCTGGAGGAGGCGGCCAGAGCTTTGGAGGAGGGGCAGTATTCCGGCATTCTGGAGTCGGAGGAGGGCTTTTCCATCCTCCGCCGTCTGGAGACCGCCTCCGCCGCCCTGGCGGGGGACGCCTTCGACCAGCTGTTGGAAAGCGCCGCCCAGGCGGCTCTGGTTCAGACCACACCCTCTTACGACAGTCTGAGCGCCGCCGCCTTTGACGAGGCCCTGGAAGCGCTGCGGGCAGGGGAGAGCTAGAAGTCCGCGCCGGTGAAATGCGGAATCCGGCTGGGGAAAATTCTGCCCCGGCCGGATTTTCGTCACCTTGACGAAAACGCTTATCATTTTGTCAAAGTTTTAACGAAACTGTAGAACCTGACGAAAGGCCATTGACGAAAAGGAAAAAACTCTCTATAATGATACACAGAGAAAGGCGGACACCAGCTTGTCAAAAAATTAGCAATCGGTGCCGCCCGCCTTGCCTGTTGTATCCACGGCGGCCCGTGCGCTGCCAAAATATTACAAAACGGAGGAACATCATGAAAGATCTTTATGTTGTGAACTGCTGCCGTACCGCCATCGGCTCCTTTGGCGGCAGTCTGAAGAACACTCCTGCTGCGGAGCTGGGCGCGATCGTGGTCAAGGAAGCCTTGAATCGCGCCGGTGTGAAGCCGGAGAACGTGGATGAGGTCATGTTCGGTTGCATCCTCACCGCCGCTCAGGGTCAGAACGTGGCCCGTCAGGTCTCCATCAAGGCCGGCATCCCCTATTCTGTTCCCGCTTACACCGTGGGCATGGTCTGCGGCTCCGGCATGAAGTCTCTCATTGAGGGCGCCCGTTCCATCCTCGCCGGCGACGCGGATGTGGTGGTCTGCGGCGGCACTGAGAATATGAGCTCCGCTCCCTTCGCCTCCCTGGATGCCCGCTGGGGCGCCCGCATGGGCGACAAGAAGCTGGTGGACACCATGATTAAGGACGGTCTGTGGGACGCGTACAACAACTATCACATGGGTACCACCGCGGAGAACATCAACGATATCTGGGGCATCAGCCGTCAGGAGCAGGACGAGTTCGCCGCTGCCTCCCAGCAGAAAACCGAGGCCGCTCAGGCCGCCGGCAAGTTTGAGGCGGAGATCGTCCCCGTCCCCGTGAAGGTGAAGAAGCAGGTTGTGGACTTCAAGGTCGACGAATTCCCCAAGGCCGGCGTGACCGCCGAGGGCATTGCCAAGCTCCGGGGCGCGTTCCCCGTGGGCCCCGAGTCCCCCAATCCGGAAGTGGTTCACACCTTCGAGGTCACCGGCAAGAAGGAG
>Ga0073906_1005005_pt1 | contig 12473 bp, 14 predicted proteins | sample Inofromicrocosms_FD_65485 | JGI IMG/M metagenome (GOLD analysis project Ga0073906, IMG submission 65485) | Mouse cecum microbial communities from Vienna, Austria - Inoculum for glucosamine and mucus D2O microcosms | ecosystem: Host-associated > Mammals > Digestive system > Large intestine >... | reverse complement strand
TCCAAAGGTCAGCGGCGGCGATGGCCGGTGCCTCCGGGATCGCCAGCACCGGCGCGGTGACGGCGGGTACCGGAAGCTCTGGCTTCCGAGCCTCGCTGATGGCCAACTGTACGCCACCCACCGTGATGCCAGTGCAGAGGATTGCGGAGACGGCACCGTAGATGAGGCCGCCGGCCCGAAGTCTGTGGTTCATCAAGCCAGCCTCCCCTCTGCTCTGGCGGTCTGCGCCGCTGCGATCAGTTCCTCCTTGCTGATGCCCAGGGCTTCCGCCGCCGCTTGGATGCCGTCAAGATACTTGGCCGCGTTTTCTGCCGCCCGCATGTTGAACTCGTATCCGCCTGGATCCGCTTCCTCCATAAGGGCATGCCACGCTTCGCTCCGCAGTCTCTCACATGTACCTTGAGTTATCCCATATTTCAGGGCCAGGGCCGCTTTGATCTCATCGCGGGGCATAGTTGAATTGACCATTAAGCATCCTCCCCTCAATCATCATCTGGCCGCCAGTCGGTGAAGCCGCAGTCAATGTAGGGCGGCAGCTTGCGGACAAAACTGTCCGGCAGGCTGATTCCGAACTGGGTGCATACAAGCTCCATCGTCTGGGAGATGGCCTCCGAGGTCTGATAGTTGTCTCTCATCGTAGTCCGCAGCACCCGCAGCAGCTGGGCCACGTCCCCGGCGGAGGACGGCTTCAGCGGGCAGGGCGGCTGGGCCGCGATGCTGTAGGTCCCCTCCCGCCGGATCGCCGGGAGGACTTCGTGGGTGACCCAGCGGCGGAAGGGCTTGGCCTCCGGCTTGTCCGAGCGGAGGATCACGCTGTACAGGCCCGATTCGTTTACGCACCAAGTTTCACCCTGACGGGGTAAGTCAAACTTACGCCGTTCATCCTCATCAAGCCGGTCAGCAACCGCGCGAGGATTTGAGAGATCCAGCACCCGGCACACATCGGCCAGGATCCACCAGGGTTCGCCGTCCTGCAGGACGGTCCGCACGGGGTACTCCCCGTAGTTGAAAATCTGCATGGTGTTCGTTGTCATAAGGCGCTCAGTTCACTTTCCGGCGGCCTCCGCCGCCTTTTTCTCTTTCTCGGCCTTCCAGCGCTGATAGCGTTCCTCGACACCGGGTTGCTGGAAGTAGGCCGCTGTCGCATTGTAGACAATGGACAGCAATTCAAGCCGAACATGCTCCGGGATCTGGTTGGTGTCGATATGTACAGTAGAATTTGACATTTGATTCACTCCTTTTGCACTATGTTCACTGCTTGTACCATTTTCCCAGCTGCCCGGCATAGAACGCTGACAGCCGCCGGACGATCTCGATCAGTTTCCGGTACTCCTCCACCTGGGCGGGCTGCTTCAGGACCTTGGCCTCCCGCTCCAGGCGGGACTGGTAGTTACTAAGGACCTTGACCGTGGCCGTCAGGACCTCGGCGGGGATGGTGATCTGAATTTCGTTCATTGTAAAATTTCCTCCTTGCGTGGTCGCAGGAGGTGTGATATACTTTCCTCATGCGGCCTGATTGGTGGTTTCAATTAGGTCTGCTAGCCTCGTCAGGTGGTAGGACACCTGGCGGGGCGCTTTTTGTTGTTGTCCTGCTGTCTCCCCTGTGATAAAATCCAGGTACAGGCTCCTGCCAGAGCCGAGTACATACATAGGAGATACGACAATGCCAACAGATGAATATTTGGATTCGATATCTATTGAAGTCCTTCGCTTGTTCCAGAAAAACCCCGCCTACTACAATTACAATCTTTCCGATATAAGAGCAATAACAAATCACAGCGAGCGCATCTTGTGTTCCACTATTGCATTTCTTCGCAAGCGGAACTATCTTAAGATCGATCCTACCTATTTAGCTTTGCGCCCGGGCGAAGCTGAAAGACTTCGTGATGGTGTTGCTGCAGACACGCCTTTGCGCATTACAAAGGAAGGCCTTGCTGCGCTCGAAAATGCAGAACTTACCGAAAAACGGTATAGAATCAATCAGAAACGAGACCGAATTACCCTTGCTGTTTCTGTAGCAACGCTTATTGTCTCTATTGCAACACTCATCGTGACAATAGTTGCAATGCTAGGGCAATCAGGCTGATGATGAGCGCGGATACATTCATCGTTATGATCGCCCCATAGAACATCCCGTAAGCCACGGGGTGTTCTTTTTCCAGATGTCTCCAAAAATTCACTCCGTTCACCTCCCCTCTAAGTTGAATCCTGCGAAGCTATGCGCTGGGGCGTGGATCTTCCGGCTTCCGGACACGGCTCTGGGAATCCAAATTCTTTTGGAGCCGCATACCCTCTAAAACGGCGTATGCGATGCGCTGCTCCTCGGTGCCAAGCATCCGCAAAAAGGCGAGTACCTGCGCCCCCTCTTGGTACATAGCGCGTTCGGTCATTATTTTCACCTCCAAGTATGTATATTTTTAACGTATAATTCACGTTGTGTATAGTATAATACACGAAGAAAACAATGTCAATAGGTTTTTTGTTGACAGCGTGAATTTTCTGTGTTATTCTACTTATGGAGGTGATTTCCTTGGAGTATGGAAAATTCGGCAATTGTCTTGCGGGGCGATTGTACGCAATCCGAAAAGACAAGAAATTGAACCAAGAAGAATTTGGGAAACGTATAGGGGTTACCCGTTCTGCAATTTGCAATTACGAGGGAGGAACACGCCCGATTGGCGAACAAGTTATATTAGCCGTTTGCCGGGAGTTTTCAGTAAATGATTTGTGGATGCGTGAAGGTGTTGGGGCACCATACCGCCACCCTCAAAATGGGATTATTGATGCGCTCATTAGCGAATATCATTGTTCTAAATTTGAGGGAGATTTCCTGAAAGTATATTTTCAAATGGATGAGGAAGAACGAACAAAATTTATCAGCTGCGCCTATAGGCTCTTTGAACCGCTTATGAAAGGGATGCGAGGAAGGAATCCTTTTGCACATTATTTTGATGCAACCAGTGTGGAAGATGATGAAATGGATCAAATAAATCGCGATTCAGATGAATATAGGAAAAAACTGGTGCGAGAACGCTATGGGATTCGGCCTATCGCAAAAGGTGAGGTTGATGAATCAGAATCAACCGTTGAATTACCGTCCAGCGTAGCCGAAGCCGAGTCCCTTTACGAAAGCAGCTCCGGTTTTGTGCGGAACACGGGCTTATCTGCCTTGAATACTACAGGAGGCACGGCGTCCCTCAACGGCAACACCCAAAAAAGAACCACCACGGAGAGTGGTGGTGGAGAAAGTGGTAATGAAGTTGGATAAAAACCGCCCCTGGTGTTTGTGCGCTAAAGGTGGCTATGGAGCAAGAAGACGCCTTGCTCGAACAGACGGGCGCATTCTCCGTGTCACCTTCGGAATCCGCTGGGAAAATTGATTTCGCGGGCAAGACAAAAAAATAATCCAGCCAAAATCCCAAGCGCTTACGATTTTGGGCAATAAAAACCGCCCCCGGTGCGGCTAACACCGGAGGCGGCTATAGAGGGCAGAAGACTGTAAGAGGCCTATCTGCTCTCCTATCATAACAAATCGGGAGGAAAAAATCAATGGCCAGGACAAAAAATCCAGCATATAGATCAACTGCTGGCCCAGCCAAATACTCCGGCGCGGCTGTCATCTACGCCCGGTACAGCTCCCATAACCAACGGGACGTGAGTATCGAGCAGCAGGTCAAACAGTGCCAGGAGTTTGCGCTGCGGAGCAACCTGCAGATCATTGATGTCTATGCCGACCGGGCTGTAAGCGGAAAGACAGACCAGCGCCCCAACTTTCAGAGAATGATGCGGGAGGCCGAGCAGAAAAAGTTTAAGTATGTGATTGCCTGGAAATCTAACCGCATGGGGCGCAACATGCTCCAGGCCATGATAAACGAGGCCCGTCTGGACGATCTGGGGGTGCGCTGCCTATATACTGAGGAGGATTTCGATGACACCGCCGCTGGTCGCTTTGCTCTCCGTAACATGATGAACGTCAACCAGTTCTATTCTGAAAATATGGCCGAGGATGTCATGCGGGGCATGATGGACAACGCCCAAAAGTGCATGGTAAACGGCCTGGTGCCTTTGGGCTACCGGAAGGGGGCCGACGGCAAGTATGAGATTGATCCTAAAGAGGCCGAAGTGGTCAAGGAGATCTTCGAAAGATTCCGTGATGGAGATTTGCTGGTTGACATCGCCAATGACCTGAATGGCCGTGGAATCAAAACCAAGGCGGGCAATCGTTGGAATAAAGGCAGTTTCCACAGGATGCTCGTAAATGAGCGGTATATCGGAGTATACGAGTTTTCTGGATACCGGGTAGAGGACGGAATACCCGCCATTATTGGGAAGGAGTTGTTTTATACCGTGCAGGAAAAACTGAGGACAAAAAAGAATCCCCAGGGGCGGCACAGGGAAAACGGGGATTATCTTTTGACGGGGAAATTGTACTGCGGCCACTGCGGAGGCTTCATGGTTGGGATGTCTGGAACCAGTAAAACCTCAGCCAAGCACTATTACTACGACTGTCAGACCAAGCGTATAAAAAAGACCTGCCACAAAAAAGCGGTGCGCCGGGACTGGATCGAGCAGAAGATCGCCGAGGTTACAAAGCAGTACATCATGCAGGACGATGTTATCAGATGGCTGGTGGATGGCTACGACAACTTTCTGAAGCTCCATCGCAAGGACTCCTTGTTGATGGCAGCAGAGGAGGAGCTGGACGGTGTAAAAAGGGCCATAAAGAATGTGATGTCCGCTATCGAACAAGGAATTATTACCCCCACTACCAAGGAGAGGCTTGTCGAGCTGGAGGATGAGCGGCGCAGCCTGGAGGCAACGGTAGCCATCGAGCGAGCCGCCTTGGTGGACATTCCGAAGGAGAAAATACAGTTTTGGCTTGAATCGTTCCGAAGCGGAGACGTGACGGACAAGAGGTACCAGGCCAAGCTGATCGATGCTTTCATCCAGGCCGTCTACCTTTATGACCAGGAGCTGAGAATAGTCTTTAACTTTACAAAGGACAACGATGAGGCTACAATTCCGTTTGAAGAGGTCGATGCGCTTTGTTCTGATTGTGCCCCTGCGGGTTCGTATAAGCTCCCCAGTGGGGCACCAGCTCAGAAATTCCCACCACCGTTCCGTTTCCGCCTTGCGGCGAAAACTGCACTCTGGTGGGAATTTCTTCGCTTTCCGCCGCGACTCGCTTCGCTGGACTCGCGGCGGAGTGAACGGGGGCTGCGGGATGTGCCCTTATTGGCAATGATTTTGTCTTTTCAGGCGCTTGAATCAGTGCGCCCTTGGGGCGGTGACCATACACAGGCCGCCGCCCCAAGGGCGTGTTTTCATCCGTATCAGGCGCCGAACACTTCCGCTGCCCGCCTCATATTCTCCACCGCCGGTACGCCGAAGGGACACCGCTTTTCACATGCGCCGCAGGCCACACACTCCCCTGCCTTGTGCTCCAACACGGCATAGTGCTCCCGCACAGTCTCCGGGACCTCCCCCTGGGCCTTCGCCAAATTCAGGAATTTGGTGACAGAGGCCACGTCGATTCCTTTAGGACAGGGCGCGCAGTGGCCGCAGTACATGCAGTGCCCATGCCAGCTGATTTTCGGCAGCGCGGCAAGGGCGGCGGCGTAATCCCGCTCGCTCTCCGCTGCGTTCTCATAGGCCACGCTCTCCCGCAGATTCTCCATCGTCCGAGCGCCGGACATGACGCAGGCCACCGCCGGACGGGTCAGCGCATAGTGGAGACATTGATACGCAGTCAGCGCCTTCCCTGCCGGGGACAGCTCCTCGCTGAGCAGGTCCCCGCCGCCGAATGCCTTCATAACGGTAATCCCCACGCCCAGCCGCTGGCAGGTCTCATACAGCTCCTGCCGCTGGGGGTCCATATTCACCAGCGGCTTCTCGTAATTCTTCTCCGCCCATAGCTGCTCTACGTCCTCATTGGCAGGCTGAAGGTCATAACAGGGGTTGACGCTGAACATCAGCACGTCGATTAACCCCGACTTTACGGCCTCCAGAGAGACTTCTGGATTATGGCTGGATAGGCCGATGCACCCGATGGTTCCCGCTTTTTTCAATTCCAGCCCGTAAGCCATCACGCCGCCTTCACGCACCTCTTCCCAGTCCGCCATGGAGTCCACATAGTGGATCATGCCAATCTCCACGCGGTCGGTCCCCAGACGCCGCAGCTGATCGCCAAAGCCCTCCCTGACCTCCGCCAAATTCCGGGTCCGCTTGTATTGACCGTCCTTCCAAATCGTACATAGATGGGCCTGAAGGACAAATTTCTCCCGCCGGCCCTGCAAGGCACGGCCCAGGTTGTCCCGCATCTCCGGATTTGGCGCATAGAGATCAATACAATTGACGCCATTCTCCTCCATAAAGTCTACAAATTCCTTTACCTGCTCATAGGACTTACCCACAAAGCCCTCGCAGCCCATACCGATTTCGCCGACCTGAATGCCGGTCCTGCCCAATGTATGACGTCTCATAATCATTTGTTCCTTTCTCAGTACCTGTTTTCGATGTGATGGTCAGACTATATCATATGGAGTGGACTCCAAGTCAAGCGGAGAATTGGGAAAAAAGCATTTCTGTATTCCCTTTCGTCCCGGACCGTGCTATAATACAGCCACTCTCACAGAGAAAGGATTTACAGCACAATGAACATCAAGCTCGTCGCCTTGGATATGGACGGAACCCTGCTGGATTCAAACAAACGCCAGCCCCCCGACTTTATGGACTGGGTCAAGGCCCATCCCGCCATCAAAACCGTCATTGCAAGCGGACGCCAATACTACACCTTGGTCAAGGACTTTATCCCCATCAAGGACCGCCTGATCTATATCGCGGAAAACGGCGGCATTGTATTTGAACGAGAACAAATCCTCTACCTGAACGAAATGCGGCAGTCGGATATCCCAGGCTGCCTGGAGCTGATCGACCGCATCAAAGAGGCAACGCCGATCCTCTGCGGGGCGAAATCCGCTTACATGAGGCCGGCAGAACCCCGTATCTTCCGGGAAGCCGCCATGTATTATGACCACTTGCAGCAAACCCCGGACATATTGGCGGCTGCACAGGCGGATACCATTGTAAAAATCGCCGTTTTCGTCGATCAAAAAATGGCGGGAGCCGTGATGAAAGATTTTTCCGCCCTACCCGGCCATCTCTCCCCCGTGCTCTCCGGAGACAGCTGGATTGATATTGCCAACCAGACGGTCAACAAGGGGATTGCCGTCGCCGCCATCCAGCAGAAATATGGCATTGACCCGGCGGAATCCATGGCCTTTGGAGATTACCTGAATGATGTGGGGATGTTCCAGACATGCGGTGAGAGCTACTGCATGGAAAACGGTCACCCCCAGCTGAAGGCGCTGGCAAAATATATCACGGACTCCAACGATAACGACGGAGTCATGAACGTACTGCGTCAATTCTGATAGACGAACGGCGCGGCAGGACAACGCCTGCCGCGCCATAATGTTATTTTGCGGGCTTCACAATCAGGTTCACCAGCTTGTTTTTTACATGAATAACCTTCACAATCTCCATGCCCTCCAGTGCGCGGGCTACCTTGTCCACCTGCCTGGCAGCCTCTACAACTGCCGCCTCCTCGCTGTCCACCGGCACGGTGACCGTCCCCCGCAGCTTGCCCTTGACCTGCACGGCCATATCCACAGTGGACGCCACAGTCTTGCTTGCATCATAGGCCGGCCAGGACATCTGGCAGATCATCCTGCCCGTCTCGGCGGCAAATCCCAGCATTCCCCACAGCTCCTCGCTGATATGGGGCGCGAAGGGACTCAGCAGCAACAGCAGCGTACGCATATCGCCCTTAGAACAGCCGTTTGCGTAGAAGTCGTTGACCAGGGCCATCATGGCGGCAATGGCGGTATTGAACTTCATGGCCTCAATGTCGTCGGCCACTTTTTTGATGGTTTTATGAATATTTGCCTCATTGGCGGGGGTGTACTCCAGACCTCCGCCGCAGCTCTCCGCCAGGTTCCAGATGCGGTCCAAAAAGCGCTTGCAGCCCTTTACGGCGTTGGTCTGCCAGGGCGCGGCCTTCTCAAAGTCGCCCAGGAACATGATATACACCCGCATGGTGTCCGCGCCGAACTCCTGCACCACATCATCTGGATTCACCACGTTGCCCAGGGACTTGGACATCTTCACAATGGGGTGCTCGGCCATCTCGCCGTATTTCTCCACCAGCTTTTTCCGGGCGGCCTGCTCGCTGCCGCACTCCTCCAGCAGCGCCCTCTGCTCCTCATCAGAGAGGTTGGCAAAGCTGTGGGGATTGAGCCCCAGGATCATGCCGTGGCTGGTCCGCTTCTGATACGGCTCCTTGGTGGGAACAACGCCGATATCATAGAGGAACTTGTGCCAGAACCGGCTGTAGAGCAGATGCAGGGTGGTGTGCTCCATGCCGCCGTTGTACCAGTCGATGGGCGACCAGTACGCCAGCGCCTCCTTGGAGGCCAGGGCCTTGTCGTTGTGGGGGTCCATATACCGCAGGAAGTACCAGCTGGAGCCGGCCCACTGGGGCATGGTGTCCGTTTCCCGCCGGGCCGGACCGCCGCAGCAGGGACAGGTGGTGTTGACCCAATCGGTCATCTTGCTCAGGGGGCTCTCGCCGTCGTCGGTGGGCTCATAGCTCTCCACCTCCGGCAGCAGCAGGGGCAGCTGGTCCTCCGGCAGGGGCTGCCAGCCGCACTTTTCGCACCACACCATAGGGATGGGCTCGCCCCAGTACCGCTGGCGGGAGAACACCCAGTCGCGCAGCTTATAGTTGACCTTTGCCTCGCCCAGGCCCTTCTCCTCCAGCCACTTGGTGATGACGGGGATGGCGTCCTTGACCGTGAGGCCGTTGAGGAACTCGGAGTTGACCAGAATGCCGGTGTCGTCCTTGGCGGTAAAGGCGGCCTTCTGCACATCCTCCCCGCCGGAGACCACCTCGATAATCTCACAGCCGTACTTCTTGGCGAACTCCCAGTCCCGCTCGTCGTGGGCCGGCACGGCCATGATGGCGCCGGTCCCGTAGGTGGACAGCACGTAGTCGGAAATATAGATGGGGAGTTTCCTGCCATTGACCGGGTTGATTGCCTGCACGCCGTCCAGGCACACCCCAGTCTTTTCCTTGTTCAGCTCCGTCCGCTCCAGGTCGCTCTTGGACGCGGCGGCCCGCTGGTACGCCTTTACCTCGTCCTGATTTTTCAGCAGCGGCATCCACTTCTTCACCAGCTCGTGCTCCGGCGAGAGCACCATGTATGTGGCGCCGAAGAGGGTGTCGGGCCGGGTGGTGAAGACGATGATCTCATCCCCGGTATCCGCCTTGAAGGTGACCTCCGCGCCGGTGGAGCGGCCGATCCAGTTCTTCTGCTGGATTTTGACCCGCTCGATGAAATCCAGCTCGTCCAGGTCGTCAATGAGCCGCTGGGCATACTTGGTGATGCGCAGCATCCACTGGCTCTTCTCCTTTCGGATGACAGGGCTGCCGCAGCGCTCACAGACGCCCTCCACCACCTCCTCGTTGGCCAGTACGCACTTGCAGGACGTACACCAGTTCACGGGCATGGTAGCCTTATAGGCCAGCCCGTTCTTGTAGAGCTGGAGGAAAATCCACTGGGTCCACTTGTAGTAGTTGGGGTCGGTGGTATCCACCACCCGGTCCCAGTCAAAGCCGAAGCCCAGCATTTTCAGCTGGCTGGTGAAGTGGGCGATATTATTCTTCGTCACAATAGCGGGGTGGATGTGGTTGGCAATGGCGTAATTTTCCGTCGGCAGGCCGAAGGCGTCAAAGCCGATGGGGAAAAGCACGTTATAGCCGTCCATCCGCTTTTTCCGGGTGACGATGTCCATAGCAGTATAGGGCCTGGGGTGGCCTACGTGCAGGCCCTGGCCGGAGGGGTACGGGAATTCCACCAGGCCGAAAAATTTGGGCTTATCGCTATTGCTGCTGGCGGAGTAGACCTTCGCTTCCTCCCAGCGCTGCTGCCATTTGGGTTCAATGCTCGCAAAATCGTATTTCAAAAAAATCACACCTTTTTCTATGTTGTCCGGCGCTCCTCCGGCAATATCCATACCGGGGTATTATATCGGATTTTTCCCCAGAATGCAAGTGCTGATTTACAAGAAAAGGCCGTCTGGGTCCAACACGATCAGCCGTCTGCCCAGCCTTTGGGCATAGCGCACGGTGGCCGCCGTGCCGCCCCGGAGCTCACCGTTATAGACCGCCAGCAGAATGGCGGCGGATTCCACCAGCCGCCGGTTGCGCGCCAGCATACAGCCCTGGTAATACACCGGACTGACATATACCACGGAGTCGGCCCGCCCCAGAATGGAGCGGTAGCGCGCCCGCGCCGCGGCGGACCATCTGTCCGCCTGTTCCCGGCAGGGCAGAACGCAATGGAGCCTGAGCGCCGGATTTTTGTCCCGCAGCCCCAGGACGATCTGGGCGCAGTAGCAGTCCGTGCCCTCCGCCATGCCGCTGAAAAAGTCTGTCACGCCCTCCTCCGCCAGCGCGGAGATCTGGCGGGTAAGGGCGGCCTTCAGCGCAAGACAGCGGCTGTCCGTCTCGTCATACCGCCAGGGGAATTTAAAGGGCCGGTGGCCTGTAAAGGCACAGGTGCCCGGCAGCGGATTACGCATCTCTATCATATTCCTCCCGATATTTCTGTACATACTTGTCTGCATAATGATCGTCCGCAATATAAATATCAGATATCATAACAAATGAAGGTGCTGATCGTCAATAGTCCACTGCAAGAAAGGCTGATTTGGGGGGATATTCCGCAATTTTTTGATTGCAGCACGAAGGAAAACGGGGCCCCGGACAGTTGTCCGGCAAGGCCCCGCCGCGCTTCGGTATGGTATCAGGATATGCTCAGCCGCCCAGATAGGCCTTGCGCACCTGGTCGCTGGCCATCAGCTCAGCGCCCGTGCCGCTCAGCGAGATGCGTCCCGTCTCCAGAACATACGCCCGGTCCGCCACGCTCAGCGCCGCCTGGGCGTTCTGCTCCACCAGCAGGATCGTGGTCCCCGACGCATGGAGCTCCTTGATGATGCTGAAAATCTGCTCCACCAGAATCGGGGCCAGCCCCATGGACGGCTCATCCAGCATCAGCAGCTTAGGATGGCTCATCAGCGCCCGGCCCATGGCCAGCATCTGCTGCTCGCCGCCGGACAGCGTCCCCGCGGTCTGCCTGCGCCGCTCCTCCAGGCGGGGAAAGCGCCTATAGACATCGGCGATATCCGCGTCAAAGCTGGTCTTCGGCTGGGTGTACGCGCCCATCTCCAGATTCTCCTCCACGCTCATCTGCAAAAAGATCCGCCGCCCCTCCGGGACCTGCGCCAGCCCGCGCTCCACAACCTTGTGGGGCGCGACCCCCTTCAAATCCTGCTCCATAAACTGGACAGACCCTGTCCGGGGATGGAGCAGCCCGGAGATGGTGTTCAGAACTGTGGACTTGCCCGCGCCGTTGGCGCCGATCAGGGTGACGATCTCCCCCTCGTTGACCTCAAAGGACACGCCTTTCACAGCATGGATGCTGCCGTAGTAAACATGAATATCCTCCACTTTCAGCACTGCCATGTCCTCAATCCTCCTTCTTGCCCAGGTACGCCTCGATAACGGCGGGATTGGCCTGGATGTCATCCGGCGTGCCCTTGGCGATGATCCTGCCGAAGTTCAGCACACAGATGCCCTCGCAGATGCCCATCACAAGGTTCATATCGTGCTCAATGAGCATGATCGCAATCTTGAACGTATCGCGGATCTTCACGATGTTTTCCATCAGCTCCGCGGTCTCCGACGGGTTCATGCCTGCCGCCGGCTCGTCCAGCAGCAGCAGACTGGGCCCTGTGGCCAGAGCGCGGACAATCTCCAGCCGCCGCTGGGCCCCGTAGGGCAGGGAGCCGGCCTGGTGGGACGCCATGTCCTGCATATCAAAGATGCTCAGCAGCTCCCGGGCCCGCTCCTTGGCAATGCGCTCCCCCCGCCAGAAGGTGGGCAGACGGAAAATCGCGCCCGGCAGCCGGTAGTCCATCTCGTGGTGCAGCCCGATGAGCACGTTGTCCAGAACCGTCAGCTCACGGAACAGCCGGATATTCTGGAAGGTGCGGGCGATGCCCATATGGCTGACCTGGATGGTGCTCTTCCCCGCCGTGTCCCGACCGTCCATCAGGATGGACCCGCGGGTGGGATGATAGACCTTTGTCAGCAGATTGAACACTGTGGTCTTCCCCGCCCCGTTGGGGCCGATCAGCCCGGCAATCTCTGTGCGGCCAATGGCCATGTTGAAATCGTCCACCGCCGTCAGTCCGCCGAAGTCGATGCCCAGGTGGCGGGCCTCCAGAATGGGGCTTTTATTGATGTCGCGCTCCGGGATAATATTCGTAGACGGGACCGGCACCAGCTTGGTGGCGGGCCTCTTCTTGTTGGTATTGCTCACTGCGCCCCGCCTCCTTTCTCTGTCTTC
>Ga0073906_1005004_pt1 | contig 12473 bp, 14 predicted proteins | sample Inofromicrocosms_FD_65485 | JGI IMG/M metagenome (GOLD analysis project Ga0073906, IMG submission 65485) | Mouse cecum microbial communities from Vienna, Austria - Inoculum for glucosamine and mucus D2O microcosms | ecosystem: Host-associated > Mammals > Digestive system > Large intestine >... | reverse complement strand
TGAGAAAGGAAAAAATCGGCAGAAAGATTTTGGACGCCGAGCTCGAAAAAGTGCCCTATAAGCTTGTGATCGGCGATAAGGAAATGGAAAACGGAACGGTGTCCGTCCGCCGCCGCGGCGAGGGGGATATCGGCGTAATGGAAAAGGAAAAATTCATTGCGCTCTTGAAAGAGGAGAACGACACGAAAAAGGCGTTCTGAGCGATAATTTTTTAAAAAGGATACCCCTAAAAACTGAAATTGCCCCAAAAAACAGTTGACAAAAGGGGGAGGGTTTGCTAAAATAATAAAGTCAAGCAGAGGTGAACCCTTCTCTCCGTACGCGAAACACCGTTTACGGGTCGATCAATTTGGAACTGTCGCGGATTTTCCGCGCGTTAAAAATTATCACGGGTTGCCTTGTGCGACCCGTTTATTTTTTTCGAGAGGTGTAAAATTATCAAAACGCAGAATCAGTTGAATGGGGATATCCGTGACCGCGAGATTCGTGTGATCTCGTCTTCGGGGGAAATGCTCGGCGTTATGTCGCCGAGAGAGGCGCTCCGCCTTGCGGAGGAGGAAAACCTCGACCTTGTTAAAATTTCTCCCAACGCCGTTCCTCCCGTTTGCAAGATCATGGACTTCGGTAAGTTTAAATTCGAGCAAGCGAAGAAGGAAAAGGAAAATCGCAAAAACCAAAAGGTGGTGGAACTGAAAGAAGTTCAGCTCTCCATGACCATTGACGTTGGCGATTTAAACGTAAAGGCGAGGCACGCAACCAAATTTTTGGAGGCGGGCAACAAGGTAAAGGTTTCCATTCGTCTGCGCGGCAGGCAGATGGCGCACGCGTCGCTCGCAAAGGACGTGATGAACGGATTTTTCGAATCGCTCAAAGAAATTGCGGTCATCGAGAAGCCGATGAATATGGAAGGGCGCAACATCATTATGATCCTCGCCCCCGCAAAGAAGTAAGTTTATTGCGTAGTTGCAATTACGTATCGCGAGGAGGGTGTCTTAACGCCACCAAGGGAGAGCGGCGTTTCGGTTACGCTCGCATCGCGCTCGCTTAGTTCGCCTTGCGCACACACCCCGCAGGGGTGTTGTGCATAACGCAAGGTTCACCCTCTGCTGCGGGACACAATTTGCCGCACACCTGCGGCTGAAAGACTTTTGATAGACGGGGCGCAATGCTCCTATGACTTAGAGATACCAACAGGGTTACAAGCTCACGGAATTTTCTTGCGTCGGACTTCGTTTGGTGTTATTCTTCGCTTTGCTCAGAATGACGAGAAATCCAAACGCAAGAAAATTCGTGAACATGAAATAAAAATATTTTGGAGGACAAACAGTATGCCGAAACAGAAATCGCACAGCGGTTCCAAAAAACGCTTTTGGCTCACGGGCAGCGGTAAGGTGAACAGACCTCACGGCGGCAAAAACCACAAGGCGGAAACCAAGAACAGAAAGAGAAAGAGAAATTTACGTCAGACGACGCTCGTTTCCTCTGCGCAGGAGAACAACGTCAAGAAGATGATTCCCTACAAGGATTAACGGAGGTAACGGAAAATGCGAATTAAAAGAGGCGTTAACGCAGTTAAAAAGCGCAGAAAGATCATGAAGCTTGCCAAAGGCTACTTTGGCTGCAAGAGCAAGAACTACCGTATTGCCCGCGAAGCGGTGATGAAGTCGCTCCAATATGCGTACGTGGGCAGAAAGCTCAGAAAGCGCGATATGCGCAGTTTGTGGATCGCCCGTATCAACGCGGGCGCAAGGCAGAACGGTTTGTCTTACTCCAAGTTTATGCACGGCTTGAAAGTTGCCGGGATCGACTTGAACCGTAAGGTTCTCGCAGATCTTGCCGTAACCGACGCGAAGGGCTTTGCCGATTTGTGCGGGAAAGCGAAAGCCGCGTTATAAATTCACGAAAGCCTTTGTTTCAAAGGCTTTTTTCACATAAGGACTTCCGCAAAAGGAGTTTTGCGGTTTCAAACATGATCATTGTATCCAAAAACAACCCGCAGGTAAAAGAGCTTGCTTCCCTCAAAGAGAAAAAGGGCAGGAGGGAACGCGGGACTTTTCTTGTGGAAGGCGAAAAAATGGTGCGCGAGTGCGTGCAGAGCGGCATGAAAGTGCTTCGGCTTGCCGTGCGGGAAGGTTACGGCGGAGATACCTATTCTCTGCCTTTCCTTACGCTCGGTGACGACGCGTTTCGCGCCGTATGCGACGAAAAAACGCCCCGGCAAATTGCGGCGGAGGTGGAAATTCCGACTCCCCGATTGCGTCCGCCCACGTCGCCCTGTCTGTTGCTCGACGGCGTTTCCGACCCCGCGAACGTGGGGGCGATCGTCCGAACGGCGGTTGCGAGCGGGTTCGGGGAGATTTACCTCGCCTCCTGCGCCGACCCGTTTGCGCCAAAGAGCGTGCGGGCGAGCATGAGCGGTGTCTTTTTCGCCACCCTTTATCGCGGCGAGCGGGCGGAAATTCTCTCCGCTTTGGAGGGCGTCGAGCTGATCGCCGCCGATATGAACGGCCAAAACGTATTTTGCTTCGAGCCCCCCGCGCGTTATGCGCTCTGCATCGGAAACGAGGGGAACGGGCTTTCGGAAGAGGTTGCGCGCTTGGCGAAACGTAAGGTGCGGATTCCTATGGACGTGCGCACGGAGAGCTTGAACGCGTCGGTTGCGGCAGGTATTTTCATGTATTTATTCAAAAAGAAAACGTTTGAAAGACTGTAAGGAGGAGTTATGTCAGGACACAGCAAATGGCACAATATACAGGCAAAGAAAGGCAAGGCGGACGCGGCGCGCGGTAAGATTTTCACCAAGCTCGGCAGAGAGCTCGCCGTGGCGGCGAAGGGGAATCCCAATCCCTCCACCAACTCCAAGCTTGCCGACGTCATCGCCAAAGCGAAGGCGGCGAATATGCCCAACGACAACATCGAGCGTTCGATCAAGAAAGCGGCGGGCGAAGTGGGCGACAAGGAATATAAAGAGCTCACCTACGAGGGCTACGGCGTTGCGGGAGCGGCGGTGATCATCACCACCCTTACCGACAACAACAACCGCACCGCGGGCGACGTGCGCGCCATTATGAGCAAGCACGGCGGGTCGCTCGGCATGACGGGTTGCGTTTCTTATATGTTCGACCACAAGGGTGTGATCGTTGTGGAGCGCACTCCCGGTCTTACCGAGGACGAAGTGACGGAGTATGCCATCGAAGCGGGTGCGGACGACGTTATTGCGTCGGACGACGCGTTTGAAGTTTATACCTCCGTTCCCGCCTTTTCCGAAGCGAGAAAGATGCTCGAAGAAAAAGGGCTCAGCTTCCTGCAAGCCGAACTTACCATGCTTCCGCAAAGTAAAATCGCCTTACCGGCGGACAAGCTGGAAACCTTTATGAAGATGCTCGATAAGCTCGAAGAGAACGACGACGTGCAGAACGTTTACCACAACGTAGAACTGCCCGAAGAGGACGAAGAAGACTGATTGAATGAAAAAGGTGCGCATTGCGCACCTTTTTTGCGGGGGCTCTCCTAATAAGGGGAGCTTTTTGCATAAATCGCTCCGAATATCAGGTAAATTCGGTCATGAATTTTCGATAGCGTACGGGAAGATAGGAGCGTTGCTGTTTCAAGCGTTCCCGCGACGGAATATTCACGGCGGAGAAATAGCTTTTCCAAAGGCTTTGCCAACCGTCCTCGTCGGCGGACAAAACGACTTCGGCGCGCTCCAACGGAGCATAAAACACGTTTTCGCCGTCGTAGACGGCGGCTTTTTTGCGCTTTACGTCGTGAATGACGAAGGGGAAGCCCGGCAAACGCGCTTTAAAATGCGGGAGCACGAGGTCGCAGACGTCGTTATCGGGTGCGATGGGCGCGTAAAGCGCGCCGCTTGCGCTTTCCGTAAAACGAATAAATCCGTGCATTCTATCGAGCTCGTGAGAAATTTTCCGCATGAGCTCTTCGGCGGCGAGCACCGCGCTCTCCGCGAGCATCCCCCGTACGGGGCGTTTTTTTTGCGCCAAAAGCTGAAAATAGGCGAATGCCACCGCATCTTTGCTCTCGCTCCCGCTCCTTAGAAGTCTGTCTAAATCGTGCGCGAAATGTTTATCGAAGGAAGAGAGGCGTTCGCGGGCGCGGGCGGCACAGGCGGGATCGTTGTTCACGAAAACCGTTTCCTGCCCGAGCGTGAGTTGACAGCGGGTGGAGGTGAGGCGCGCGTCGGGATCGTGAAACGCGCGCACGAACGCCGTTAAAAAGGCGTCTTGCGAACCGTCGTAAAAATATATCATAATTCTCCCGTGAGCGCCGAGAAGGCGTTTTCCGGATTGGAAAACAGGCTGAGTTGTTCCGCGTTTTTCTGTGCTTCGCCTGCGGAGAGAAGTCCCCGCACGGCGGTTTCGTTTTCCGTGCCGAAAAATTTCCCGCTTGCGGTAATAAAGTGGCGGGCGCGTTTGAGTACCACCCGCATTTTTTTCAGATGCTCGAAGGTGAGTTTGGCGTATCGGCGGGCTTCGGTGATTTTATACGCGCTTCGCGCGCCGATCCCCGGTACGCGGAGCAATGCCTCCAAGGGCGCGCGGTTTACTTCGACGGGAAAGAGATGCATATTCCGAAGCGCCCAAGCGCACTTTGGGTCGAATTCCGTTGCAAGATTTTCCTCTTCGGGCAACAGTTCCTCTACCGAAAAACCGTAAAATCGCAATAGCCAATCCGCTTGATAGAGCCTGTGCTCGCGGAGCGCGCCTCCGCCCACGTCGGGCAGAAGGGAATCGTGCACGACGGGCACGTAAGAGGAATAATAGACCCGTTTGAGCCCGTTCGCGCGGTAGAGCGCCTGCGAGAGCCGTAAAATCTGTCCGTCCTTTTCGGGGCTTGCGCCTACGATGACCTGCGTCGTCTGGCCCGCGGGCAGAAAATGTCCCTTGCGCTTTTCGAGTTTGAATTCCTGCGCCTCGCGCGCAAGGTCGCGCATGGGAACGAGCAGGCTTTCCCGACTCTTTTGGGGAGCTAAAAGCTTCAAGCTCCGCTCGGTGGGGAGCTCCATGTTGTAGCTCATGCGGTCGGCGTATTTCGCCGTTTCCGTTACGAGCAGTTTGTCGGCGTGGGGAATGCCTTTTACGTGAATATAGCCGTGAAAGCCGTATTCGAGGCGAAGCTTTTTTACGGTGACGAGGAGCTGTTCCATCGCATGGTTGGGGGATACGCACACGGCGGAGGAGAGAAAGAGTCCTTCGATGTAATTGCGCTTGTAAAAATCGACGGTCAGCTCGCAAATTTCGTCGGGTGTGGCGGTCGCGCGGGGGACGTCGGCGTCCGAACGGCTCATGCAATAGCGGCAGTTGAAAATACAGTCGTTGCTCAAAAGAATTTTGAGCAGGGAAATACACCGCCCGTCGGGCGTGAAGGAATGACAGCACCCGTAGGCGTTGCCGTTTCCGATCCCGCCCGCGTTCTTACGGTTGCTCCCGGAGGAGGAACACGATACGTCGTATTTTGCGCTCTCCGTTAAAAGCGTCAGTTTCTCTTGCGAAATCATAATTGCATTATACAACACGAACGTACGTTTTGTCAATGATTTTTAAACATTTGTTTAAATTATTTTTTCGGCTTTCTCTTGCGTTGAGGGGAGGTTTGTGCTATAATAGGGAAAGAAAATCATGTGTTTTCACGCAATTTTCACAAAGCTGTAAAGCGCGCATAATAGAGAAGTGATATGATGGTTGATAATTCGGTTTCTGCCGTGATTTTACGATAGGAGGAGAAAGAGCATGAAGGTTTTGATTGTGGACGACGAGGAAATGATCCGCGCGGTGCTTAGAGAATACGTGGAATTCGAGGGCGGTGAAGCGGACGAAGCTCAGGACGGTATGGAAGCCGTTCAGCTTTGCCGTGAAAACGATTACGACGTCGTGCTGATGGACGTGATGATGCCCCGTTTGGACGGGTTTTCCGCCGTGAAGGAGATCCGCAAATACAAGCAAACGCCCGTCATAATGCTTTCCGCGCGGAGCGAGGAATACGACAAGCTGTTCGGGTTCGAAATCGGCTCGGACGATTACGTGACCAAGCCCTTTTCTCCCAAGGAAGTGATGGCGCGCATTCACGCCGTGATGAAGCGCGGCGCGCCTGCGGGCGATACGTCGGATATCTTCGAAGCGGAGGGTTTGCGCGTGGATATGCTGGGACGCACCGTTACCGTGAACGGCGAGCGGGCGGAACTCACGCCCAAGGAATACGAGCTGTTATTTTATTTTGTGCGAAACCGCGGTGTGGCGCTCACCCGCGAGCGTCTTTTGAATAAGGTCTGGGGCTATGATTTTTACGGCGACGACCGCACGGTGGATACGCACGTAAAAATGTTGCGCAGTAATTTGAAGGAATATCGTAAATTCATTTTGACTTTGCGCGGGCTCGGCTATAAATTCGAAGTTTAAAAGGAGTAACGCGGGAACATGAGCGGAAATAGCGGACAACCGAGATTGAGGACGGGCAGACGCCTGAACCTCGTTTTGTGGGTCGCGTTTTCCGTATTTGCGCTTCTTCTGATCGTCGTTTACGGGTTGCTTCAAAACATGCTGATGCGCAGACAGTTTCATGAAACGGCGGCGAGCACGCTGATTACCGCGGGCGACGAGATCGTCGAAATTTTAGAGGACGGTTACGACGCCGGTTCGACTGTGAAGCGTATTTTGGAGGTTTCCAACCGTCACGGCGTGGGGGCGTATTTGCTTGACGAGCGCGGGGCGAGCGCGTTTCCCGAGCTCACCGACGAATGCTTCCCCGAAATTGCGGAGCGCTTGCGCGGAGAGCTGGAAGAGAAGAACCGCATTTTGTTCGATAACGACAGCGGGGATATGTCCTTCGGCGCTTCCGTGCAGACGGGGAGCGACACCTACTACCTCTATCTCACGCTTCCCACGGTCGCCATCAACCGTTACTTGGGAAATTTCAGGTGGATGTCGCTCTTGACGGGCGCGTTTGCGCTCGTGCTTGCTTTCGTTGCGAGCGGGGCGGTTGCCTTGCTCATCACAAAGCCCGTAACGGAAGTTACCGAACGCGCGAAGGAACTCGCGCGGGGCAATTACAGTTTGAATTTCCGCAAGGAATATTTTTGCACGGAGATGACCGAGCTTTCGGAGGCGCTTGAAAGCGCGCGCATGGAGATTTCCAAGGCTGACGGCGTGCAAAAAGAACTGATCGCAAACGTTTCGCACGATTTCAAGACCCCGCTCACTATGATCAAGGCGTATGCCTCCATGATCAGGGAAATTTCGGGCGAGGATAAAGCAAAGCGTGACGCGCACGCGCAAATCATCATCGACGAGAGTGACCGACTTACCGCGCTCGTGGGAGATCTGTTGGATTTGTCCCGCCTGCGCGCGGGCATGACGGAAAGCGTCCGTACGGTGTTCAATCTCTCCGAAGAGGTGTACCGCATTGCGGGCAGGTTCGACTATCTCGCGGAAACGGGCGGATATAAAGTGGAAACGCTCGTAGACGAGGATATCTATACTTTGGCGTGCAGGGAACGCATCGAGCAAGTACTTTATAATCTCATCGGGAACGCCGTGAACTACACGGGCGAGGATAAGCGGGTGCGGGTAAAACTGTACCGCAAGGAGAACGGCGCGCGGTTCGAGGTGATCGATTCGGGCAAAGGCATTCCGCCCGAAGAGGTGGATACCATTTGGGACCGGTATTACCGTTCGAGCGGAACGCACAAGCGCCCCGTTAAGGGGACGGGGCTGGGGCTTTCTATTGTAAAAACTATTTTGCTTGCGCAGGAATGTCCGTTCGGAGTGATTTCCGAAGTCGGAAAGGGCAGTTGCTTTTGGGTGGAATTTCCGCCGCCCGAAGAGGAGAAAGAGGAGCTTCCGATGGAGCGAAAAAAAGAAAGAAAAAAGGAGAGGGCAAAGCATGAATAAAACGGTTAGCGCAATTTTGTTTGCAATGCCCTTGGCGTTTTGTACGGGGTGCGGAGAAGAAGTTTCGGCGTCGTCAACGGAAAACGCCTTTCTACGCGGTGCGGACGGGGTGGGCGCCGTTCTTGCGGTCGCATACGACACCGTTCACGTGGAGCGGGAATCTATCACCTTCGATTTGCGAACGGAAGAGGAAGGGAACTACGGATCTGCCGTGGCGGAATACGAGCTTGCGAACAGAGGGCAAGAGGACGTTGACCTCACCATGCTGTTGCCTTTCGGGCGTGCGCCGGAGTACGGCAGAAGAGCGGACGCATATACCGTTACCGTAAACGGGGAGGAGGTCGGCTGCCGGCTTCGCCACAGCTTTGCGGGCTCCGAGGAGTTTTCTTTAAACGACGTGAAACGGTTGAGCGACGATATGCGCGCCGATGCCTTTTATGCGCCCGAGCTTCCCGTAACGGAGTACGTCTTTCAAATCGAGATTCCGGAAGAGGGGAATATCGGCGGATTCGAGGTTCTCTATCACTGCAATCCCAATAAAACGCAGATCGCCTTTTCCGCCCCCGTCCGTACGGGAGTAAAAAACGGTTGGGCGAAGGCATACATTCCCTTGCCTGCGGGGACGCACACGCTGAGCATGTACGCTTTCGGCGAACCGCTCGGGAAACACCTTGTCGACTTGTACCAAGAAGGCAAGGGAATGGCGGGAAGGACGGAGTGTATTTCCGAAACGGAAAACGGCTATTCTTTCGTCGAGTTCGCGATGCGCGATTATACGGCAAACGAAATCTGCGCAACCGATTACTATAACGCCTATTTGGACATGCTGAACGCCTGCGCGGGGGACTACGCGATGAGCGCGTCGCCCACGTTGTTCGGGCGGGAGAGCTGTATGGCTTGGTACGAATACAGCATAACCGTGCCTGCGGGCGGAACGGTAAAAAACGTGATCACGACTCCGCTCTATCCGAGCGTGAGCAGTAAAAACGGGGGTTATCGCTACGATTACGAATATCAGATTTCCCTATTGCATTGCTTCGGGGAGTGCGAACGGCTCGACATCAACATTTTGACCGAAGATAAACTGACTTCGCCCTCCTTTCCGTTCGAAAAGACGGAGAACGGATACAGCTATACCTGCGATTTCCTGCCTCAGGGCGAGCTTGCGTTCGTGGTGACGGATTTCGATCCCCCTGCGGAGTACAAGGCTTACGGGGAGATCACGCCCGCGCTGACGACGGGGCTTGTGATGCTCGGGGTCGTGGCGGTCGGCGCGGCTGCCGTCATTACGATCGGAATTGTGCGTTATAAGCGCGGTCAACGGGAGAAGTTACCGCAGAACGGGCGCACGGAAGAGGGGAAAGTGGATTTGGGCGACGGGGATAATTAATAAGTTTCGAGTAAAAATAGGAGAGAAGAGGGAATATGAAAACGAGAAAGGGATTGCCCGTCCTCTTGGCGGGGGCTGTCCTTCCGATCGTCGTAAAGGTTCGGCGGAAACGGGTAAAAGCCCTGCAAAAGCGGATGGAACAGGAAGCCGATAAAACGGCAAACAATCGGAAAGAGAATGGAAAAAAAGGAGAATAGGAAAAAGAATGTTGGAGCTTAGGAACGTTACTTATGAGGCGGACGACGCGAGCAAAGAAATTTTGCGGGGCGTTTCGCTTTGCATAGACGACAGGCTCGTGGCGATCACGGGCCCGAACGGGAGCGGAAAGAGCACGCTTGCAAAAATTATTGCGGGCATACTCACCCCTTCGGGCGGACAGATTTTGCTCGACGGCGAGGATATCACCTCGCTTTCCGTTACCGAGCGCGCGAAGCGGGGCGTTTCGTTCGCCTTTCAGCAACCCGTGCGCTTTAAGGGAATTACCGTGAAAGACCTCATTTCCCTTGCGACGGGAAAGACGGCTACCGTTTCGGAGGCGTGCAACTATCTTGCGGAGGTGGGGCTTTGCGCCCGCGACTATATCGATCGCGAGGTGGACGCGTCGCTTTCGGGCGGGGAGTTGAAGCGTATCGAAATCGCAACCGTGCTCGCGCGCGGGACAAAGCTTTCGGTGTTCGACGAGCCCGAAGCGGGCATCGATTTATGGAGCTTTCAAAGCCTGATCGGGGTGTTTGAAAAACTGCGCGAACGCACGAAGGGGAGCATCGTCGTCATTTCCCACCAAGAGCGGATCTTGAATATTGCAAGCAAGATTGTTCTTATTAAAGACGGTAAAGTGGAAAAACAGGGAACGCGCGATGAAATTTTACCCACGCTGTTGGGGACGAAGGCGTGCAGGGCGCTTGCGGGGGAGTGAACGGTATGGACGAATTGGAAAAAATGCTGTTGTTGCAGATTGCAGATCTTCATAAGGTGCCGGACGGGGCTTACAATATCCGCAAGAACGGAGAGGGCGACGGGCGTCGGTGTACGGAGCATATTCAAATCGAAACGAAAACGGACGGAAAGCAGGGAATCGACGTCAAAATCGCGCCGAATACGGTCAACGAGAGCGTGCATATTCCCGTGGTGATCACGAAATCCGACTATAAAGAGCTTGTGTATAACGACTTTTACGTGGGAGAAAACGCCGACGTACTCATCATCGCAGGTTGCGGAATCCACAACTGCGGTACGGAAACGGCGGAGCATAGCGGGGTGCATACTTTCCATTTGGGCAAGGGCGCTAAGGTGCGTTACGTGGAAAAGCACTACGGGAGCGGGGACGGGAACGGCGCGAACGTGATGAATCCGCAAACGGTGATTTTCTTGGGCGAAGACGCCCGCCTCGAAATGGAAACGACACAAATTAAGGGCATCGATTCCACCGTGCGCACCACGGAGGCGACCTTGGAAAAGGGCGCGAGCCTCGTCATTCGCGAGAAGCTCTATACGCATGGAAATCAGCTTGCCAAAACGGATTTCACCGTGCATTTGAACGGCGAAAATTCGGGCGCGGACGTGGTTTCGCGTTCGGTGGCGGCGGGGGAAAGCAGGCAGGAATTTGTTTCCCGCATCAACGGCAACGCGCCCTGCCACGGGCATACCGAATGCGACGCGATCATCATGGAAAACGCCAAGGTGACGGCTGTCCCCGAACTGACGGCGGGTTGCGTGGACGCGGAGCTCATTCACGAGGCGGCGATCGGGAAAATCGCGGGCGAACAGCTCACCAAGCTCATGACGCTCGGGCTCACCGAACAGGAAGCCGAAGAACAGATCATAAAAGGATTTTTGAGTTGATTCTCTTTCCTTCGCTTTTCCTCGGGGGAGGAGAAGGCGGTTCACGCATATCCCAGCGCGCGGATAAAGACGGAGGAAATCAGAAGCAAACTGCCCGTTACGAGATAGTACACGGGAAAAAAGGCAAACAAACTCATGATCAAAAGCAACAGTCCGCTCACGAAAAAGGGGCGGGCGTTCTTTTTGGAAAACGCTCTGCGAAGCCGTTTTTTTGCCGTCATGCGGGGGATCTCTCCGCAGATCATGGGGGAAGGAAGGGTGTCCGTTTGCTTGAATAGGGTGTAAACGTCCGTACCTTTTACGCTCTTTTTTCCAAAAGAGGAGAGCAGAGCTTCCGCTTCGGGCGTGAGCGAATTACAGGCGAGCGTAAAGGGCGCGCCGCCGTATTCTCGTATGAGCCGTGCAACGGCGTCCGCGCTGACGGGTTGCATGGTGAAGAGGGGGACGACGCGCGCGCCGTCCACTTGCAAACCGTCGCCCTCGCAGTGTGCCTCCCGTCCGTCGGCGGTGTAGGCGGAGAGCAGGGCGGCGCGAACCCGCTCGTCCTTTTCGAGGGTAAAGTGGAGCATGAGCGCGTCGCGCTCCTCCCGTTCGCTCTTACCCAGCGCTTTTTTGCGGCGTTTGGAGGAGAGCAGTAAAAACACGCCTCCGCCCACGGCGAGGGCGAGAAGCAGGGACACCGAAAAGCAGATCCCTGCGGGCAGGCGGAAATAACGCAGAAGCCCGAGGGTCAGAAACCAGCAGGCGACGCTGTAAAAGAGAACGTCGAGAAGCAGAGGGAAATCGATTTTTTTCATAATAAGTCCTTTACCCGCAGGAACGCGAACGGTTATCTGCAAATACTTGACCTAATTATTGTCCAATAAGCTCCCGATTAGACTTGCAAATGAAAAAAAAATATTGTATAATGGTAGAGAATATGCGGATCGGATTATTCGGAGGGTCGTTCGACCCCGTACACAAAGAACACGTAAAGCTTGCCAAGAATGCGGTTTCCGCTTTGGGGTTAGACAGGCTGTATATTTTGCCCTCCTTCGTCGCCCCGCACAAGTTGCAGGGGAGCAATGCGGACGGTCGTTCGCGGGCGGAGCTTTGCAAAATTGCATTTCAAGGCATTGCGGAGGCGGTCGTTGACGAGTTTGAGCTCAAACGCGGAGAAACGAGTTACAGCTATATTACCTGCGCGCATTTCCGCGAGCGTTTTCCCGAAGCGGAAATCTTTTTTTTGGTGGGCGCGGATATGCTGGAAAACTTCCCTCAGTGGCGTCGTCCCGAAGAGATTGTGAGTAGCGTAACGCTTGCCGCCTGCGGACGTGCGGAGGGAGATGTCCGCAGGC
>Ga0073906_1005003_pt1 | contig 12474 bp, 7 predicted proteins | sample Inofromicrocosms_FD_65485 | JGI IMG/M metagenome (GOLD analysis project Ga0073906, IMG submission 65485) | Mouse cecum microbial communities from Vienna, Austria - Inoculum for glucosamine and mucus D2O microcosms | ecosystem: Host-associated > Mammals > Digestive system > Large intestine > Cecum... | reverse complement strand
GGTGACGTTGACCACGGAGCAGGCATAAGCGCCGGTAGTCCAGCGGTTGGCTACAGAGAGCGTGGCAGTCTTGGTGTCGTAGTGCAGGACGATGTCCACCGGCTGGGTGCGGTAGCCGTCTGGGGCGTGGGTCTCCTTCAAGACATAGTACTGATCGCCACGGTCAGCGAAGTTGAAGTGTCCGCCATCTTCGAGCTCGAACTCGGCAGCGCCATCTTCATCCGTTCTCAGCGTAACCAAAGGGTCTTTAGTATAAACCGGCGTAACATAGAACGTCTGCCCCTTCTGATTGCCGTCTGTATAGAGACATTGGATGCCGTCTTTGTCTTGGATGCCGTCTTTGTCTTTATTTTTCTCTGCCGGGTAGAGTTCGAACTCTACACCCTGCAGCGCCTCACCATTCTGGTCCACCTTCTCGATCCGCTGGTAGAGCAGAGGCTGGAGGTTGAAGCGCAGGGCGATGCTGGAGTCGTAGTTGCCCCGCTCCAGGTAGAACATCTTCAGCGTGTGGGAGGTGTTGCTGGCGTAAGTATCACCGGTCCACTGCATCTTATCCGCCTTGCCGGCGATCTCATACAGCTCTTTCAGCGTGGTGTGATTCACCATATGCTCAGGAGCTGCCGGATTATCAGGGATCCCATGGGTCGTAAAAGAGCGGCCGATGTAGACATCGCCGGTGGCAAAATCAATCGTACCATAGAGCTCACTGTGGATACCGCCCAGGTCCAGGACCAGCACGCCGTCGATAAAGACCCAAACGTCGTCATCTCCGGAGAACTGGAAGCTCATGTTCTGCTGGCCCTTGCCGGTATTGATCACACCGTTGGCGGGCTGGCGGAAGTCCACGTCCACTGTCATGCCCAGGTGGTGGTTCATGCTGTTGCGGGCGCAGTCCACACTGCTGGTCAGCTCTCCCGTCTCATCCAGCCCGTTGAAGACTTCATCCCCCTTGTTGAACGGGAAGAAGTTGCCGATGCTGTTGTCTCCGTCTGTGCGGGTGGTGGCGGGAGCGTCGTAGAGGATAAAGTGGTTTTTGCCGCCCTCCTGACTGAGCTCGGCAAAGTTGTCGCGCATGTTATAGTAGTAGTAGCCGTATTCGTCCAGCTGGAACAGGCCGGTGACGTCTGTGTAAGCTTTCTTAAAATCTCCGTTTGCAGGTTCAAATAAGTACTGGAGAGATTCTGTTCCATTGATATCTCCGCCCCAGGTGTTAATGACGGTGTTGCTCAGGTTTTGGATATCACTGGAATCATAGGTGTACCCATCACCCTTTGAATCTTTTTCTTCCTTGTGGTCGCCGGTGAGCAGATAGTCCTTGATTAGCGTATAACGTATTGACTTATCGCCATTTAATACCACGTTTGCCAAATCAAGATTGATCTCCGGATAACCATTTTCAGTTAGAACATTCCTGACGATCCTTTCCATACCGGCGTATTGCTTGCCATACCGGCAGTTCTCTCCAGCGCCTTTGTTCCAAAGGCCGGCGTGGATCAGGCCGTCACCGAAGAGCAGGAGATGTTTCTGATTGATACCCAGATCCCAGTCTTTTTCTGTGGAATAACCTGTGGGCTTGTCGCCGAGGGCCCCTTCACCGCCTTCCTCGTGATAATGGATATCGCTTTTATCCAGGATATCGCCGCCGCTCTCCACTGTTGGATTTTCAGTTTTTACCCAGTAGTCAAACAGGTTGACTGTTACGTTTTCCGGGTTTGCGGGAGAAACAGTGTGGGCCGCAAAAGAAACAGGATGAATTACGATTGGTAAATTAGAAATATTGGGTGTATTGTTTCCATCGTTTACAAAGTATTTCCTGCCATCACAAGTGGGAATTGGAGCATAAATTGTGAACTCAGAATTTAAGTCAGGGAGGCATGTGATAGTTGTTTCCAAGTTTGACCAGCTGACATCCAAATACCCCCAGGAGCAAAGCATTTCTTGATCGTTGCCTTTGCCATCCGCATTCTTCACAACAATTCGCTCTTGTTTATCTGCATATGTATAGGCTCCATCATTGACCGACTTATCACCTGTTGCCCAACCGTATATTCGTTTTGGCGCAGATAAACGTATCGCAGCAATCAAATCTTGAACCGTCTGGATATTATCCTTGTTGATTGCAAGGACAGCTGTTGCTCCTGAGTCGAATCCTTCCCATTCCCACTCATTTAAAGCAACATTAAAAGGCGTTGATTGCGCATACGCCTCCCCCCCGCCCAGCACGACCAGCACTTCCATCGCCGGAACGCCGTCAACAAGGGCATAGGGGCCCTCCGGGGTATCCGCCAAGGACGCGGTGAGAGTATAAGTGCCCTGGAACGCGCCTTCTGCCGGGATCTGGTTCAGGTCCCAGACCAGCTCTGCGCTCTTGAACTCCACCGCCGTCTGAACGGTGGCGGAATGGGGGAGAAGCTCCGCCAAAATATCTCGGGTAACGGTCAAGCCCTCGTCTGCGCCGGGCACACCCAGTGCCCAAGAACCGGTCTCATCGCTCCAGACCAGCAGACCCTCCTCATCGTCCCACTCCCAGCTGATGACGCACAGCGGGCACACATAACGGCAGGGCTGTGCGGCCTGCGGGGGCTGATAGCCGCAGGTCTCATCATGGACATGGCCGCAGGCCGGAGCTCCGGGCTCTGCGGGCTCCACGGGAGGCGCGGGGCTCTCCGGCACCTGGGCGTCCGCAAGCGTCACAGGCTCCTCCGGTCCTGCGGGCTCCTGCTCTTCGGGAGCGCCGGGCTCCACAGGGGCGTCAGGGGCCGGGGTGTCAGGCACTGTGGGGTCCCCGGTGTTATCGGGGTCTCCGGTATTATCGGGATCCCCGGTGTCTCCGGGCTCCTCGGGAGCTGCAGGGGGCGCCGGATTCTCAGGTTCTTCAGGAGTGCCGGGATTTTCAGGATTTTCAGAATCTCCGGGCTCCTCCGGGGTCCCATAGCCGCAGGATTCGTCGTGTACGTGCATACACGGACTCCCCGCGCCGACCTCCACATAGCCGCACTCTTCCGTATGCGCCGGATGGTGGACACAGAGCCCGCCCTCCGGAAGAATCTCCGTATACTCCGCGCGGCCATGGGGCGGCATCAGGATCGCCAGGACCAGCATCCAGGACAGCGCCCTGGTCCCCCAGCGCTTCCAGCGGCTCTTTCCCCACGCCTCACGCAAGGGACTCTCTTCTCTTTCCACGTCATCTACCTCCTTGAATTTGAGTTTGTTTCTATAGATTGCGGGGCGTTTCGCAAAAACAACCGGGGACCGGTCTTGACGGCAGTCCCCAGCCTGCAACAGGTCAGGATGCCCCCTTTCTGCTCCAAACAAATGGTTTTCAAAGAAGATCGCTAACAGAATTTGGATTTTGTACTTCTATTATAGCAATAGGAAATCAGAATGTAAATAGTGGTTTGGGGAACTGGAGGCCATTTTTTCTTGTCATCCGGGCAATTTTGGGCATGTTGCAAAAGAAGCCGTTGAAAAAGCAGAACTAAAGAGCAGAATCTGCACAAGCGCCCCGAGGCGGACATGGGGCGTGAGCCCTGTGTCCGCCTCGGGGTATTCAAGAAAGAGAGAGGAAAGAGAGGGAATCTGCATCTATATCAAGGCAGCCGGTCCCGCGTCAGGAGGCCATGCCGCCGAAATAGCGCCGGAAGAACTCCTCCATCCCGTAGGGATAGCTGTCGCTGGGGGTGGTGGTATCGGGGGACTGCTGCTGTCCGTCCTGAGAGGAGGTCGCGGTGGTCTGGGGCTTATCCATGGTACTGCCGAAGGTGAGGTCCGTGGTGTAGACCTGCCCGTCGCGGACGTAGGTGATGGTGGCGGTGTCGCCGGCCTTGTAGCTCTTGGAGCCCACGGCGTTGGTCACATCCGTGCTGCTGGTGATGGTCGTGGTGCCCACCATCGTGATAACGTCGCCCGCCTGGAGACCCGCCTGGTCGGCGGGGCCGCCCTCTACCACCTCGTACAGGTATGCTCCGCTGCGCACGCCGGTCTGGGGATAGCGGGAGGCGTTATCCACGCTGACGCCCATGTAGGCGTGGGTGGTGACCTGGCCGTTCTCCATGATGTCCTTGAGCATATTCATCACGTCGTCGATGGGGATGGCGAAGCCCAGGCCCTCGGCGGCGGTGCCGTTGCCGGCGGAGGAGGTCTTGGCGGTGACGATGCCCACCACCTCGCCGTGGTCGTTGAAGAGGGGGCCGCCGGAGTTGCCGGGGTTGATGGCGGTGTCCACCTGGATCATGTTGAAGGGGGTGCCGTCCAGGTTGATCTCCCGGTCGACACAGGAGACGATGCCGTGGGTCAGGGAGAAGGTCAGCTCCCCAAGGGGGTTGCCGATGGTGCAGACGCTCTCGCCCACGTTGACCCCGGCGGAGGAGCCGATCACTACGGGCTTGAGCATGGTCTCGCCCGGGTCTACCTTCAGCACGGCGATATCGTAGTCCACGTCGCTGCCCACCACGGTGGCGTCATAGGTGGTGCCGTCGTTGAGGGTGACCTGGACGCTGGACGCGCCGGAGACCACATGGCAGTTGGTGGCGATATAGCCGTCGGCGGTGAGGACGAAGCCGCTGCCGGAGCTGATCGCCTCCTGCTGGATCTTCTGTCCAAAGATGTTGTAGCCCGTGGCGACAGAGGAGGAGTTGATGCTCACGCAGCTGTCCACGTTGGCGTTGTAGATCTCCGGGAAGGTCAGCACCTTGCCGCCGGACACGCTCACCGTCTCCACCTTGGCCAGCTCCCGCTCGCTGACCATCACCTGGGTCTCACCCCTGCCGTCGGTGACATCCTTCAGCATCCACCCGGCCCCCACAGAGCCGCCGATGAGCAGGGCCCCGCAGAGCACTCCGGCCACGATCTTCTTCCCCCGCCCCCGCTTTTTCGGTTCCACAGGGGTCAGGGCCGGGATGGGCTCCCCGGACTCGGGGCGGTAGCTGTAGTGGTACTCATAGTTGCTTCTCTCGTTCTCATTATCGTTATACATGGGGATTGCCTCCTTGTTTATAGTTCATTTTCTGCTCCGTCCGGAGCTCCTCGCTGTCGATGGTGATATCATACCGGGGATTTATGACAAAAGTATGAAGATTTTTTGCTAAGATTTTTAACAATCAAAAAATTGTTTGTGAATGCTCCCCTTCCGCTGAAACAGCGCTGAACGACGGTGCCTCTCCCGAGAGGCCGTCCACGCGTCCGAAGGCTTCCTTGACTGTTCTGCCCCGGTTTCTTGAAAAATTTCGCCCGAACGCAAAATTTGCTCTTTACATTTCAAGAAAGTTCTGCTATACTAAGCAAGGTCCGGTTGAGGGACTGCCCTTTTGCAAATGAATATGCGCCCGTAGCTCAGTTGGATAGAGTGACAGACTCCGACTCTGTAGGCCACTGGTTCGAATCCAGCCGGGCGTACCAGATCCCCCTGAAAGCGAGAGTTTTCAGGGGGATTTCTCTACATTAGATAGAAAAATAAGGAGGAATTTTCCATGTCCAAATACGCCGGAACGCAGACCGAGAAAAACCTGGAGGCCGCTTTCGCCGGAGAGTCCCAGGCCCGGAACAAGTACACCTATTTCGCCTCCAAGGCCAAGAAGGAGGGCTTCGAGCAGATCGCCGCCCTGTTCCTCAAGACCGCCGACAACGAGAAAGAGCACGCCAAGATGTGGTTCAAGGAGCTGGAGGGCATCGGCTCCACCGCCGAGAACCTGGGCGCCGCCGCTGACGGTGAGAACTACGAGTGGACGGATATGTACGAGGGCTTCGCCAAGACCGCCGAGGCCGAGGGCTTCCCCGAGCTTGCCGCCAAGTTCCGTATGGTCGGCGAGATTGAGAAGCACCACGAGGAGCGGTACCGCGCCCTGCTGAAGAATGTGGAGGCCCAGGCGGTGTTCCAGAAGAGCGAGGTCAAGGTCTGGGAGTGCCGGAACTGCGGGCATATCGTGGTTGGGACCGCCGCGCCGGAGGTCTGCCCGGTGTGCGCGCACCCGCAGGCTTATTTCGAGGTTCATGCGGAGAATTATTAAGGGATACATTATAGTAAATTGACAGAGGCATGGGGCTTTGTTCCATGCCTCTACCTTTTTTCAGATTTCCAACCCCTGCTGGAGTGTCTCGCTGACGGCTTTCTTGTTCTTGTCAAAGGCGTGGGTGTAGATGTCCAGCGTGGTGGAGGGTTGGGCGTGACCCAGCAGCCCCGCCACCGTCGCAACATCCGCACCGCTGGCAATCAGCAGGCTGGCGTTGCTGTGGCGGAGTGAATGCACATTCAGCTTTTCCGGTAGGCCGTACTTTTTGACGATCAGCTTGAACCTCCAGGTGAAGGTGGTGGGTGTCATCGGCAGGCGGGTGCCATGTCTGCGAAACACATAGTCGTCTGCTGACAGCTCCCGGTTCTCGTAGGCACTGGCCTCCCAGGCGCACTCCCGCTGGTACTCCTTCAGCAAGCTCTCCATTTCGGGAGAAAAGTAGGCGTATCGGTCTCCGGCGGAGGTTTTGGGAGGCTTTGTGAAAATTTCCTCGCCAGTGATCTTGACCACGTTTCGCTGGATGTGGATCGTGTGGTTCTGGTAGTCGATGTCCTCCCATTTCAGGCCGCAGCATTCGCCCCGCCGCATACCGGTGGCGATGATCAGCTTGAAATAGGTTTCGTACTTGATGCTCTCATTCTCCAGAGCCTCGATCAGCTTCTGTATCGTTTCCTCGTCTGCAATGACCTTTTCCTTCTTTTTCCCCGTATATTTGTAGGTCCTCCACGCCGGATTGTGGTCGAGAAAACCGCCCTCCATCGCATCGGAGAGGATACCGCACAGACAGGAGTGCAGTCCCTCAACGGTGCTTTCGGAGAGCGGTTTTCCCGTGGCCTGATTTCGTTCTTTTCGCATATCGGCGTAGAATTTGCGGAAGTGCTCCGGGCGAAGCTCGGTCAGTTTGTAATGCCCCAGGTGCGGGAGGATGCGGGCGATATCCTGCCGGTCCCGTGCGAGGGTAGATTTCGCCAGCTTGTGGGGCGCGATTTCCAGGAGCCAGAGCTCGATGTACTTTTCCAGGGTGATATCTTTTTTGACCGAGTGGGGAGTGTTTTTGCACTCCAGCTCGAAGAGCACCGCCTGCTCCTCCAGCCATTTTTCAGTCTGCTTTTTGGTCAACCCCTCCGGCGGCTTGACCGTTTTCTGCCGGGCTTTTCTGCGCTTGCCGTCGTAGTCGTAGCCCATGGATACCACCAGAAGGTAGCTGTTGCCGCGCTTTCGGATGCTTGCCATGATGTTGACTCCTTTCCTTTTGACCTCAATCCTGCTGAGGCGTATTTTGGCAAGCACAACATACCCTAAACCTTTTGGGAAAGCTATTGATTTTTTCGCGGCCCTTGAAATTTCTACGAAAGCAACAATCACACTGCGGAAGCATTTGTGCCGCCTGCAAGAAATACACTCTGGGTAAACTGCTCGGCCGCTCTCCGCTTGATCTGCATCTGCGGGTGGCAGTAGGTGCGCTCCAGAAATCCGGTGTCTCCGTGACCGGCCAGCTCCGCCACAGTCTGCTTGTCCACGCCGTTGTGGAGCATAGTGGAGACAAAATAGTGGCGGAGGGTGTGGAGATGGTACTCCCGTGGAAACCCGTTCTCGCCGTAGAGCTTCCGCAGATGTTTTGTGAACGTGTCCGGGTGCATCAGCTCCCCGCGCTCATTGGTGAACAGGTACTCGCTGAGCGGTATCCTGTTCATGGCCGCCTCTTGTTTTTTCTCGTACCAGTATGACTGGACCAGGCTCATGATATCGTCGCTGATGTAGATCGTCCGGGCCTGCCCGTTTTTAGTACTTGCGGACGATCGTCAACTTTTCCGCACCCTCCAACTTCATCTGCTATTCCATCACGGTACGGAAGTAGCCCTCATGTCGGAGAATATACCCCATCACCAGTTGCATATGTTTCAGGGCCAACTGCTCCAAAACCTTGACCCGGATGAAGTGGTCGCCGCATTTCTACCTGTGCTTCTTGTGCAGAGAAAAGTCAAAGAAGTCATGGGCGAGGTCGCCGTTGTTGGAAGAGCCGTACTTCATCTTGAAACCACAGTCGGCACAACAGACAAGCCCGGAAAAGATACTGCTCCTGCCAGTGCGGGTCATGCGGTGCCGTTGCTGGCGAATGACTTGGACCTTCTCAAACACATCGTCCTCAATGATGTGCTCATGGGTATCGGGGAAACCGGCTTGTCTCTCAAGCGGATTGTCCAGTTGCTTCTTGTTCCAGATAGAATTAGCGGTAGATCTTGAAGTTGACGGTGCAACCGGTGTAATCTCGCCGATAGGAGCGATCAGCGGAAAAGAGCAGGCTAACGACGGGGTTAAATCCGTCATCGACTCCCCCCAGTTCAAAAGCCTCATAATAGGATTTGTCGTTCAATATTCTCGGCATTGCTCACCTTTCACCAATCTTCCACTATCTTTTTCCGTATCTGCAATCAATATCACTCTATACCGATCGCCTTCACAATGGCGTCCTCCGGGCTGCTATAGAAGGAGATCTGGAACTTTGCAAACAGGTCCGCTGGTACCGTGGGGATGTCCGCCGCGCTACTCATTGGGATAAGAATCCTCTTCGCACCAGCATCGAAGGCCACCTGCAGAGTGGACGCGAGTTCCTCAACCTTGTTGATCGTGCCGCCGATGGACATTGACCCCAGCACACACATCTGCGCCTGTACCGGACGGTCGAGGGCGCAACTGCAATAGGCCGTCATCGCGGCGAGAGAGATGTTGCTGTCGAGCCCAACACCTTGGCAATCTTGTATGTGCATCAGGTAATCTCTTGTGTCAATGGAGATGGAAGCGCTGATCTGTTTCGCGTTAGCCCGGAAATAGTTCTGGGCTGTCTTTACAGACTCCTTTGTTTCCTTGGCGCTCTGCATACCGGTCACATCGAATCTTCCCGAACCCTCAGTCATGGCTGCTTCGAACTTAAAGAGCCCCTTCATTCCATTGGTGCCGTCCGCTACCGTGTACACATGTCCCGGCTTCCCGTTCCCCTCTGGAATCAGCTTGCCTCCACCCTGTTCCAGAACAGGAACGAAAACCTCTTCCATATTCGCAAGCCGGACGTAGGAGAACTGCACATCGTAGAACTCCATGCCGCCGATCTTTTTCAACTGTTCCTTGACACGCCTTCGGCCTTCGATGCCGTACTTCAGTATCTCTTCGATCTCTGCTTCGGCGTAGTTTCCATCCGGATAAAGCAACTTCGTCATGCCGGAAACCATCTTGCGCACCGCAATGGTATCGCGCTGGTTCAGGCAGCGGCCTAGCCTGAAGTATTTGTCAAAAGCATCCGTTTCCGGGACCTTACGCATCTCCCGCAGGAACTCAGCGAAATAGTCCGAAATAAAGCCATAGTTATCCGTGAAATATTCCGGACGCATCTTTGGGATCTCCCAGCCGGGGATGTAGCAGTGCATACGGTCGAAGAATGCGCTGTCGATCATCGCCTCCGGGAATGGCTCGAACAGGTGCGATGTCTTCTGCAGGTAGTCCACGCTCTGGTTGATATTGCCAACGAATACCATGGACGCATTCGCCTGAATCGCCTCCTTGCCACGGGCGAAGGAGCCGGACGCCATGTAGTCCTTCATGATCTGGACGCCGTCCTTATCCTTGAAGTTGATACCCGCCACCTCGTCGAATGCGACGCAATCCCACAAGCCCACGAGACCGATCTGGCGGCGGCCCATATTGTAGAACAGGTTCGCCACAGTGGTCTGTCCACCAGAAATCAGGATCGAATTCGGCGAGAGTTCTTTATAGATATGCGACTTACCGGTACCGCGAGGCCCGAGCTCGCAGGTGTTTACGTTGTTCTCAATCAGGGGGATCAGCCGAGCCAAAAGATGCCACTTGATCCGGTATTCAAACTGGGTCGGCTCCATGCCGCAGGATCGAAGGAGGAAATCGATCCATTCCTCCTTAGAAAAGTTCTGCCGTGCATTGATGATCTCGTTCTTGTCCAGATTAGGCATCTGAATTGGCGTGATGTCGTTGATGACGAACGGGCTCTGATTCTTCTCGTCCTCATTGTAGAAATAGGTCAGGTCAACAATACACCAGATGCCGCCTGCCAGAAGTTTGTCATAATCACGGACATACTTTGGATGAACGTAAATGCCCTTAATTCCGAGGAACAGAAAGTCCGCATCATACTGATCGATGTGCTCGTTCAGCTTGACTGACAATTTATCAATGACAGTGTAGGCCCCATTTTCTTTGATCTTCGCTTTAATTTTCTCCGCCTCGTCCGGCCGGACATAGTTGTCCGCCAAAATACGCTTCACTTGCTCGATACCGGCCGCGATCTCCATCTCGTCGTCCGAGGTACAATAAGTCCCCAGCAGGTACTCCAGAACGTAGGTAGGCACATTGGCACTGTCCTTTATCTTCTTTGTAGCACCTTTGGGCACGACCCGCCCGGAGAACACCTCAAATACTTTCTTGTCAAGAGAATCCATACATCATCCTCCTCAAAACATCTTGAAACCAAGAATGTCGATCACGAACTGCTCCTTTTCAATAAAAGCCTCATCTTTTCTGTCGACGTTGTGCAGGATCAGATAATATCGCTTGTTCCGGTCAAATTGAATATTCATTAACGTGAACCGCACACTGGTCACACGAGTCGCCGCATCGTCGCTGGCAGAGGCAGCCACGAACGGGTAGGTCCCTGATACTTTTTCTCCATCCTCGTCCACGATGTAGGTTTCGCATCTGATGGCAAGCTTTGCTCCTCCCACCTTCTCGGTCTGCTCGAAGTCAAGGGAGAAGCTGCGGTTAGTAATCTTCCGGGTGATGCTCTTCAGTCGGACTCCAACCGGTGCGGCCACATCGCGGTTCTTCGCGGAGCTCAGCTCGCCAATCTGGATGATTGGGACCACTGTCTCCTGTAGGGATGCCCCGCCGTGGACGTATTGAAGTCCGGTTCCCGGAGTCTTGAACAGGTCGTAACCATAAGGTAATACAACCTTGTATATGCCATCTGCGGTGGCCAGAGGGTATTCCAGCGTATAAGGGATCCCGAAAGTAGTGTCGTTTGAAATGGCATAGCGTTTTGCCGCCTCAGTCGGGTACATAGAGACAACATCGCTGTACTTGCCAGAATCCTCCACCTCATTTCTCCGGTATACGAAGCCGTGGTCTGCGGTGATGAAGAAATTTGAGATCTGCAAGTCGTTGTATATCTTCTTGACCAGGTCGAGAATCTCCTTGATGGCCGCCGCCGCCACGTCGAAGACCTTGCTCTCGTTGTGCTCACCTACGTTATCAATTACATTGTGATAGACATACACCAGCGACTTATCGGACATGTAGCTGCGCAGAGTTTGCCGCTTCATTTGGGCGATGTCCTCGTATTGGATAGCGGCATAGCTGCTGCGCTTAGCTTTCAGAATCGCGTTTCGGGCAGCAGTACTGTTCGTGGGCAGGCCATCGGCGTATACATCGCCGTTGTGGTAGCTCAGGTTCTGATGCGGCAAGAGCGCTGCCATGCCGAAACGCGTCTCTGAGGGAAGCGGTGATATGGCGCAGGTGATCTTCTCGCTCCCCTTGAGGATGGCGTCCGTCCGAATCAGCTCATACAACTCGTGCGCCATTTCATAACGGAAGCCGTCCGATATGATGACGATGCACTTCTTGTAATTTTTGCTCTGAAGGGTCCGGTAGAATCCGCTTGTCATTGGAATGCCAGAAAACCGCCACTCCTGCTGTCGAACCAGCGCATCGCTGTATTCCTTACCGAGCACGTCGAGGAACTTGTTCTGGTAGGCCAGGTCAACACGCTCCATAAGCCATTCAAAGGCTTCCTCAGGGTCTTTTATCTGCCGGTAGGCAACACAAGCATGACGGAACTCGGAATCAACACGATAGTATTCATCGGCATACCTCTGCACATAGTCCGCCGCTAGCAGTTGCTTTGGAATCGGCTTCTCCAGCAGACGGAAAAACGCGATAGCTGAGGATAGAAACTCATACTCCGCCCTGTAATTTCCGTACCAGATAGAATTCCGGCGCAGGGCAATGACTCGCTCGAAGATATTGTAATCCAAACTGCCGTTCTTGAGGCTCTCACCGATCATGCGGACGACGTAAGCATCAATGCACTCGAACACATCGGCTTCCTGTATGCAGGAGATATCCCGGGAGACAAGGATCCCCTCGATCCTTAGCTCTGCTGCAATATCCTCCTGCAGGACCGGGTAGCGCTTCTCCGATTTGATCTTGTCCACGAAAAATTTGGCATCCATCCTGCCAGTATCCGTGATGGTAGGCCAGCCCGCATAAAAGGCCACATGGGTCAGAATTTCCGCCATTTCGTCCCTGGTAACGCCATTCTTTTTTGCCGAAGCTGCATATACCGGACCGAGAGCCCCGTCTGCACGGAGTATTAGCCCCACCCTGCCGGAAAGGAGCCCCACTATTCCACGAGCAGTTTTAGAGGAAAGGCCCTGCCAGCCGA
>Ga0073906_1004998_pt1 | contig 12489 bp, 16 predicted proteins | sample Inofromicrocosms_FD_65485 | JGI IMG/M metagenome (GOLD analysis project Ga0073906, IMG submission 65485) | Mouse cecum microbial communities from Vienna, Austria - Inoculum for glucosamine and mucus D2O microcosms | ecosystem: Host-associated > Mammals > Digestive system > Large intestine >... | reverse complement strand
GGCCCTTTTTGATTTTGCCTGTTTTGAAAACAGGCGCTGGGAGTATTGTGTTTTCCTGGAAAAACAAAAAGCGCCGGTCTGTCAATTCCTTTAGAACTGACGGATCGACGCTCAATACAGACGCTCAAAATCGTAGCGCCCTATTTGAAACTGTTTTGCCGCAGGTTTAAGTCCTGCCTGAGTGAATAGGAGGCGGGGAAAAATCTAAATTTTGAGGCCCTTGGATTTTCACTATCCAAGGGCCTCTGAGGTCTTGAAATCTCTCGGTTTTTTCACCAAAAATCTTTTTTGACCTCTTTTTCTGGTCCGAGTGTGGGGACTCAAACCCCAGGCCTCGTGATCCCAAATCACGCACTCTATCAACTGAGCTACACCCGGATATAGCGCCCCATTACAGGGCGATTGGAGTAAGCAGTTGGCAGCTCTCGCACAGCCGGTCGAAGTACTCCTTCTTTTGGCAGCTGTCGCCAATCTCCTTGATCTCCAGGATGACATCGCCAGCCTGAATACGCTCGCTCAACGTGGAGAGGAGTGCATAGGCGTCGATGTATCGGCCCCTAATACCGACCTCAGACTCGGGCTCATTGATTGCGATAAGTCCGTCTCTGTTGCCAGCAACGGAGATAGCGTTGAAGATGCCAGTGAGTTGATTGTTTGCCATGAGTGCGCCTCCTATATATAAAGGTATATGGAGCGAGAAACGGGGATCGGACCCGCGGCCACCGGCTTGGGAAGCAGGCGCTCTACCAACTGAGCTACTCTCGCATTTGGAGTGGGAAACGGGACTTGAACCCGCGGCATCTAGCTTGGAAGGCTAGCGCTCTACCAACTGAGCTATTCCCACATATTGAAAATGTGTGCGGGTAGGGATTTCCACCCTACATGCCAGCCTCACCGAAGTTCTACGCCAGCGGGGTTCGGCATCCACAGCTTCGTTCTTGCGGACCCTACTCTTATCTTCGCTCCCCCATGCCTACTAGGCCGCTAAGCCCCATACCGGCCATCCCGGTATGTTCTATTCCATCACCGCACACAATCAGGTTGACGCACAGCTGTAAAAACGGCACCGCCGCAGGCGGCAGTATCTTGGAAACTAACTGTGCAAAGTTTTGAGCGTACTGAGCCCGGGCTCGAACCGGGATCCATGAACCGCACGACACGGCTCCGCTCTGCCAATTGAGCTACTTCAGTATATGTGCCGCCACCCGGCGCAGCGTCTTTTCACCAAGGAAGGCCCTTGGTTTCTCGCGCTTCCTCGCCACGCCAGGTTTGGTTTGTTGGCGGCATTATCGGTACCTATCCAAACTGTCCACAATTCCAAGCCGAATCCGCTAGGCGGACCCATGCCAGAACGGGGACATGGAGCCTGTGGCCGGACTCGAACCGGCGACCCTTGAGGGCTATTTCCTCCCCCTGGCTCTACCAACTGAGCTACACAGGTATATATAAAAGCGCGGGTGGGGATTTCTACCCCGCATGATGCATCTTCTCCGTCTCCCACTGTTTCGTGGTTTGGCATCTTACGGTTATCAGCGTCTACTGGTGTGCTTGACCACGAGGATCGCAGCTACACACACCGGACAGCAGGGTACTTCGTCCAGCCCCCTCTATTCCGCCACCGCACTTTGGAAGAGGTGGCCGCTTAGATTGTCACACACTTACCCATCGCCGGTCCATAATCTATATAGCCGGTAGCCAAAGCCTTTCAGCGGCAAATGCAGTTTTCAGCGACCGTTGTTTCTTAGCGCCGTGCTGGTCCTACCCCAGCTGACCATTCAGAGCTCCACTCAACAAGGCTATGGTCAAACTACTTGCCAAATAGAGCGTTCCTGCTGCATGTCATATAGCCACGCTGACGGTGCCTTGAGGTTTCCACCACCACCTTTCCCGCACAATAAGTACAGGTTGAGACATGGTAGCGAATCGGTCCTAAACCTTGCCATCAACCAGTCAGCTACACTCTCTGCAGAGTTTTACTACCCTCCGGCAAGGGTTAGATTGAAGCGGAGAGACGGATTTGACCCGCCACACGTCCACAGTGTTGTCCATGGCCACTGCTTTCGCTACTGCTACATGCACCCCGCACATATTTTTCTTGGGTGGTCCTGGCATACCGCCCAAGTCCAGTCAGGTCGCAGGCGGTGGCCAGGTGAATATTTTCTTCCCCAGAATGGGACTTCCCTTTTAGGGATGCCCGGCGCTGTTTCCTCGTTGGGGCCGTCAGCCTTTCCGAGTTTTGGGACCTTCCTTTGCCGGGCAAATGGCGCTTGCGGTCTTAGCGCTTGCGTACATGGCTTTAACGCAGTCCCCTCGGCGGTCTCATATTCTGCATGCATTTCGGAATGAGCCTGCTAGATAAACCGTACTGGTGCATCCTATCAGGGGTGACCCAAGAGGATACATATATGGGCTTGGCGCTGTCTCTGCATAGGGGCATCGTATGCCTTGCTGCATTTTGGGTCCTTCCTTTGCCAAGCCCTCCCCCGCTAGCCGGACTCGAACCGACACCCACCATCCAGAGTGATCAGCCTCTGGCGGCACTCTATCCATTGAGCTATGAGCAGGGATATGTGGGGCCAAGGCAGCCCCTTGCTGTTACATCTTATTATATGCGGTCGAAAGAAGAAGTATTCCAAAGCCAAAATTCAATTAGATGAACGAACCGGAAAATGGAGGGATATCAGAGATCAGTCCAAAAGAACAGAGCCGATCTTCAATATCGTAGAATTTTCTATCGGAATTAGATGCAGTTCCGGACTCGATTTCGCTTGGATCATATTTGAAAAGCTCATCAATGCGGCAATTTACGAACTCTTCTAGTGTTGGCAAAAAACTATTCATGGCAACGCTCCTTTCTAAGAACAGCGATTAGCAGCCCTTGTAAGGGCAGCCCCAACACTCAACACAGTTGTCGTTGCCTGGACAGGCAAAGTGGCCAGGGTATCGCTTACAGAATTCTGAGAAGCAACTGTTGTAGCTTCTCCTGTTGAAGCAGGGCCTGGGAATGTATTGAGATCGCCTGCGCTCCCCTTCCTTATCCTTCTCTGTTGTATTCAACGGAGAAGGCTTTTTGGTACCTGAGATGGTATCCAAAAAGGGCAAGGCAATCAAGGCTATCAGAAAAGGGGAAATGATGATGAGGGCAAGTAAAGTTTCCTGAGACATATGGCAAACTCCCTTGTTTTTTTGATCTATTATATGCGGTTGGAAGAATCAGTATTCCGCATATTGGGTAGATACAAGCCTTACCCAAATACCATCGATCGGCAGGGTAACTCAGAATATGTAGGCCAGAGGTCAAAGAACTTCTCCGCCACATTTCTTCGTATCCACCAAGGGATGGGATGACTTAGGTGTTTTCCATTATCAGCAACAGATGTATCCACCCATATCAGCGCATAGCAGTCCACCCAGGATACTCTGAACACTGTCTATATCCAAGTCAGAGAGACTATCCTCCATAGGGGGGAAATTGTTATTTGAAGGGGTCATCCCAACAATTCTCACACAGGCCAAAGAGTCAGCCCTAGCCCTAACAAAGGTATCACAGGGCTCATGCTGGGTTCTCAGTCCTTCAACGGCATGAAAAACTGCCAATCCAATCAAGAATCCGATTGGGAACATCAGAATATCGCTCATAGCAGCTCAGCCCTCCGAATATAGATTAAAAAACATTTGCTGCTTATATTTTCACACGCCGATGGCAACCACTCTCCGCAGAAATATGGGCCCGAATACCTCGGTATAGCCACTCTGGACGTATCCAGAAAAACGCAGTTTTCAGCGGCAAATGTTTGTGCTGGGTGCGACCCAGTCCTCTTGGGCCGTGGGCCTCGCAGGTGTCCGCAGCCGCGCCGGGCGCTCCCGGCCTCTGGTGCTGAAGGTGGGACTTGAACCCACACGGTATTGCTACCAACAGATTTTGAGTCTGCCGCGTCTGCCAATTCCACCACATCAGCAAATGGTACTCCCAGCGGGATTCGAACCCGCGACACCAGCGTGAGAGGCTGGGGACTTAGGCCAACTTGTCCATGGGAGCATTTTGAAGGTGGGCTTTTATCGACCCACCAAGGGGGCTATGTGATGTAGTCCAGGGCTTTATAGTGGACTAAATCGATTGCAAAAGAATCCTCAAACGATGTTAGAGGGCCATACTTTCTCTTGAAAGACTCGATACGTTCTTGGGCCATCCCAGTGAAGGTAAAGTAGATATTGAGTCCAGAGACAAGAATTGTCTCCAGATTTTGCTCAAACAGCCGCACATCAAGAACGGTGTTGGTATTAACCCAGAACTCCTCCGGGGTCCCTCCCTTAATGCTGACTGCATACAGAGCGGTTTTGTATTGAGCGATCTCTCGGAGCAGCCCTATATCGTACTCCCCTTCCAGCAGGAGGAAGTCGCTATGGAAGGGTTCCCCATGCAGCTGATCCAGCAGGTCAGGCCATTTCCGAAGCTGGAGAGCAGGAGCCCCGCCCATCAGATGAAAGACGGCGCAGCCAGAGCGGTAGAATGATGCAGCCATATCCTTACTGGAAACCTGGACAGAGGAACCAGTGCTGACACCCTCCTCTGTGACGTAGCAATAGGGACACCGCAAAGGACAACCCTTGAGCTGGACTACAAACTGATTGTGCAAATCAGGAGTAGGCCTAACCCGCTGCTCGTAGATGGCCGGAAACTGATCATACCCGCCGCCACCCTTGTAGGTATTGCATTTGCGATATAGGCCACCCTCAAGGATATCGTTGGGATTGACATCTAGGAGCTGAGCTTTGCATAGTGGCATGACATCCCAAAACACTGTGGGAAGACCTCCTTTTGAGAAGAATTTGGTGGGCCCTCTGGGGTTCGAACCCAGGACCGCCCGGTTATGAGCCAGGTGCTCTAACCAACTGAGCTAAGGGCCCATGTTTTGTGGGATTATAGAGTTGAAAGGAAAACTACAGCAAGGCAAAACAACACAATGGAAAGTCCAGCCAACGAGAGGGCAATTGTGCGTATTTTCTTCTGTCCATAGCCATTCTTCCCAACAATGCGCAAATCCCACTTCATTGGATTAGATCCAATCTCCAAGTATTTGAGGATTACCTTCTCTCCCACAGCTATAGGTGTATCATCGAATACGGAAGCGGGGGCGGTAATGAGCCGGCTCCCTTTGTGAAATCGGACCAGAATTTGTTTTCCCTTTCTTCCGACAACCGTACCTATACCAATACAATGGTATTTGGCAAAATTGGTGAGAGTGAAAAGAAACAATGCGGAAAAGATGAAGGCCACAATAGCCAGAATGAATGTAGAAATGGCAGGGATGTTCACGGGAATCACTCCTTATCTTTTTTGAAGATGATCCAATGCTCGAAATCGCTTATGGTTTCCAGGCGTTTGTCGTATCCATGTACTTGGTAGTCAGTCTTTAGATAGTCTATAATTGCAGAACGGAATTTTCGACCATAAGATCGATTCCAGATAGGGATATGAGAACCATAAAGCCAAGGATCGTTCCACTCCAAACAGTAGCATAGCTCATTTCCGTCGATTTCAAGTATGGGAGGGAGGGACTTGTCCAATAGGCGGATGGTACGGGCTTCTGACCATTGGAGGTGGCTATAGATGTGTTCTGAGGCTTTTTCCCTTGCCATGAAGATGATCCAAATCGGGAAGAGAACTACTCGGAATACTTTATGTTTGTTGGTCCGCCACCATTTACGGAGCGAATATTGGGATTGCTGTTCTTGGAATTTTTTCTCCAGGACCGTATCAAACTTGTTTTTCATAGATGGCTTGCTCCTTACAGCGACAAGAGAAGTTTGGATGTCGAGGTACAGCCTATTTGAATGGATACAAGGGTTTGGGGATACTCAATGGAGCAAGACTTTCTTTTGGTGGACACATAGAAATGTGGTGGAAAGTTTTTTCTGGACTCCAAGCCTATGTGTTTTGAGTTGCCGTATCGATCGATGGCATCCGGGGAAAATGTTGTAGACAACAGAAAAAATGGCGACCATGGCGGGACTTGAACCCGCGACCTCCGGCGTGACAGGCCGGCACTCTGACCAGCTGAGCTACATGGCCATATGGAACGCCTGAAGGGATTCGAACCCTTGACCCGCAGCTTAGAAGGCTGCTGCTCTATCCATCTGAGCCACAGGCGCATAAGGGATGAGTTTTCTGATGATAGTTGCGACACTGTGTCGCAGAAGACGCTAGATTTCGGCCAGGAGTTCTTTCAGGAACCTCTGCGCCTTTTGCGCAAATTTTTTAGCGGTCTTAGAGTCGCTTACCAACACCCAATCGCAATTTTGGGTAAAGTACTCGTTTGGCTTTTGGGCTTTTACCCGTGCCCAGGCATACTCCTCTGAGATATCTTCCCGAGCCATGATGCGGCGCACACGCTCCTCTGGTGGAGCAACGACAGCGACTATCACTTGGCACAAATCCTTCAAAGAGCTCTCTAGCAGAGCAATGGCATCTATGGCAATCAGTTCCTGCCCATGCGCCTGATATTCCTGAACCAGTGTCTCGATATGGGCAATGATGAAGACCCAGGCAATGCTGTTGAGGATTTGAAGTTGCTCTGAATTGCAGAAAACGATGCTACCCAGCTTTTTCCGGTCGATACAGCCACTCTCGTCCCGCAAGGGCCCAAACTGGTTTTCCAGGGCGGCCTGCAAATCCTCATCGGTATTGAGCAGTTTATGGTACACAGCATCACAATCGATAACTGCTCCGTCCAGCTTTTCCACTTGTCGGAGGAGAGAGGTCTTCCCTGCTCCAGTAGGGCCGGTAATACCGATGATGGGCATTTGGGATACCTCCAATACAGCATTTTCTTTGGATGTTGGATTTGAAAATGGCAGGGGCAGGAGAGACTCGAACTCTCAACCTTCGGTTTTGGAGACCGCTACTCTACCAATTGAGCTACTCCCCTATATAGACGGATTTAGCAAATCTGCAGCGCTACATCTTTGCCAAACGGAAGGCTCTAACCGCTTTATCCTTCCCAACTCCCCTGTCCGACGTCTGGGCTTCGCAACTCCTGGTGCAAGGCGTGGGGCAACACTCTTTTGGTGCCGAAGACTGGATTCGAACCAGTGCAGCGCTGGGCTTCAACCAGCCGCTCTACCAACTGAGCTACCTCGGCAAATAGGGCTCTTACAGGATGAGCCCATCGGAAATTCTGTTAAGTGCAGATGCGTGCATAGAGCTGGTATATTGAGGACCAGGTTCCATCTGAAAAGACCACACAAAAGGAGCAGGTGCGGGGTGGATTATCTGTGGGGAAGGCAACCTGTGAGCCAATCCCACAGAATTCAGGTTGAAATCGTTCATTGAAAAAACTCCTTTTGAGGATAATTTTTGGCAGCCGCAGTAGGGCTTGAACCTACAACCTCCCGGGTCAGAGCCGGGCACTCTGCCAATTGAGCTATACGGCTATGAAAAAGACTGGTTAAGCAAAAAGCTTTTACTGCCTTATCGGCACAGATGTTTGACCTGACCCGGCAGGTTTCCACCGCTATATTCTGTTGAGCCAGTCTTTGGTGATGTCGGTGGGGCTCGAACCCACAACCTCCGGCTTGAGGGGCCGGCGTCTTAACCAATTCGACTACGACACCATAAAGAAAGCCCTCTCTCGGATTTGAACCGAGGACCGACGATCTCAATCTAGCCAACTGAGCTAAGAGGGCAAGTGGTGCGCCTTTGGGGACTCGAACCCCAGGCCTACCGGTTAAAAGCCGGTTGCTCTACCAACTGAGCTAAAGGCGCATTTGGGGTGACTGGCGGAACTCGAATCCGCAACCTCCTGGGCCACAACCAGGCGCTCTAACCTATTGAGCTACAGCCACATGGTGACGTCAACGGGGCTCGAACCCGCAATCTCCGGGGTGAAGGCCCGGTGTCTTGACCATTTCGACTATGACGCCATATTAGAGGGGCAAAGTCCAAGCCGTTTCCTCTTTCATTCGATTGGGTTCTGGGCGGATACTCTGACATCCCAGGCTGCATGCCGCCTTTATAGGAAGGAGCCGAACCGTTCCGGATTTAGCCTTACTGGACACTTGGCCACGCATGTGAAGCGGGCACTTGGACTTCTGGTGGGCCGGAGAGGTATCGAACCTCCATCCTTTGGTTTTTCAGACCAACGCACAGACCTCTTAAGCTACCGACCCGTATTATAATGGTGGGCCCTCAGGGGTTCGAACCCTGGACCTGCCGCTTAAGAGGCGGCTGCTCTTCCAGCTGAGCTAAGGACCCATATGTACCAGCCGAAACAGGCCGACTGGTGATGTACTATTTGCTATACTTGTTTGCGATAGAGCAGGCGGCGTAGGATTCGGGCTTCACAACCGCGTTATATCCGCAGGCGCGAATCCAACCGACAACTTCCGGGATGACCTGGCAGCTGGGCCCATTGTACCCGGCATCCACATGGATGCTGAAGTTAAGGGACTTCTCGTAGTCGAACCCAGTTGTCTCTTTCAACCGCTCAAAGGCCTCCATCAGCTGCCCTGCACACTGAAGGCTCAAAGTCGTCTCAAAAAACAGCTTTTCCTTGACATTCTCAATATGTCGGACTCGGGAAACCTCGTAGAAGAAGATTCCGCCGTGACCAACATTGTGTAATGCGATGACCATGACCATCTTTGTCTGGTCGAAGTTCTGGCTGTCAGTACCGATCATGACGTTGAACTCACCATGACCATCAAGAACCTTCTGGCGGATGATGGATGCGATGTCGTCCATGCTTACACGCCCATTCGTTGGGCTAACCATTGGAATCTCCTCCTTTCGGGAAATAGTGGTGGGCTGGGTTGGATTTGAACCAACATTGTTTCTTACGTAACTGTTTTACGGACAGCCTGCTTCAGCCATTTGCGTACCGACCCATATGGCGGCTCCTGCTGGATTCGAACCAGCGACATCCCGGTTAACGGCCGGACACTCTGACCAACTGAGCTAAGGAGCCATATTGAAAAGTACCCTGGGCTGGACTCGAACCAGCGACTACCTCCTGGCGCGGCTCTCTATACCAACTGAGCTACCAGGGCATTTAATTAGTGCCTACCCGCACGGTACTCCGCTAGACCGTAGGCTAATGCCGGTCTCTGTTTGAAAAAACAGAGAGGTTCTGATTTGGGCGGGGGATTCCGCCGCCCTTGACAGTGGACCAGGGCCTTTCGGCCAGCCCGAACGCCGGCGGGGAGGACACCGGCAATGGTACCTTGAGCTGGAGTCGAACCAGCGACCTGCGCCGTATGAAGACGCCGCTCTCCCGACTGAGCTATCAAGGCATGTGGCGGAGTAGGCAGGATTTGAACCTGCAGCTGGATTTCTCCGAGCACTCGCTTTCCGAGCGAGCCGACTACCAATTATCACACTACTCCGTGTCGCAGAGCCCCAGGACGGGGCCCCGCATACTGTCAACAAAGAAAGGAAGAAAGATTAGCCCAAATCTGGACTGGAGCTGGTGGACGGATTTGAACCCCCGACCTACTGATTACAAATCAGCCGCTCTGCCAACTGAGCTACACCAGCATATTTGCGGGAGGGGCCGCTTTTCCCTCCCGCTATGGGAAAATAGGAGGTTTGTTGCCCGTACGGTTCCCAGCGCATACAGGGCTTGCCAGAGATGGAAAACTGGCAATGGAAGAAGGAAAGAAAGGAGAATGTCTGTCCGGAATTCCTGCCAGCCAGATGGTGGAGATAGCCGGGTTCGAACCGGCGACCCTCTGCTTGCAAAGCAGATGCGCTCCCAACTGCGCTATACCCCCAAATAAACCAGGGTGCAGTGTGCTGTTACGCCAAGGGAATATTGGTCATTTATGTTCTGTCCCGCCCTTGCGACTGTTCCTGTACTGGCTCCAACGCTTCACAAAACAACTTATATAACAGACTTATCGTTGCATTTGTCCTTGACTGACCAGCCTGAGCTCCGTTTTCTCCCGAATCGGCTCTCCCTATCGGTTCTGGCAGCTACACGGAGAAACTTACCATCGTCACATGCGGAATATCACTCGCTCCTTAGATGATGGCCGCTTTTAAGCCTACATCCTACACTTTGGTTTTCCTGTTTCCTCTCTATTATATGCGGTTGGTTGAATCAGTATTCCAAAAACCGACTTGTGTTTGTCCCACGACTCAGTCCAATCATATATTATGCGGTCAAAGAGGAAGGTATTCCATGGCGGCAAGGGTGGGCGTCGAACCCACAGGCCTGAATGGACCACTGGTTTTCGGGACCAGACTGCGCAGCCACTCGCAATCCTTGCCATATGGCGAAGAGGGAGGGACTTGAACCCTCACGTCCGATGAGTCGGATTACTGGCAGATTAGCAATCTGCTGCCTTACCATTTAGGCTTACCTCTCCACATTTGATTACAAATAGTATAGCTCCGCTGAGCCCATTGAAGATACCTCAATGCACTGGAAATGTAATGTCGTATTGGAAAATGAAAAAGCGCCAACGGTGGTATGAAACCACTGCTGGCGCGAAATGAGTCAAAAACAAGATGTGCATGGGGGAATGGATGCACTATCCTGTGAAATGACAGCCAATAGACGGCTTGGCACCAGCAAAAATGCGCACGCAATCAGAGGACTCACTAAAATAGTGTTCCTGCTTCATGCTTATGGTATTTTTGCTCAAAAACCAAGTCATGGCTGTTCCTTTCCGTTTGGCACACAAAGGCGCAAAACTCATTTACTAACTGTAATATACTCATGGCGATGTGGTTTGTCAACCCCTTTTTGAAAATTTCTCGAAAATTTTTGAATATGTCTCATGTGCCCCCTGTATTATCCATACCGTCATCAGTGGTTAGATGCAGATGCTCTATATACTGAAACGCAGCATACGTAGGCTCGGTGAAGTATTTTAGTTTTTCATCGCTGATATACCCGTCATTCCCAAATTGCATTGGAGCACGCCAAATCCATCTCCCCCAGAGATATGCGGGCGTATACCATCTATCGTATTCCTTCAGGCTCATCGTGTTGCCATGAACAATCACGGCTGGAATTCCATAAAGAGAAAGCTGAAGATATGTCATGTAGACACAGCGGGAATCAATATCTGCCGCTTGAATTACCAGCTGTGCTGATGGATTGTGCCCGGAGGATGAGAAACGCTGAACCGCCTCCAGAAGGAGTGAGCCGCTTCCGCACGCATGGTCACACAAAGTAAAGAAACCGTCTTCTGGGAGCGATGGATGGGCAGGGATGGAAAGCGCACTAATTAGTCTGCTTACGCCGGAAGGGGTAAAATCTTGTTTGTGGGTTTTGTTGGAGGCTCCAATCAGAAAGAAAAAATCCTTGAAGATATCCTCGTAGCGGCTAATTTTCGTGTTCTTTTCAAACCTATGACACAAATTTGTCATACCTTTATGTAAAGCATTCCATTCATCGTCTTTATAATTTGTTTTAAGCTGCTCAAATGCCTTTGCCCTCTGTTCGCTATGAACAGGATCAGTGCGAATGCTCAAGAGGAGAGCACCGTATTGGAGAAAATCAGAAAATGTTTGCGATTCAGATATCCGTCCATGAGTTGTTTTTGTGATTTCCAACAGTAAATTGTCAAATTTCGGCTTCATAGGGCCTTCCCTTCCTCCATATACAACACCTTTTCTATGTTTTTGGCATATTGCGGCAGGAACGGATATGCCAGGTCGTAGTCGTAGAAAATGAGCTTGAGGATTTTGAACATATTCTGGATTGCCCACTCTTGGCCTAACCTTCGTGTCATCCTCCCAAACTTTGGATAAAACTCTGTCTCCACCATCATAAACTCCTGGTCTTCTTTCTTGAAGTTCTGGAACATCCAGTCCTTGACCAGAACCTTTCCCTCAGAGTAGTGCTTTGCATGGCTGTCAAAGCATTGGAAAATCTCCCATTTCCGGCCCCGCTCCCCAGGGACAGCAAAGAAGGGGTATATGCGGCAGGTGGTGGGCCTGGCATCATATATACTGCATCGGCCATCTTGGAGAAAGACACAGGAATTGTCGGGGACAACGGTGTTCATGACAAAAAGCGGGAGGACTTCCTCAACTATGTGCAGATGAGCATATCTGTTGTATACATCCTGGACGCTCATATTAGTCCCCTGTTTGCTGAAAAACGAAGCAATCCGATATGCTTCCAGTGGGCTGAGATTGAGCTGATCCTCAATATTGCGGCAGCAGGCAGAGCACCTATTACATTGAAATGATACCCAATCTTTGGGTCGAACGGGGATATTTGTTGATGTATTCATGTTTATATCTCCTCTTTGCCCGAACTACTTATTGTCTCCTCCGTTGCAATTTGTTCAACAAAAGTCATCACCCGCTCCTGGTTTTGGGGAGACATCCTATCATATCGCATCAGCAGATAGGGATTAGGCCTTGTTTGAAAAATCAAGGAAGGTGAGCTAAATCAACAAAATAGCGATAGAAGCGAGGTAAACAAAGGCGAGGAAAGAAGCATCCAGTTTGTCATATCTGGTAGCGATTCT
>Ga0073906_1004994_pt1 | contig 12499 bp, 12 predicted proteins | sample Inofromicrocosms_FD_65485 | JGI IMG/M metagenome (GOLD analysis project Ga0073906, IMG submission 65485) | Mouse cecum microbial communities from Vienna, Austria - Inoculum for glucosamine and mucus D2O microcosms | ecosystem: Host-associated > Mammals > Digestive system > Large intestine >... | reverse complement strand
TGGCGGAGCTGACCACCAAGGAGCTGTACCACATCCGGGGCAACCGCATCTCGGTTATCTTCCAGGAGCCCATGACCAGCCTGAACCCGGTGTTTTCCATCCAGCGGCAGCTTTCGGAGCCGTTTATGATTCACCAGGGGATGAACAAAAAGCAGGCGCGGGAAAAGAGCATCGAGATGCTCCGGGCTGTGCAGATACCCAACCCGGAGGCGGTGATAAGGCAGTACCCCCACCAGCTCTCCGGCGGTATGCGCCAGCGTGTGATGATTGCCATGGCCCTGGCCTGTAAACCGGATATCCTCATCGCCGACGAACCCACCACCGCCCTGGACGTGACCATCCAGGCCCAGATTCTCCACCTGATGAACCAGCTCCAGCGGGAGAATGGCACCGCCATTATGTTTATCACCCATGACCTGGGGGTTATTAACGAGATGGCCGACGACGTGGTGGTCATGTACTGTGGCCAGGTGGTGGAACGCGCCCCCGCCAAGGAGATTTTCACCGACTGCGAGATGAGCCACCCCTACACCGAGGGGCTGATGTTCTCCATCCCCCGCTTAAACGACGACCGCAAAAAGCTGGACCCCATCCCCGGCGTGGTTCCCCATCCTCTGGACCTGCCCAAGGGCTGTAAATTCGCCCCCCGGTGCAAATACTGCACCCAGAAGTGCATAGACGAGGAGCCCCAGCTGCTCCCGGTAGGGGAAACGCAGTTTGTCCGCTGCTTCTACCCCAAGAAAGAGGAAAGGAGGAGTGAAGCTCATGGAAAAATTACTGTCCATCCGTAACCTGAAAAAGTATTTTCCCGTCGCCAAGTCGTCCCTGTTCCAGAAGGAAAAGATGTATGTCCGGGCCAACGAGGATATCTCCATCGACATCTACGAGGGCGAGACCTTCGGCCTGGTGGGCGAGTCCGGCTGCGGCAAGTCCACCCTGGGGCGGGTTCTGCTCCAGCTTTACGACCAGACGGCGGGCAGTACCATGTACTATGGCCGCACCCTGGAGAATATCGCCCCCAAGTATGTGATTCACACCCTACAGCACGCGGATAAATACATCGAGAAATACCACAAGGCCATCGCCGCCGCCAAGGCCCAGACCGAAAAGTGCGACAAGCTGGGGGAGCAGGCCACCTTCTTTGACCTGCAGGAGAAAAACCTGGCCCAGGCCGAGGAGAAAACCGCCCTGGACAACGTGGTGAAGATACTGGGCGGCTTTATGGCCCGGGACACCCAGAAGGGCGCGGCCCTCCTGCTGGAGCGGTACAGGTGGAGCGTGGCCGCCGCCAAACAGGTGGACAAGGCAGAGGACCTCCGCCTGGATATCCAGGCCATGGAGGGGGATTCCGCCCAGTCCGGCAAGGTTGCCCAGCTGAAAGAGGAGCTTGGCAAGATAGAAAACGCCATCGCCGACCTCCACAAAAAGGAAGCCGCCGCCCAACAGGAGGTTGACAAGGCCAAACAGCCCTACCAGAACGACGAGGAGTTCCAGCGGTACGAGGCTATGCTGGACAAGGGCATCGACCTGGCCCGGCTGACGGTACAGGAGATGCGCACCCTGCGCAAGGACCTGCAGATCATCTTCCAGGACCCCTACTCCTCCCTGAACCCCCGCATGACGGTGGGACAGATCATCTCCGAGGGGCTGACCACCCACAAGTTCTTCAAGCCCGGCGCGCCCCAGATGAAGGACTACATCTTCCGCAACATGGAGGACTGCGGCCTTCAGGATTATATGTACAACCGGTACCCCCACCAGTTTTCCGGCGGGCAGCGGCAGAGAATCTGTATTGCCCGCTCCCTGGCGGTAAAGCCCAAGTTCGTGGTCTGTGACGAATGCGTTTCTGCCCTGGACGTTTCCATCCAGTCCCAGATCATCAACCTGCTCCAGGAGCTGAAGGAGAAGGAAAAGCTGACCTACCTGTTCATCTCCCACAACCTTTCGGTGGTGCGGTACATCTCCGACCGCATCGGGGTGATGTACCTGGGGAACATGGTGGAGGTGGCGACCACCGACGTGCTGTTTAAGGACCCCCGCCATCCCTACACCATCGCCCTGCTCAGCTCCATCCCCACCACCGACCCGGACAGCCTGACCAAGGAGCGTATCTACCTGGAGGGCAACATCCCCAGCCCCATCAAGCCGCCGTCCGGGTGCAAGTTCCACACCCGGTGCTTTATGGCCTGCGACAAGTGCAAGCGGGTGCCGCCGCCCCTGGTAGAGGTGGAGCCGGGGCACTTTGTGGCCTGCCACAACCTGGACCGCAAGCTGGACGACGAGGGGAACTACCTCTTTGAGGTGGAGACCACCCGCGCGGAAGCCCGGCTGTAAGGGGAAGCCGGATGTTTTGGCAAAAACGGCTGAAGCCGGATGATCCCGCCAAGCGGGAGGAATTACTGAACGAGATACAGCGGCAGGGCGGCCTGGAAAAGCACGACCTTCTGGCGATGATACTCGCCGGCCTGGGGGTGCTGCTCCCCGTCTGCCTGGTGGTATTGATCGTTATCGTCTTGATAGCGGGCCTGCCCATATGGCTGGGATAGTTTCGTAAAAAAGGTTCGGACCGAAAAACCGGTGTGTACGGTTTTTCGGTCCGATTTTTTTAAAGGAGAACCGGCAGCGCAAAGTCCAGTCTGTCGAACTTGTTCAGGATATCCAAATCCCGTATGATAAAATTGCTGCCCCAGTAGTAGTTTCCGATGGTCTGCTCCGCCAAGCCCCAGCGCTTGTCCTCCGGGTGGGGGTTGCTTTTCTCATAGGTTTTCCTCCCGCCAGGCCATACAGGTTTGGATTCGCTTGCCGTTGTCGCCCTGCTGGGGGTCGTAGGCGAACTGCTTGAGCAGTTCACAGGGGAACTCCGGGCACTGGCCGCAATGCTGGAGATGTTTCCCCTCGCAGCAGGATTTTACCGGACATGTGTCCCCCCAGAAGGGTTTGGAGATTTCACAGCATTTTCCGGAGCACAGGCCGTCGGTTAAGTAATGGCATTCGTCGCAGCGGATTCCGCAGCGGCTGGATATGATGACAGACATAAAGCATCCACCTTTCAAGATGTTATTTCCGCCATTCTATCACAAATCCGGCGGGAGGTCTTGTAAAAAAGCGACATCCCCTAGGGCAAGCCGCCTGGCCTGGGTCAGGGGGATTCCGTGGAAGCGCTTGAACTCCCGCAGCAGGTGGGACTGATCGGTATAGCCGAACCGCTCCACCGCGTCCAGCACCCGGAAACCCGGCGACAGCGCCGCCCGCCACAGGCTCTGATATCTTACCAGCTGGGCGAACCGCTTGGGGGAAAGCCCTGTCTCCTTCAGAAAGACCCGCTGGAGCTGCCGCCCGCTCCACACCGATTCCGAAGCCATTTCCTCCAGGAAGACCCTCCCCCTGCGCTCCAGGACCTTATAAACGCTGTTCATCAGCCGGGCGTTTAAGGACCGTGTATCCAGGGCCTGGCAGAGCAGCCCTTCGGCGGCGGGGATCCACAGGGAGGGGGTATCCCGCAGAACCGGCGTCAGCCCCCGGACCAGGCCGGGGAAAAATTCCTCCGCCGGGCGGTAGGCGTTCGCCGAATTCTCCAGGGATTCCCCGGAAAATATCGCGGCGGCCCAGGCATAAAACCGGATGGCGTACAGCTTTACCCCCTTCCCGGCGTTTTGGACGAAAAGGGGGGCGTCGTTTACCCCGCAGAAGCTGGCGCGGATATCCGTTTCTCCAGGCGCGCGCTCAAAGAGGACGTCGGCGCAGGTGTCCGGTATGATGGTGGGGACAGGGAACTCCCGGAAATCGTCCATCTCCCAAAAGCACCGGACAAAGGGGGCCAGCTCCGGGCAGGGGGAAATCTCCCGGTATCCGCCTCCCCCAAAAAGGGAGGCCGAGGCCAGGGGAAGGTAGATGTGATTCACCGGTAAAACGGATTCCTTCATCAAAACGCCCCCTTGGGAATTTAAAATCTTTTTATTCGGGGTTTTCCCGCTGTCTGGCGCGGTAAAGGAAGGTGGAAAGGGGCATCCCGCAGGCGGCGGCCGCCGCGCTGGCGTTGAGCTCCCCCTCCTTCCATTTCTGAACCATCTCCCCAAAGTTTTCAGGCAGCGGCTTGGGGGGCCGCCCGAACTGTACCCCCCGAACCCTTGCCGCCTCAATCCCCTGGAGCTGCCGCTCGTGGATGTTCTCCCGCTCGTTCTGCGCCGCAAAGGAGAGCACCTGGAGCACCAGGTCCGCGATAAAAGTTCCGATCAGGTCCTTACCCAAACGGGTGTCCAGCAGCGGCATATCAATGACGCAGATGTCCACCCCCTTGTATTTGGTCAGGAACTGCCACTGCTGCTGTATCTCCTGATAGTTGCGGCCCAGCCGGTCGATGCTCAGTATGTACAGCACATCCCCCCTGCGCAGCCGTTTCAGGAGCTGGAGATATTGGGGGCGGTCAAAATCCCGTCCGGACCGCTTGTCAATATAGATGTTCTTTTCCGGCACCGACTTCGCCTGGAGGGCGATCTGCTGCCGTTCCTCATTCTGGTCGGCGCTGGATACGCGGATATATCCATAGCTCCTTCCCTGCATTCAGGTCCCCCCGCTTCGTCTGCTTTCCTTTGAGCCGGGGCGGGTATATCCGCGGCATCCTGCTGCGGCCCGCGCCGGTTCTTTCGCTTCCTTGCATCAGGAATTATGGGTGGGAAAACTCCTCCAAAAACGCATGCTGCTTTTATACAGCGAAGGCCCCCAGAGCGTGGGGGCCTTTGGAGTCGCGGAATCAATCAAATGTGTGTACAGCGGTCCTATCCCTTTATCAGCCAGAGCGCCGTAAAACCAAGGAGCGCCTGCACCGCCGCAAACCGGTACACCGTCTGCGGGTTTGACCAGTCCTTGTTTTTGCGCACATGGTCGTGAATGGGCGTACGGATGCTTTTCAGTATGGAAATTTTTAAAAACCGTTTCAGGGCGATTTTGGCAAGCCCCGCTCCCCCGTCTGCGATGATTACCAGCGCCAGGGGAATGTACAGAAACGGGTCGCGGGTCTTTAACGCCGCGATGGCGGTGAAAAGCCCCAGGGCCCTGGACCCCGCGTCGCCCATCATCAGGGAGCTGGGGGAAGTGTTGTACCACAGATAGGCCAGTATGGCGGCCATCATCAGCAGGATTACGCTCTGCCAGCCAGGGTCCACCCCGCCCAGCCGCTGCCCCGCCAGGTAGAAGGAGCCCAGCGTCACCAGGGAAAGGGTCCCCAGCAGCCCGTCCACACCGTCGGTGCAGTTGGTCACGTTGATGGCGCTCCACAGCAGGATTACTCCCAGCGTCCCGAACAGCCACACCGGTACCTGCCAGCTTTTGCCCAGCAGGGCGAACCGGACCTCCGTTCCATTAAAGTTGATGTAGGTGACAATGGTCAGCACCGAAACCGCCAGGTCCAGCAGCCCCTTGCGGTATTCATCCCAGGGGGTGGAGGAGCAGTCGTCCAGAAAGCCGGTCATCATCGACGCGAAGGTCATCAGCAGGTAGAGGACCATTTCCAGGGAAATAGGGGCGAACAGCAGCGCGGCCGCTGTAAACGCCAGTATAAACAGAAACCCTGCCCCGCGGGGCTTGCCCGCGGAAAGCTGCCCCTGTACAGCGTATTCCCGCCCCATATCGCGGGGGAGCCGGCGGGAGCCCAGCTGCACCGCCAGGCAGGTGAATACAAAGGCCGCCAGCACCCCCAGCAGAACGGTGCTGGGGGAGTTCAGGAAAGGCACAAGCATCCTTTTTCATCCCTTCATTTTCAATGTGGGGGGCCGGAGGCCGCTCCTTAAATTTTCCGCAGGCGGGGAATCACCACGACGAGGGCCGCCCATATGGCAAGGTATATGGCCAGCAGGTCCGGCGTAATGGTGGCGAAGGAGCCGGTGAACACAAAGAAGGTCAGCACCGCATACCCCAGAAATACCCCGATAAATTGTATCATCGTCGCCAGCACCACCGCCGTCTTTGCGGAGTAGGCCGCGCATACCGCGTGTACCATGGACGGCGCCGCGCCGATATGGGCGGCCTCTGCCCTGGCCCGTTCTCTGGGCTGGCAGTACATCACCAGCGCCTCCTGGGTCTGGGCGGGGACAATGCGGATATCCTCCATGGGGAATTCATACAGCCTGCATATCTTCTCCGCCGTGACGTTGGGGTCATTGACGCTTACCGCGATGGTGATGTTCTGGTCTATCAGGTTGCGCAGCATCTCAGCCGCCTCCTCGTTGATCGAGTAGCCCAGCACGAACATGGCGGACAGCTCGCCGGAGTTGGCAAGGTAGAGGATGTCCCGGTGGTCCCGGCAGTATTTCGCCTCAAAGTCCTTGGAGGGGGTGTCAACCCCATAGTGCTGCATCAGCGCCCGGTTGCCGATGAGCACCCGCTTTTTGTTGACCCAGGCGGAGAGCCCCATGCCGTCCTCATAGACGATATTCTCCACCGGGCGGAGCAGGCTCTTCTGGCCTTGGATGATGTTGCTGAAAATGCCGGTGAGGGTGGACCGGGTGGCACAGATCAGGCTGGCGGCGTCCAGCAGCGCCTCGTCAATCCTCTTTTCGGCAAAGGGCTTTACGGTAAAGAGGGTGACTTCCTTGGGGGAGAACAGATCAGTGGCATCCAGCACCACGGTGGAAATATCCGAAAACTCGTCTGCGGTCTGGTAGCTCGCCAGCATGGCCCCCTCCTTGTGGAGCAGCTTGGACATTCTCCCCAGGGGCATATTGGCGGCGATGGAGGCCGTCAGAGGGGAGCATACGGCGGTGAGGGCCGCAAAGGCGGTCAGCGCCCCGAAGACAGTACCGGACTCGGAGAGGAAATACCCCGCCGCCGATACAATGACAGAGGCCGCCAGACAGATGGGGGCCAGGATGCGGGAAATCCCCTCGCTGAAATCGTTGGCGGAGGAGGCATCACTGTACTCCACCAGCTTATCCACCTTGACACTGACAGCCACCGAGGGGTCGTCGATATCCAGCCCCCTGGTCAGCTCCCTGGCAAGGTCGGGATTTTCCACCTTCATGATGGCGTACTTGTCGTAGCTGCCGGAGACGATCCGGCTGCCCCGGTCCACGCGGTTGATGTACATAAACCGTCCCACATTGCCGAGCACAAGGGCCAGAACAGGAATATAACAGTAGATGTGGACATTCTGCGTGTCCATAACATATTCGGGCATGATGGTCAGCGCCGCGCACTGCACCACCGAGGCCACCACTGACAGGGCGGTCAGGCTGTCGTTATTAGGCTTGAGGGTGAACAGGGAGAGCAGCCCGCCCCCCACAATTTTGGCGTTTACCAGTGCCGCCGCCAGCAGCAGTCCGAAGTTGATGGCGATAAAGGTGAGAGGGTGGTATTCCGGCCACATAAAGCCCGGCATCAGCAGCAGATAAACCTTGCCCAGGTGGAACCAGAACAGCAGCCCGAAGATGGCCGCCGTAATTCCCAGGCGGATCAGCGTATTCTTGCGGTTCTGCTCAATGGAATCCCGCAGCTCCTCGTCACTTTCCTCCCGGCCAAAGTTGCCCTTCAGGTTGGAGCGGCTCAGGCGGGCGCTGGCAGAGGGCTCTCTTTCATTCTGCTCCCCCCGGTCCTCCTCATCCTCCTGGTCCACGTCGAATTCCTTTTTGGCAAAGAAGGCGTTTACCCTGGTTTTGCGCCGGGAGTGGAGCTGTTCCTCCTCTTCCGGGTCGATGGTGGGCGCGGCGGAGGGCTCCTCTGGTACGTCCTCCTCATCTATGCTGTCAAACAGGCTCTTGTTGTTGACCTCGAACAGGGAACGCCGTTTGGACGATTGCTGGGGCTCTGATGGTTCCGCGGTCTCCGGGGGCGCGTTCCGGGGCATACGCTCCGACGGACTCGCCTGGTCCAGGGCTCCCCGCTTTCCGGCGGGGACCTCCCGGCGGAGGGGTCGCTGGGGTTCGGTGTTGTCCAGCCCCAGGAGGAATTCCTCCTCCGGCGCCTCTTCCGGTTCCTGGCGGCGGGTCTGGGCCGGGGGTGTTTCCTCCAGGTCCGGAATGGTCAGGTGGAACTGCCTGGTTTTATGGGAGGCGGCAGGTTCCCGCTCCGGATACCCTTCCTGAGGGGAAGGGGGAGCCGCGCGGCGGGGGGGCTCCTCAGAACGGGAGGGTTCCTGCCGGGGATACTCCCGATAAGGCTCCTGCCAGGGGGAGCGGGAGTTTGTACGCTCCTCGGACAGCTCCTCCCTTGCCACCCTCTGTTCCTGTTCCCGTGAATTCCGATATCTTCTGGGGTCCCAGGGCTCCGCCTCGGCTTGAGGGGCGGAGCCCTGGGGGGGCTGGCTCTGACGGGGCTGAACAAACTCGCGGCGGCGGGGCGGGTCGTAGGGCTCCTCTGCCGGGCGGGGTGCCGGGGTCCGGTAGGAATACTCCTCCTCCGCCTCGTAGTCGTACATCTCCGGTTTTTTCTTTTTCACTGCCACCGACTGCCACAGGGCGTCCCATTGCTGATCCTGGCTACCAGGGGCGTTTGCGTCCCGGCCCCTGGTTTCCGGAAGGGCCTGCTGGGCAAGCTGGCGGCTCAGCCGTTCGGTTTTCTGCCTGTCCGGCGGGGAGGAAAGCCCTCCCTGGTCCTCGCCCCAGTCCGCGGGCTCCGGGGCGGGACGGAGACGGGGCCGCTCCGCCCGCGGATAGCTGCCCGATTCGGTCATATCAATTTCGCTGTTTCCCATATCTATGGACAGTATCTCCGTCCTTCCCGCGCCGTTTCCAGTGGTTGCCTTTTTTTTCTTGATTGAGGAAAGGACGTCGTCCAGTTCATCATGGCTGCTCATCGGTTATCTGATTGCCTCCTTTTTCCGTTTTGTTTCTGCGGGACCGGCAGATTTCAGGACGGCCGGAATGCCCATCCGCTGCCTGGCGGCCTCGTACATCAGGATTCCCGCGGCCACCGACGCATTGAGGGAGTTCACCTTCCCCCGCATGGGCATTGCTACAATATAATCGCTGTTTTCCTTCATCAGGCGGCTGACCCCCCGTCCTTCGGAGCCCACCACCAGGGCCATGGGGCCGGTGTAGTCCACCTGGCACCAATTTTCGCCCTCCATATCCGCGGCGTAAATCCACACGCCCCGTTCCTTCAGCTCCCGGACGGCGGCGGAGAGGTTGGAAACCCGTACAACGGGCAGGTATTCCACCGCCCCGGCGGAGGCCTTATACACCGCGGGGGTCAGTCCGGCGGTCCGCCGCTTGGGGATGATGACCCCGTGGGCCCCCACGGCCTCGGCGGTGCGGATGACAGCCCCCAGGTTGTGGGGGTCCTCCAGCTCGTCGCAGATGATAAAAAAAGGCGGCTCGCCCCGGTCCTGGGCAAGCTGAAAAAGGTCCTCCAGCCGGGCGTAATCGTGGGCGGAGGCCACGGCGACCACCCCCTGATGGTTCCCCCCGCCGCTGAGGGCGTCCAGCTTGACGGGGCTGACCTCCTTCAGGGGGATTCCCCGCTCCTTGACCATGGCGATAATCTGAAGGACAGAGCCCTTCAGCTCCCCTTTAGAGATGTTGACGCTTTCCAGAGTCCGCCCGCTTTTCAGGGCCTCTAAAACCGCGTTGCGCCCCACAACGACATCCGGAGCCAAGGCATCCGGGGAGGCCGGGGAGCTGGGCGAAGTATGTGGGGGATGTTTGGGTTTGGGAATCTGTTTTTGGATATCCTTCAATGCTGGTCCTCCCTAAAACCTAAAAGATGTATCTATGTTTGAAGGGGCTGCCCGTATTGTCTTACAGGCGCGGCTTTCCGCGCCGCAGTCTATTATAGCATAAAAATCGTGTTATTAAAACAAATTTTGAGAAATAATTCCATGAACGTTTTGCCGCCTCTTTCACCATTGACAAAATGGGAAAATTTATACGGTTTTCCTGGATGCTATTTCTAAAATGCAGGAGGCATCCGAACGCCCTGCGCGCAGCGCTGCCTCTTATTTGTGATTATACATTTAGTATACAGCTGCGTTTCACCTGGTTTTCCGCGTGGGAATGTGGAAAACTCAGTGGAAAGTGTGGAAATAATGTTCGTCCACACTGCACGCGGCGGGGTGAAAAACTCCATTTTAGGGGAAAAGGGTCCATAGCGGTCAGTTGGCTGGGTTCTTTTCCTCCTGGGAGGGGTCCCTGGTGGTCAGATACCAGATGGCACGCTCCACCGAGTTGACGACGTTTTCCTCCGGGTCGCCCTTACCGGCGTTGCGGTAATCGTACAATCTGCAAAAGGCGCTGACATCGTCCTTCAGGCTGTCCAGATAATTTTTGGTGAGGGAGGCGGTGGTCTCCAAAAACTCCGGCAGGGATTTGGGGGACATTTTGGACTGGGCCCGTTCCGCCAAAAGGGAATAATGCTCCAGGCAGAGCACCGGCTGTTTGGCGTAGAGCTGGCGGAAGGAGGGTTCCTTTTCCCAAAGGCCGATGGTGGTATCCACCATACGGGAGAGGGCCCACTGTATTTTATCGCAGACATAGCAGGTTTTGGTCATGGCTTTGGCCCGTTCCACCCTGCTGTCGGGCTTTTTGAACAGCGCCTGCTTGAGGGCGGACTGTTTTTGTTCAAAGATATCCTTTTTGATATAATCCAGGTGGCTTTCCAGCATCAGGGCAATGGAGAGGCGGTTGCGGGAGTGAAGCATCATGTCGAAGTGGCTGGCGCAGAAGCCCGCCTTATTGGTTTCCTCGCGGATATCCGGCTCCATCATGGCCGCGCCCATAATATATTCGATACAGCGTTTTTCCAGGGTATCGCGCAGGCGGCAGACGGGGCAGCCGTCCATGGGTTCAAAGACCTCGCTGACGGGGATGGTATAGATAGAATCTCGCATAGCATTCAGCCTCCTTTTCCCATATTATAGCATAGAGTTGAAGCGATTGGTACTATATGATTGGTAAAACTTATAAATTAAGGAAAACCCCAAGCAAATCAAAGGCTTTGACCGCTTTCTACGCATATTATGCAAAATAGCCCTGCCGGATGGTTCCGACAGGGCGGGTGAGTGTTTTTGTGAATTGTTTCCGATGAATCAATCCCAATGAATCGCATTGTGAGGAACATAATCGCCTGATTCTATTTCCTTGATTGCTTGCTCCATCGCAGCATCTTCGGCGGGGGTAGCCCTGGTATAATCGGGGTCCCAGGCCAGCACAAGCTTTTTTATTAAATGAAGGGTAAGGGTTTGGTCTTCCTCTGGAAGCATATCAAAAACCTCCACTGTAGTAACTGTATTTTCAGTATACCATATTGATATCCATATAACAAGAAAGCGAAAGTAAAATTTTTTCTTGCTATCCATCAAATCCGCCCAGCAGCCGGGACATTTTTCCCCCTTGCCCATACCCGCCGCATATGCTATGATGGAAAACATGGAAAGGATGATGAACCATGCAGGCAGTTGAAACCCGCCGGGAGCTGCTGCTCCCCATTCCCCCAGGCTTTTCCCTGTCCCAGACCCTGGACTGCGGGCAATGCTTCCGCTGGAAGGTTCAGCCGGACGGGAGCTGGACCGGGGTAGTGGAGGGGTCGGTCTTCCGCATACGGGAGGGCGAGGGGTGTTTACATATCGTCTGCCTGTCGGCTCCGCACCGGGCAGAGGGGGAGATGTCCGACTTTTTCCGCCGGTACTTTGATTTTGACACCGACTACCGGGCCATCAAAACGCTATGCGGGGCCCATCCGGCGCTGCGGGCGGCGGCGGAGTTTGCCGGGGGAATCCACATCCTGCGGCAGCAGCCGTGGGAGGCGCTGTGTACCTTTATCCTCAGCCAGAACAACAACATCAAGCGGATTGCCGGGCTGGTGGAGCGGCTTTGCGAGAACTTTGGGCAGGCGATCCCCGCTTTAGACGGGACCCGGTATTTCTCCTTCCCCTCCCCGGAGGTTCTGGCCCCCCTGACGGCGGAGGACCTTGCCCCGGTGCGGTGCGGGTTCCGGGCCAAATACGTTCTGGACGCGGCGAGGAAGGCCTCCTCCGGGGAAATCCGCCTGGAGGAGCTGGAGCGGGCCCCCACGCCGGAGGCCATGGAACGGTTGATGGAGATCAAAGGCGTGGGCCCCAAGGTGGCCCAGTGCGCGCTGCTGTTCGGGCTGCACAAGCTGGACTGCCTGCCCAGGGACGTGTGGATTGGCCGGGCGCTGGACGCCCTTTTTCCGGAGGGCTTCCCGGAGGAGGTTCTGCCTGTGGCGGGGGCGGCGCAGCAGTATCTGTTCCACTATGTGCGGCATCATCCGGAGGCTGTGGAGGGCGGAAAATAGAAAACCGGGCTTTGGCAGCACACAAAACCCCGCTCCTGAATTTCTCCAGGGGCGGGGTTTTGCGGAGTTGTTTTTATGGCAATTGGAATTGGATTAAGCGCCGGTGACGGTGGAGGAATTCTTGGTGGCAGTCTCGATTACCCTGCCGGAGCTGTTGTATACCTTGACAGTTACCTTGGCGTAGTAGCGAACGCCGGATTCCAGGTCATAGGAGGTGATGACGTCGCCGTTTTCTTCCTGCCAAGAGTCTACAAAT
>Ga0073906_1004993_pt1 | contig 12514 bp, 17 predicted proteins | sample Inofromicrocosms_FD_65485 | JGI IMG/M metagenome (GOLD analysis project Ga0073906, IMG submission 65485) | Mouse cecum microbial communities from Vienna, Austria - Inoculum for glucosamine and mucus D2O microcosms | ecosystem: Host-associated > Mammals > Digestive system > Large intestine >... | reverse complement strand
TTTTACAGCATTCCATCTGCATTTGGGAATAGAAATCCCCCCTCTTTTTCTTAAGTTGATAGAAAATCTGGTCGAAAACAACAGATCACATTATTATTAGAAGTTAAGTAAATGACATTGATAGTCTCCAGAACCACCGTTATCAAACTGTTCTAAAAATTTGAGGGTTCCAGTAACACCTAATGCCGATTTTAAAGCATTTATTCCATTTTTTCGTAATTCTGTGGTATTTGTAACATTTAACCTTGTTGCCATCATTAATATAACACATCCAGTAACCATTCATTAGGATTTACAACCTTTGTATAAGTCGCAATCCGATGGTACTTTCAATTATCTGGAGTCCCCTTTCTCTCAGTGTATCTATTATAGTCTATTTATAATAGTTTTACAAGCATGGTAACTATTTCTCTTATGTCTGAAGCCAGAGGAAGCTACAGCTTTTCCCTTGATTATGAAATCATTGCCTCTAAGGAAGCAATTAGTTCTCTATTATTTCGTTCGTATTGTTCCTGAAACGGCTGATCCAGGTCAAAGTCTGTGTATTTATATTGCAGAAAAAAGAACAATGCCCTGTGCTTGTGAGTCTCTGGTATCTGCCTGAGCAGCCGCGCAATCTCTGGTACTGCCGAAATGTCTGCATTGACATATGCCCGATCTTCCTGTGTAAAATACTGGTTCATCCAGTCCCGTGCTTTGAATTTCCTGCCTGTAAAATGGTGGCTCTTCTCCATACTGAGATAGTACTGAAAAGAGGAAGAATCATCCGGCTCCGCTACCAATGGATAAGTACGGCAGGCCCGCGGTTTTGCGGCCTGGATCGTACATCGGTTATCCTTTAGGAAAATGCAGGCATCGTCTGAGCCGACTGTCTTTAGTGTGTAGATAAAGTAACCACACTCATGAATCGGAACCGGCTCTGCATACAGGGACAGTAAATGTTCTATGGAATCAAGAGATTTGTCCTGGCTTTGCAGGAACCTGGCGATCCGGTAGACATCCAGGCTCTCCAGCGGGACGCTGTCCTTTACATTGCGGCAGCATGCGCCGCAATGGTGACATTCAAAGTGTATCCGTTCATTCCACGCAATGGGAGTGACGTTTTCCATTAATGATTTTTTCATTTTGTTTTTCCTTTCGTATTTTTCGTGAGATTGTTTCTTTGCTTACATTGTTAATAACTGGCAGGAGATGGTGCAGTCCTCCATGATCTCCATGTTCATATTTCCACGGTCTGGTTCCAGCTCATCTAAAAATATCCCTTTGATGCAGCTATGTCCGATCAACCGTTCCTGTTTTGCCCGCCGTTCAAAGACTTCCGGGAAATCAACGCGGATCTTATTCCAGTAGCCCATGCCGCCTTTGACGCATCCGATACAGTTATTGTTCGGATAGCCCAGGTCATACATAACCGGCCGCTTTAACCCCAGTTTGTCCGCAATGCCGTGGCACTCCTCTTTCGAAAGATAATTGTCAATCAGCGGGAACTCATGGTCATAGTCGCTCATGGTCTCTGAGAGTTTTTCCGCCCTTGCCTTTTCGTTTACATCAAATCCCCATACATAAGTGTGATGTTCATAATGCTTCTGTTCCCAGTCCCTGCGGACCTGTTTCTTCAGCCATTTTGTACAGGGTGCGCCGTAGGCGGTATTGATGCATCTTGTCCGTTCTATGACATCATCAACGCTGTCATATTTATCCGATTGCAGAATGTGGATTTTCCGTCCGAGCAGCTTTTCACAGTCATGTAAAAAGCGCAGACTGTCCTCGTGCTGGTTGGCAACATGGGTATAAATGATCTCATCTACATCCTTTGCCAGATAGCACGCCACAAAGCTTGAAATTCCACAACTGAACCAACATATTTTCATACCAACCACTTACCATGCGGCAAATGGCTACCAGCCTGTCCTCCCATGCTACTTGCAGAGCTTTCACGCTGTTATGGCTGGTTTTATGTATTTCTTTAGCAACCTGAATACAACCGGTTTCACCGGATAGGTATTACTCCCTTCTGTAAATTTTTAATAACATTATTTTTCCTTTCCTATATGCAGGTAATGAAACTCCCCGCAGCAAGCTGCGGGGAATTAAACCCTCTTTGGGATTAAAGTGAGCCATTCCGGATGGAATGGCTCTTGTTTTAAGCCCCAGTACACATTGCTTTTTCATATTCAAGAATCTGATCCCATGTTAGCCATTTGGGTTTTTCTCCGTCTGGGAAATTAAGCCACATCTTTTTCATGGATTCTATGTGTTCACGCTCATCTTTTGATGATAAGACATCAGGATTCCGGTTGCCGTATCCAAGGTAATAGTCGCAATCGCATCTGTATCTGTCCAGCATTTGATATTGAAATCTTTTATCCTCGTCAATCTGTTTTTCATTGGATAAAATGATAAATGGTCTCCGAATCGGCAGATCCGGCTCGCCGTCAAATGCATTATATAGTGCAGAACATAGCTTTGGGTTGTTACGGCCTAATGTAATATCCTTCCATAAATGCCCATACTGGTCTTCATAGACTGGACGTGACCACGAGTCCGTACCAATCGGTTTCAGTTTTAAAGTGTTATTCTTATTTTCTGGTGTATTCATATAGATTTCCCCTTCATTGAATGAATGTCTTTGAAAAAGCTTAAAGCATCAAAAAATCCCTGCTGATAAGCAACCCGCCCATATTCGGAACCGCTTGCATTGCTTTCTTCCAGGGCATCGTCAATCAGATTCCATTGTTCAGGCGTGAACATATCTTCTGACAGTCTGCCGGCCTTTTCTTTGGCTTTCTGCTTTGAATTCTGGTATCTCCTGTCTTTTCTAAGGGTATTCTCCAAAGCGGTATCCAGCCTGTTTCGGATGATCTGCTGCAGGACCGAGTGCCGGAACTCCGATGCCATATCGGTATCTGCATCTGCGTCAGATTCGGTATCTGCATCTACAGTAGATTCGGCATTCAGATCTACATCTGATTTGGTATCTGGATTTTGTTCTTCCTGTGTCCTATGGTTATCCGAAGCCATACGATATCCGTCCTGGTCTCTTTCCCGCCAGATATTTTGGAACAGATCGGCGATTAACAGGATTCCAGCCTGCAGCCCCAGTTCCATGTACACGCTGGCATGTTCATTTGCCAGCTCATTTGCAGCAGACAGCAGAATCGAAGCCCCATCCTCATCATATTGTTTGGCAACTTTCTCGTAAGTCAGATCCGCATTATCCAGACGTGTCTCGTAACTACGGTCATCCCGGTCTGGAACCATGCCGTATAACAGGTAATCTGCAATTCCTTTTACCGTTGCCCTCTCAAATATTTTCTCTGCAAATTTCATAATTTTTCCCTTCCGAAAAGAAAGGTATGGCATCAAGCCATACCTTCCCATTCTCTTATCTAATGATTCTCTTTGCTTATTCTTTTCGTAATCCATACAGTAAATATGCCACGCCTTTCGGATGGCGGTCATCAAACCAGTGCCAGAGTTCTGTCCGTGTGATTCCGGCCGGAAATGAGATCCCCTGCAGTGTAAATGGTTCTGCAAAGAATTCGTCTCCGGCGTCCGGGACTTCCAAAGGTATATCAGAAAGCTCCTTCCACATGGCTTCTACCACCCGTCTGCACAGACCGGATTCCTGATCATAGTCACAGCCGTCACGGTTTACACATTCACTGCAGAGCAGTAAGCGCTTGCCGCAGGAAGGGCAGTTTGTCAGATACCCTTGTGACGCTGTATCCCATAAGACCGAGACCTCCGCATTGCAGTGCGGGCATAGTTCATAAATCTTTTCTTTCATGGCTGTTTCCCTTATTATGTGATAAGTGCTGGTTACGCAATCATCTCCAGGAACTGCTCTTCTGTCAGAACCGGAATGTTCAGCTCCTGGGCCTTTTTCAGCTTGCTTCCTGCCTTCTCCCCGCAGATCAGGTAATCGGTTTTTTTCGTTACGGAGCTTCCGGGTTTTCCTCCAAGCTCCAGGATCTTTGTGTTGATACCGTCGCGGGTAAAATGCGTAAGCTTTCCTGTCGCAACAACTGTTCGTCCCATAAATGGATTTTCTTTTACTTCTCTCATGATGTGTTCCTCCTTTGATATGAATGTAAGTTCTTTCTGTAATTCTTTCCATAAACACAAGTTTTCTTCGTTGGAAAACCATGTGTGAATGTTGTGGTTCAGTATCTCCCCGAAGTCCTCCAGCGCTGTAAAGTCATAACTGCCGACAGCAGCGGCTTCAAAGTCATGAAGGTTTCCGGAAAATACGGTATTTAAAATACGGCTTTTGGTACGTCCCACCATGGGGATGTCCATTGCTACCAGGAAATGCACGAAGTCTGTCTCCCGGCTTCTGGTAATGGCGCTCCAGAGGCGTTCATAGGATTTCTCGCCAAATCCGTCCAGTGCAAGAATATCCTCGCGGTACAGATCCAGATGGTACAGATCCTGAAAGGAATCCAGATAGCCTAGCTCTAAGAACTTCTCCAACGTAGCTGAAGAGAGCCCTTCGATATCCATAGCCTTCTTCCCCACGAAATGCTCAAACTTCCGCAGGATCTGGCTGTCACATGCCGAATTGTTGCAGTGGACAGTCTCCACGATTCTGCCGTCGCTGGTTTTCCGCCGTTTAATCAAGGTGGCCGACTGGCAGCACGGGCAGAGCGGCGGGACCATATCCTGATATCTTCCCCGGTCCAGATTTTCCTCGATGTGGGGAATGATCATGTTCCGTTTGGAGATCAGGATCCTGCACCCTGGAACCAGCTCCAGATTCTTTATGAAGCTTAAGTTATGCAGGGATGCCCGTGATACTTCACAGCCGTCGATCTCAACCGTGTCAAAAACACCGACCGGCGCAATCTCTCCGAAGCGAGTAGGCGTCCATTCAATGTTTCGCAAAATGGTCTCATACTGCTCATCCTCAAACTTGTAAGCAAGCCCGTCCTTGTAATGGTGTCCTGTCTTCCCGCAGCTTTTGGAGTAACTGAGGCTGTCGAAGACTGCAACGATGCCGTCAATCGGGATGTGCCGCCTGGAAGCTTCGGTTACCAGCATGTCGATACTGGTGGCAGCCAGTTCTTCTGTCGGCGCCGGCCCTTCTATAGAAATATAGGGGCAGGTATCAAAGCCAAGCTCCTTTAAAAGCGAAAGCCGCATCTGCCTGCTGTCGCTGTAGGGACTTTCATCCAGCCCTTCTAATACATTGAATGGCGAGAAATAGACGCAGCGTTTTGCGCAGGTTTCCGGATTCAGGCTCCGTACTGTGCCTGAGACAAGATTGCGCGCATTACGGAATTTCTTTCCGTTGCTGTCTGTGAGTGTTTCCTTCAGGCGTTCAAAGTCATTGATGTGGATATAAGATTCCCCGGTGATGACCAGGCGTTTCCGGTAAGGGATTGATAAGGGGACATTCTGATAGGCAGGGAGATTGTGGGTGATTTCTTCGCCGACTTCTCCATTTCCACGGGTGGAAGCCTGTATCAGATGCCCGTCCTCATACACCAGTTTGGTCGTAAGTCCGTCCAGCTTCAGCATCAGTAATGCCGGGTTCCTGGCAAGAAGCGCTGTGATCTCCGTCACCTGCTTGGTCTTATCTAAGGAAAGCGAAGGGATGGGATGCTGCACTTTTGAAAGACTGCTGACCGGGTAATAGCCCACGGTCTGAGTCGGGGAATTGGAGAGGATGAATCCGGTCTCCTCTTCCAGCTTCTGAAGCTTGTCAAATAACTGGTCATATTCTTTGTCCGTGATCGTTGGTGCGTTTAGGTTATAATAAGCATTTCTGTGCTCATTTAATTCCTGCACCAGAGATGTGATTTCCTGAATCTGGTTCATGATATTCGTCCTTTCTTTTTGTTGTTTTGGGGTATTCCTAAGAAATAGTTCCGGGCAGACGCTGGAACAGGTTTTGAATGACATAACCATTTGAATCCTGACCTGATCTGCTGTAATAATAAGCGTGGTCAGACAGATATTCTGCCGGGTCCAGATAATCCCGGTTAACCTCCTGTATCATCTGATCCAGCTTCTCTTTGGAAGGAGCCTTGGATTTTGGGAACAAAAGCACTTCATGGATACTGCTTGGGATAATGTAGAAGTCCTCTTCAAAGAAATCTGCAATCTTATCCATCAGGTTTTTGCAGGTCATTAAGACAGCGCCGTTTGAGAAAAAGTCATTTGTTAAAAAATACATGGAATTAGTGTAGTCATTGGCAGAAAGAGCCGCATAATACTCGTTTTCCAGCAAACCTCTGTCCAGAAGAAACTGATCCAAATTGCCGAATTTTACTGGCAGCAAACGGTTATAATTTGCCAACGCCTGCTGATGCAGCTTAAGAGTATCAATCTCCCATTTCTTTAACAGCCCATCCCGGACTGGCATATCCAGGAGCATCCTGTCCGATTTCCCGATGAGATAATAGTAGACGATAGACAGGTCCTGGAATGGGATATGCGGGACTGTTTCCAAGAATGTACGGTTTTTCTCTGTGTTGACCAGCTTCATAATGATCTTGCTTTTGGCAGTAGAGAAATCATAGAGTTCCGTTTCATTTACCTGTATCACCGGCAAAGAGCGGTACAGGTCTGAAAGCCGGTCAATCACGGTATCAAAGTCCTTTGTTGCCTGATAAAATTCATAGAATTCTTCCAGATAGATTGTGGGAGAAGTATTTGAGGAAGGGCTTTTGAACACAACCCCGTGCTTCATCTCCCCATTGGATTTCAGTGTCTTTGTGAGGCTGAGACTGACATTGCCAATCTCCCGGCTCTGTAAGCCCTGTAAAACCTCGTTCCTAAATGTTTCGTATGTCATGTGAGACCTCCTTTTCTTGTGGTGTCATCCGAAGGGATTGTTTACTCATCCTCCTTCCGTCTGCGTTCAGGCAAAAAAAGAGAATGTACACCATAAGCGTCCATTCTCCCATTAAATGCAGAAAACCTGCAAAATGCAAAAGAGACATCTTCCCTTCTACAAACAAAAAAAGCCAGAAGATCCTATGCCGGGCATAGTGATTCTCCTGACTTCATATACAAACCTAAACTGCGTGTGATATCCTTTTCGGACTGACACAAAAAATAATTACAATATCATATTACCACTATATCTTGATGGTGTCAAATAACAAAATACAAAATATTGATTTATCTGTGTATATAATACTAAATATTGGGGATACTATATACAAAGGCTGCCAAAATTTGGAAAAGAGGATTGGAAATATCTACTTGATAAAAGAATGTATGTTCTATATAATGGGAGCTAATGCCAGATATATATGGGCAAATTACTGCAGGATAAAAAGGGTGGAGACGATGAGACAGAACATGGATGTATTTACTATATGTCCAGAATATGAAACCGGACATTTCAAGATAAGAAAACTGGAGGCAGAAGATGCAGAGGGGCTGTTTTCCTGTTATTCCGATCCGGAAGCAGCACGCTTTTTTAACGGGGACTGCTGTGGAGATGATTTTTATTATACGGATAAGGATAAGTTCCGGGGATGTGTGGAATACTGGCTGAGCCGATACGAGGCAAAAGATTTTGTCAGGTGGAGTGTTCTGGATAGGAAGACCGGGTTACTGATTGGAACGATGGAAGTGTGCCCATCTCTGAAGTATGCGGTTGACGGAAAGCAGATGGGGATTCTACGGATTGATTTAAAATCAGAGTATGAACGATTGCCGGTATTGAGGGAGTTGATGGATGTATTAATTTGCCATATCTATGAGGATTTTGAGGTTGCTTCTATCCTCATGAAGATCCAGAAGGATGCCGGAGAGAGACAGAAACTGATAAAAGAATACCAGTTTGTAGCCGCAAGGGAAGAATGTAATATTTCCCTGGAAGACTATTATATCAGGTACTGTTAGCCATAAGGGATGTGCAGCGGCATATAAGACAGATACCGCAATGAGATCATCGTGCGCATGAGTTTTGCAGGTAAAAACCTTTTTGTATGTTGCTGAAAAGAGCCGCCCAATATGAGCGGCTCGTAATATTTCCTTAAATACAGTTTGTTTCTGTACATTCCTCAAAATACCGGTCTGCAATATAACCGGCAGATTCTGCCCATAGGGTGTTCTCCGTGTTCTGAAGGGCTTTGTATGTTTGGGATTCATAAAAAGCCAAAGTCGCATCCGGGAAATTTAACCCGGTTGTTTCCTGAATAATATCAATCACATCCCGAATCTGGATGAACATATTCATAGTAATATCTTTTCCATTAAAAAAATACTTTCCTTCCACCATGAGCGAACCTCCTTGCGAATTTCAAATATGGTTATCTCCATAATTGTAAATTTATTATAGCAAAAAGTTTGCGCCTATCCAATTGAAAAAGCAAATCACGGTTTTTCGGGCTTTGCTGACAGAAATGAGCCGCCCTGAAATCAAGCGGCTCAGTATATATTTGTTTTTTTGATTTATCACAGGTTGGATATTGGAAGTTCCAACTCCGTAATAGACCATTCCATCCAGTCACCTTGTATGACAGCCCTGGCACTGTATCCGCTCAGATAGGTATTCTCCTGTTCTTCTTCTGTCTGGGAAACGTGATCCCGTGTCATGCGGAAACTTTTCTCCATCTTTTCATAGAGTTCCTGATAATCTGTGGAGACATCGGGATCGTTCAATCCATCTCCATAACTGCATAATACATATAGCTTCATACATCATGCCTCCTCGTCTGTCAGTCATTCAGGGAATAAGGATCTTCAAAGCAGTGAACCTCCATTCTCGTATCTTCCAAAAGCGTCTCCAGCATTTTCAGTGTATCTGCAGGATATCCCATCTCGGCAAAGTGTTCCAGCAGAGCGGCATCCGTAGTAAACAGTTCTCCATATTCCAGTTTCTCACTCACCGGAATACCTGTTGGTGTCAGGAAAGTTTCGTCTTGTATGGATACTGCATAATGGTCTGGGAAATACTGGCCGGAATGATCGGTATTGATATAGGTCCTGCAACCCGGCTCGATGCTCTGCATGACAAAATCCACCTGATAAGCTTCGGCAATCGCATGGTATGCCCCATAAAGCGGAGACCATGCGGCAGAAGTACTGAGAAGGATATTATCCGGATTCCGTTCCATAGCGATGACCGTTCCCCGGAGGGAGAGACTTTCTGTGGGAATACCCTTTAATTCAAACAGGTTCCTGATCCCTGCCAGATCTTCATTGCGGCAGAAAACGATGGATGTCTCCAGGTCTTCCCACAATGCAGCCAGATGTTCCGGATTGGATTGTGAATAGAAATAGACGTCATCACAACAGATATTTGCCATTACTCATCCACCTCTGTTTCCATTTCCTGCTCATAACCTGGCACATGCAGTGAGTAACTGCAGTTTTGAAGGCCGGGTTCTTTTAGGGCAGCATCATAAGTAGAAGAACGAAGCTCGGAATCCGCATAATTTCGGTCCAGCTCAATAATGTCAATCTGGATATCCGGATCCGATGCCAGCACTGTACTGACAATTCCGTCCTCAATGATAATAACAACCCGTGGATTTCCGGGAGGTTCCGCAGCAGTAACAATCCGGTTATCCTGTATCCGGCGTTCAATCTCATCAATGACAAGATCAAGTGTCACATTATAGGCCGTATTAGAGTCTTCCATATTGTTATAGAGTTCATAGGCCAGGTCAAGAAGCTTTTTCTCCTCCGGAAGCGTTTGGTAAGGAAGGTTGCATAAGCCAATTTCTTCCAGTTTACGTTCCCTGCAGCGGCTGATAAAATCCATTTCCCAGTAAAAACGCTGCCGTATGCGGTAGATTTTCTCCATTTCTTTATCTGACAGGCGTGCAGTTGTTTTCCGTTCCATTTGTGTAGTCATAGTGATTTGTCTCCTTTTCTTCTTTGGGTAATTCATTGTCTGGATAAATCCTTGTATTTGGGTAAAAGATAAATTTCCATTGAAGATCTAATTCCTGATTCGCCCAGACTCCGTTTCTTAAAATTTGTCTGGTTAAAGTATTATAGGTAACAGGTTCTGTTTCCGGATTGTCCAGATCAAACACCAGGCAGGTTTTCAGGTCAATGTACGGCCATAAGGCACATTCTATTTTCCGCCGCAGTTCCAGAGCCATCTGGTAAAGCTGGTCTGAATTGTAAGTTCTGGAAATGCAGGCACTCATCTGTTTTTCCATGCCGGAGTCTGCAATCACCTGGTTGATGAGAGCCGCCTGCTCTTCTATGGAAATATCCGGATTCAGGATAAGCCGGTCAGTAAGCACTGCCTTCACAAATGCAGATGCAGTCCCGTTGATCTGCTGGATCAGAGCATAATAAGGCTGCCGGTAATGGGATCTCAGAATTTCAAGGGAAATCATTTCCCGGTTTTTCTTTAGGGTGGAAAGCAGCTTTTCAAGGCTGCTTCCCAGTTCCTGGATCTTTGTCAAGCGCACATCACCCCGCTCTCCGTAGAAATGGTTTCGTATCTGAGATGGTAAATGGTATTACAGGTCTCAAACTTTATGCCGTCCTCCGCCACTTCCATAATCTTTAAGACCATAGAAGTTGTAAAGAGCTGGTGACGGGTACGGATCCATGCATGCTCTCCGATACAGAGAGGCAGGGACGGGGTGCCGGTCATGGTGACGATTGCTTTCTTGACATTCTGTAAAGGTTCTTTTCGGTGCCTTTTCATGGTAGATATCTTCCTTTCTTTGGGTGATTGTGTTATATTTCTATGCCACAGCATAGTTTAAGCGGTAGCATCCCTAGGCTGTCCTGAGATACTGGTCCGGATGCTCGTAGATGGTTGCCCGGATGCGGTCCTCATAGTGTGGATTCTTCCGTGCTTTGGGATGATCCCGCAGCAGGTCATACAGATCCGACAATGCGGCTGTTCCGCCAATACTTTCCATGGTCATCCGGATCAGATGGTGCCAGGTGATGGTCTGAAGGTCTGTACAGCTTACCGACAGGCAGCCTTCCTGCCTGCAGGAAAAGGGAACCGTCAGGGAATCGGCTTTCTTAAGTATCAACACATATTCCGTGACGACCGGTATAAACGGTTTCTTGTACCTGCGGTTATCGGATACGCAGTTGAACTGGCCTTTTACAAGAAAAGATTCAAATTCGCCCATGCGAATAAGGTCGTTCTGCATGCTGTAGAAAAAATGTCCGTCTTTCCGGATGTCCCCCACCAGTACCGCGAACCTGCCGTCTTTCCGTAATGCAAAGAAGAACTTCCGGATACAGTAATTTAACTTTTCCAGGAAATCCTGATAGTTCTCACATCTCGACAGGTCATCCGGGTGGGGCCTGCCCCACATATTTCCGCTGTATTTGATGATGTCGTGGTACGGCGGATGGAAAAAGATCAGGTCGGCCGAGTCCTCCACATCATTTCTTAACGCGTTCCAGTTTCCATAGTCGTAAGCAGGTGCAGAATTCAGGTCGTAAAGTAACGACCGTACCTGGAAATGATCTGCCACAGCCTGGGAAGTTCCGGAACCGCTCATAGGATCCATCAGGGTAAACTGGCTTACATCCTTGCCGTAATAACGCTTGCAGTCCAGGACATAGCGCAGGATGGAAGCAACCACTTCCGGAGAGCAGTTGCCTCTCCAGTGGCTGTTCCCGCCGTTTCCGCGTTCTGGAAATGCCATAAAGGAAGTAAGCTCTTTGCCTACCCGTTTCCGCAGTCCCTCCGTGCCGAGCATTCCGGCGATGGCCTGCCATTCTGTACCAAATTCCTTTTGCAGAAGCTCTGCTGCACGCTGTATCTGTGAATCATTCATAGCAATTCTCCCCTACATTAGTGCAAGTGCCCGCAGTCTCTGTCGCATCCGGCTGAAACGGCTTTCCACACCATAGACTGAGATCCTGCATTTTTCTGCAATCTCCTGATATGTATAGCCGTCTGCCTTTAGACGGACAACTTCCTGCTCTTTTGGAGTGATATAAGCAAGCAGTTTGACCAGCAATTTCTGGTTGTCCAGAGTTTCCGCCGCCCGCTGCATCCGGTTGGGGAGAAGTCTGTCAATAGACAGATACTCCTCATCCAAAGGGCTGGTTGCTGCTGAACGCTTCCCCCGGTTCCAGTAGGTATATTCGTTAATCAGACAGTCATTCATGTTCCGCCATGCAATGGTATTGAAGGCGTAGTTGTCGGTTAACCTGGGGTTTTCCAGATATTCCTGTACGGCTAACAGATAGCCGAAGATGACCACATCGTAAAATTCGTCCGCATCCAGTCTCTTTCTGGAGAGGAAACACTCTACGATTTGATGGTTTTGTTCTGCAAACTGCTGTTGCTTGGGGGTTAATAGATGTATTTTTTTCATAGTATTTTTATCCTTTCTTTCAGTTAGATTTTATTTCTTGTTCAAATTGTCTTTGACCGATAAATTCATGTGTAATTGTGGCTGCCACTAACCTTGCACATCCGATCTCCACCTCGGTAAGCGGCTTTGCAGAAAGTACTGCTAATGCCAGAGGCTTTTCGGCGTGGACAGGGAAAAGCGCAGCGACTGGTGTGCCTGGACAGGAGGTAAGATAGACTGGCCTGCTCATGTCC